>Ga0308157_10002532_pt1 | contig 29677 bp, 26 predicted proteins | sample PhyBR1_FD_201035 | JGI IMG/M metagenome (GOLD analysis project Ga0308157, IMG submission 201035) | Phyllosphere microbial communities from UC Gill Tract Community Farm, Albany, California, United States - DLSLB.R1 | ecosystem: Host-associated > Plants > Phyllosphere > Unclassified | place: USA...
GCGGCGATCAGGCCGTTAACTTTGATGCCGTTGAAGCTGACCGAACCGCCACCCATGCCGTTCGCGTCCAGCGCGTCGGTGTCGGTGTAGACGAAGGAATCAATCTTGATGTTCAGATTGGCAGCGATCGACACGCCGTCCTGGCCGCTGACGGTGCTCAGTTCCGCGTCCTGGATCGGGGTCATGGCCGATGCCGAGAAAGCCAGGGTTGCCAGGGCTGCTGCGATTGCGGTTTTTACGATTTGCATTTTTTATCTCCGAGTTGTGTATGAATTTTTTTGTCCGGGCCCACGGTCCGTCAGCTTGGTCCTCGGCTCCGGGTAGGAGCTTCGGCGCACTGTGCGGTGCCGTGAAAATCTTAATATTTGACTATTAATTGAGGCCATCATAGAAGTCGCCGCCGACGCCGGTCCAGCGCGGCGCGCTGACTTCTAAAGCCAACAACGTGGCCTTGAGAGCCACACAGAGTGAGGACATGGATGTGGTCGTTGTTGCACTTTTGTTGTCGCCTGTAGCACAGGTTCGTTTGAAATTTTCTAGAGTCACATCTCTAAAAAAACAGATGCTCGGTTTTGCCAAATCATGCGTTAATTAATTACAAGAAAAGAAAGACGAGTTGTCGCCCTAATAAAGCACGACCGTTCTAAATTAAGAATATTGGAGACAAGATGAACCCAACAACGGGGCGCCCGACGCCTCTGGGCGCAGCCTACGCCCGCAGTTTTTCCCACCAGTCCCGGCAGCATTTTTGTCGCGCGCGCAAGGGCGCGCTCTTGCGCGTGGCGCGCCCCACGCGCGAGGGCTGACGCCATGCTGATGATCCTGCTGACCGTCCTCGCCGCCGCCATCGGCGGTGCCGGTTTCATGTCCCGCAACGAACCGCAAGACCGCCCCAAGGGCCAGTACGAGATGCCGCAGACCATGCTCGGCGGCGGCGCCTACGTGCAGTCGGTGGCGATGGAGCCGTTCTCCGAACTCAAGTACAAGCACATCGTCCGCCAGGCCTTCGACTTCAGCTGCGGCTCGGCCGCGCTGGTCACCATCCTCAACTACCACCTGGGCGTGATGGTCAACGAGCAGCAGGCCATGGAAGGCATGCTCGACAAGGGCGAGAAGGAAAAGATCATCGAGCGGCGCGGCTTCTCCCTGCTCGACATGAAGCGCTACGTCGGCTCGCTGGGCCTGTCCGGCGCCGGCTTCAAGGCCGAGATCAAGGACCTGATGACGCTGGAGGAACCGGCCATCGTGCCGATCGACTACGCCGGCTCCAAGCACTTCGTGGTGCTGCGCGGCATCCGCGACGGCGTGGTCTTCATCGCCGATCCGTCGGCCGGCAACATCGTGTTCTCGGTCGAGGAGTTCGCGCGCTGGTGGGACAAGAACACCCTGTTCATCATCTCCCCGGCCAAGAACCAGAAACCGGTGGGGCAGCTGGCGCTGTCCGATCAGGAACTGGGCGTGGCCGACATGGACCGCGTCACAGGCAAGGGCCGGCAGGACGGCCTGTCCAACTCGGCCCAGCTGTTGCTGCGCGCCGTCAATTCGGGCGCCGCCGGCACCTGGATGCATCGCAATTAACCCCAAGCAGCGCCCACTCTCTCAAGGATGACCACGATGATTTTCCGTACCCTGCCTATCGCCGCAGCCATTGCCGCCGCCCTGCTGGCGCTGCCCGCCGCCGCGCAACAGACGCCGCAGACCCCGTCGGCCGCCCCCGCCAGCGCCGACGCCGCCCGCGACGCGCTGGCCAAGAAGGAAGGCGAAGGCGACCAGAGCGCGCTGCTCAAGCAGACCCTGACCGCCGTCGACAAGCAATACTCGCTGATCCGCCGCAACCAGATGGCCATCACCTACGACCTCACCTATTCGTACGTCGGCGAGGAGCGCATCGTCACCGACCTGGCCAATGGCAGCACCACGCTGTTCAACATCGAGAACACCAGCTCGCACAGCATCACCAACACCTTCTCGGCCGACTACGGCGTGCTCGACAACCTGACCGGCAACGTCACCCTGCCCTTCATTTCGCGCTACTCGGACAACAACCTCTCCAACGGCGTCTCCAACTCGCTGGGCGACCTGTCCGTCGGCGCCCGCTGGCAGCCGTTCGAGGCGCACCGCGACACGCCCAACCTGACCGTCACCAGCAACGTGCGCCTGCCGACCGGGCGCAGCCCGTTCAAGATCATCGCCGGCAGCGGCGAGGCCACCGGCAGCGGCGTCGGCGCCTTCTCGGCCGGCCTCAACGTCAACAAGATCGTCGACCCGGTCGCGCTGTTCGGCTCGCTCAACTTCACCGCCAGCCTGCCGGCCAAGAACCTGTGGCAAGTCAACGGCACGCGCGTGCTCACCCGCGTCCAGCCCGGCAACACCATCGGCTTCGGCATGGGCTTCGCGTACGCGCTGTCGTACGGCATCTCCACCACGATCTCCTTCCAGGAGGCGATCTCGGCCGGTTCCAAGCTGCGCTTCGCCGACGGCCTGGAAGCCAAGACCCACATGCAGACCTCCAGCATCCTCAACATGGGCCTGGGCTACCGCATCTCGCCCAAGACCACGGTCAACCTGTCGGTCGGCATCGGCCTGACGCCGGATTCGCCGAACCTGACGGTCGGCATGAACATCCCGCTCAACTTCTGACCGGCCTGATCCTTCATGAACCCGTCCCCTCCAGCCTTCGCGCAGCGGCGCCTGCTGGCGGCCGCCGTCGCGGCCGCTTGCACCACGCTGTGCCCGCTGCCGGCGCACGCCGCGCTGACCGAGAACCTGACCACCAGCGTGGTCGCCATGTCGCTCGGCAATGCCGTGACCGCCGATCCGCCCGGCGTCGCCTCGATCCACTTCAACCCCGCCGGCCTGGCGCGCCTGACCGGCGACGGCGAGAGCATCCACAACTTCGTGGCCTCGATCCGCACCGCGGCCAGCTTCACGCCCGGCCCGAACTTCGACATCGGCGGCTGGAAGGACGACCCGCTGTCCAACACCCACACCGGCCCGGTGCGCCAGGTGATGTACGTGCCCGGCTACGGCATGCCCGGCTGGCGCCTGCCGGCGGTGGCCGTGCCCGGCATCGGCATGTACTGGAACAAGGCCGGCTCGCCGTGGACCTTCGCCACCGACAGCTACATGGCGCAGGCCATGAGCCTGGACCGCACCACCGATCCCAACGACCCCGGCCAGTACCAGGGCCGGCAGGAGCAGATCCAGCGGCTGGTTTATCTGTCGCCGTCGGTCGGCTACAAATATTCGGACACGCTGCGCTTCGGCGTGGCCGTGCCGATCGCCCACGCCGCCTTCGTGGTCGACACCAATATGCGCTTCCCGAATGAGCTGCTGGGCGTGTTCGGCCAGCTGCAGAAAGGCTGGTGTCCGGAGGACGGCGGCAACATCATCGACGTGCTCGGCTTCGGCGTGTGCGGCGGCGGCAAGGACGGCATGGTCAGCCCGTTCAAGAAGGCCGCCAACATGCGGCTGGAACTGACGGCCCCGTTCGACCCCACCCTCAACCTCGGCGTGCTGTGGGAACCGCGGCCGTGGCTGGCGCTGGGCGCGGTCTACCAGGGCGGTTCCAAGACCCACTACACCGGCAACTACCGCTTCGACACCGAGCCCATGCTGCGCAACTTCGTGCGCGGCATGAACGCCTCGCTGCTGGGGCCGATCGCCGGCGCCGTGCTGGGCTTCCCGACCTCGATCCCGGCCACGCAGAAGGGCAACATGAGCGCCATCATCCCCTTCCCCTCGCACCTGCAGGTGGGGATCAAGCTCAAGCCGATCCGCTACGTGCAGCTCAACGTCGACGCCAGCTATGCCCGCTGGAGCGAATGGGACGCGCTGCGCTTCCAGTTCGACCAGAGCATCAAGCTGCTGGAGGTGGCGCGGCTGTACGGCATTCCGGACTCGGGCAAGCTGGTCATCCCGCGCGGCTACAAGAGCGTGGTCAACATGGCCTACGGCCTGCAGCTGTTCCCGATGGAGCGGCTGGCGCTGCGCTTCGGCTACGAGCCGCGCAAGACCTCGATCCCGAACAACAAGCTCGACCTGCTGGCGCCGCTACCCAACACCAAGCTGCTGAGCACCGGCCTGAGCTACAGGTTCAGCAAGAACACCGAGGTCAGCGTCACCGCCTCCTACATGACCGGCAAGTACGACGTGCCGGCCAACACCGACTGCAATCTGAACTGCAGCAACTTCCTGAACATCATCTACAACCCGTATGCCGGCCAGAACGTCAAGGGCGACATCCACGTGCGCTATTTTGGTTTCGAGATCAACAAGCGTTTCTGATTTTTTGAGGAGCACACCATGAAGACACCCATCACTACCCATTGCAAGCGCGGCCTGTTGCTGCTGGCGCTCATCTCTGCCGGCGCCTGCGCCGCGCCGGTGCCGCCGGCCAAGCAGGCGCTGGTCGACAAGGTGCTGAAGCTGTGGAACCCGGACAACATCGGCCAGCAGATGCTGCAGGCGCCGGTGGCCGACGCCGTGCAACAGGCGCGCGCCATGCTGCAGGGCCGCGCCGCGCCCGACAAGCGCGACGCCGCCATGAACGACATCGTCGGCGAGGCCAAGCAGTTCATGGCCGACGCCACGCCCATCACCAAGGGCAGCGCGGACAAGCTGATCCCGACCACCATCGCCCCGCTGCTGGCCGAGCGCTACACCGAGGAAGAGCTCAAGCAACTGATCTCCATCCTCGAATCGCCGGTCAAGAAAAAATTCGAGGCCATGCTGCCGGAAATGCAGAAGACGCTGGGCGAAGGCGTGGCGGCCGACACCCGCGCCGTGATCGATCCGAAACTGCAGGGCCTGAAAGAGAAGATCGGCCTGCGTCTGCGCGCCGCGGTCACGCCATGACCTACTCCTCCGCCCTGCATCTGGTGCGCGGCGTCAAATCGCGCCTGCACCACTCCGGCGTGGAAGCGGAAGCGCTGTTCGCGCAAGCCGGCCTGGACGAAGGGGACGGCCTCGCCTGCGACGCCCTCACGCTGTCCGACAAACTGAGCCACCTGTGGGAACTGGTGGTGGAAAAATCCGGCGATCCGCTGATCGGGCTGAAGATCTCGTCACCCCACCGGCTCGGCTGGCTGGGCGTGATGGGCCACATCATGCTGGTGTCGCCGACGGTGCAGAGCTCGATCGAGCGCTGCCACGGCCACACCCGCGTCGGCCTGCTGCTGCCGGGCGCGCAGCGCGACGTGCCGCAGCAGCGCTACGACTTCGTCTGGTGCGTGCTGCTGCGTTCGCTGCGCTGCGCCGCCGGCCGCGACGATATCGCGCCGGTGGTGGTGGAATACACCTTCGCCGAGCCGGCCAACGCCCACGTGTACGAGGAAACCTTCGGCTGCCCGGTCAAGTTCTCCATGCCGCACAACGTCATGGAATTTTCCGACACCGACCTGGTGATGGCGCTGCCGGCCAACCCGCCGCTGGTGCCCGGCAGCGGCGAACGCGTGCTGGCCTCGCTGGCGCGCGCCGAGCCGCCGACCTTCAGCGCCAAGGTGCAGGGCCTGCTGGCCAGCCTGCTGCCCAAAGGCCCGCCGCACCGCGACGACGTCGCCGCCCAGCTGATGATGAGCGAGCGCACGCTGCAACGGCGGCTGGCCGAGGAAGGCACCAGCTTCACCAACCTGGTCGACGACACCCGGCGCGAGCTGGCGCGGCAATCGCTCAGCTGCGGCGAACTGTCGCTGAAGATGCTCAGCTTCCAGCTGGGCTTCTCGGAGCCGAGCGCGTTCTACCGGGCCTGCAAGCGCTGGTTCGGCATGGCGCCGTCGGACATCGTGCACATGGCGCATCAACCGGGACCCGAGCCCGAATCGATGCACGCCACCACGCCGCGCAAAACGGCATAACAATAACAAGGAGACGGGGCGATGGGATGGTTATCGAGTAATCAAAGCAAGTCGATGCTGGGTCAGCTGCTGGTCAAGCAGAAGCTGATCACCGAAGAACAACTGGCGGCCGCGATCGAGCTGCAACGGACCACCGGGCAGCGGCTGGGCGACATCTTCGCCGAGCTCAACCTGATCACGCAGCAGCACATCGAAGAAGCGCTGCGCAAACAGCGCCGACTGCGGATGGCCGCCGCCATCGCCACCTCTTTGCTGGCGCCGCTGGAAACCTACGCCGCGCAAGCGCTGCCGTCGCTGGCGGTCGGCACGCCGGTGGTGCTGAGCAAGGACCAGCGCGGGCTGCAGATCAAGGAGCGCCCCGGCCTGCAGGCGCTCAGTGAAGAAGAACTGGGCGACACCTCGGCCCAGGGCCTCAGCGACGAGCTGATCCACGCCGTCAAATCGGCCAAGAACAACGGGCTGGAAGTGGTGGGCGACATGGCCAAGCTGCTCAATCCGGTGCTGGGTTTCCTAGAGGCGGACACCAGCATGAAGAACGTCGTCTACGATCCGAACAAGGCCACCGCCACGATCAACAAGGACGGCTCGTTGACGTTGAACTTACCGTCGTCGATCGGCGAGATCAACTTCAACAACATCCGCGTCAAAGGCACCGAAGGCGCCAGCTTCGGCAGCATCTCGATCAAGGGCATCGACCTGACCGGCACCTCGATCACGATGGCCTTCCATCACTAAAAAAATGGGGTCAAGTCTGACATTCGGACACGAGCTGGTCCGTAACGCAATGGGGTCAAGTCTGGCAATCGGACACGAACTGGGCCGTAGCGTCGACTACAGTTGAGCTCCTGTCCGAATGCCAGACTTGACCCCAAATTGCAAGCGTCGACTACAGCTGAGCTCCTGTCCGAATGTCAGACTTGACCCCAAATTGCAAGCGTCGACTACAGCTGAGCTCCTGTCCGAATGTCAGACTTGACCCCAAATTGCATGGCAACAAAAAAGCAGCCCGAAGGCTGCTTGGTGTGTGGCTGATGCCGTGGGGGATTACTTGGCGTTGCGCGGCTTGGCGAAGGCGTCGCCGGCTTTCCATTCGGGCAGCTTGGCGCCGTTGGCGATCAGGCGGCCCAGGTTCAGCGTGTATTGCGCCGTCTGCACCATGCCCGACAGATCCCAGCTCGCATCGTACTCATCGGTCACTTGATGGTAGCGCTTGTCGTATGCGGCGGCCTTGGCTTTCGAACCGGCCGGATCCTTCACATACTCGCGGCCCGATTCGATCGAGAACGCCGGCACGCCGTTCTTGGCGAAGTTGAAGTGGTCGCTGCGGAAGTAACCGCCCGCCAGATCAGGCTCCGCTTCGGCGATGTGCATGCCCATGGCCTTGGCCGCCGTCTCGGCCAGCTTGCCCAGCTCGGTGCGCTCGCTGCCCTGCGTGCCGATGTCGCGCGTGGCGCCAACGAAGTTCAGACTATCCAGGTTCAGGTTGGCGGCGGTCTTAGCCAGCGGCCACAGCGGCGCGGATGCATACGCCGCGCTGCCCAGCAGGCCCTGCTCTTCCGCAGCCACCCACAGGAACATCTGGCTGCGCTTGGCCGGCGCGCGCACCGCTTCCTGCGCCATCGCCAGCAAAGCCGCCGAGCCGGAAGCATTGTCCACCGCGCCGTTGAAAATGGTATCGCCGGTATCGCCCTGCTTGCCCAAGTGGTCCCAATGCGCGCTGTAGATCACCACCTCATCCTTCAGCTTGGGATCCGTGCCCGGCACTACGGCAGCCACGTTGAACTGCTCGACCTTGCGCACGGCAGCCTTCATCTCGCCACTCAGCTTGGCGGCCAGCGGCACCGGCTTGAAATCCTTGCTGTCGGCGGCGGCGCGCAGCGCGTCGATATCCTGGCCGGCCGCCTTGAACAGCGCGCGCGCCGTGTCGTCGGTCATCCAGCCCTGCAGCTGCGTACCCAGCGTGCCCGAAGCCAACTGGAAGCGCTCCACGCCCGACCAGCTGTTCTGGATCACGCTCCAGCCATACGACGCGGTCGGCGTGGTGTGGATCAGCAGCACGCCGGCGGCGCCCTGGCGCTTGGCCTCTTCGAACTTGTAGGTCCAACGGCCGTAGTAGGTCAGGCCCTTGCCGTTGAAGCGGTTCGGCTGCGTGGCGGTCGGCTGCGGATCATTAACCATCATCACCAGGATCTTGCCCTTGAGGTCCATGCCCTTGTAATCGTTCCACTGCTCATCCGGCGCGGTGATGCCGTAGCCGACGAACACCAGGTCCGCATTGAAGCTGTGCGACGCGGTCGCATCGCCCGGCGCGAACACCCAGTCCTTGCCAAAGCTGATCGGCAGCGCCTGGCCGCCCGCTTCCAGTTTCAGCGTGCTCTCGGCCGGCTGCGTCTTGACGCCGGCGATCTGCACCGATTGACGATAGCTGTCGCCGTTGCCCGGCTTCAGGCCCAGCGCCAGCGCCTGGGTTTCCAGATAAGCAACGGTCAAATCGCCGCCGCGCTGGCCGGTGCCACGGCCTTCCAGCACATCGCTGGCGAGGAAGGCGAGGTGGGCGCGCAGCGGAGCTTCCTTCACAACGGCGGCGTTCTTGGCGCTGTCGGCGTGGGCGGGGAATGCCAGCGCCAGGCTGATGGCCAAGGCGGAGGCAACATAGGAGGGGGTCATTTTTTGCATGATTTCCTGGAGACGTAAAAGGTGGTCGCGGTCCATCGAATTTGCCGCGCGTACATTGTATGCGATAGCCACGCTAAAATGGCGGCATGACTGACCGCACTCCCTACATCGGCCGCTTCGCCCCCTCGCCCACCGGCCCCCTGCACATCGGCTCGCTGGTGGCCGCCATCGCCAGCTATCTCGACGCCAAGGTCCACCACGGCCAGTGGCTGGTGCGCATCGAGGACGTCGACGGCGACCGCAACGTGGCCGGGGCGGACGAGCACATCCTGGCCTCGCTGCGCCGCTGCGGCATGCAATGGGACGGCGACGTAACCTGGCAAAGCCAGCGCACCGCGCTGTACCAGCAAGCCTTGCAGCAGCTGGGCGAGCTGGTCTACCCCTGCGGCTGCTCGCGCAAGGAGATCGCCGATTCGCAACTGAGCCTGACCGGCCGTCAGGCGCAGGCGCTGATCTACCCCGGCACCTGCCGCCACGGCCTCGCGCCCGGCAAGAGCGCCCGCGCGCTGCGCCTGAAAGTGCCACAGTCGCCGCATTGCGTATTGCAGTTCGACGACCGCTGCGCCGGCCCCGTCAGCCAGGACCTGACCGACGAGGTCGGCGACTTCGTCATCAAGCGCGCCGACGGCTTCTGGGCCTACCAGCTGGCCGTGGTGGTGGACGACGGCGCCCAGGGCGTCACCGACATCGTGCGCGGCGCCGACCTGCTCGACTCCACGCCGCGCCAACTCTACCTGCAGCAGGTGCTGGGCCTGCCGCGCCCGAGTTATCTGCACGTACCGGTGGTGGTCAACGAGCTGGGCGAAAAATTGTCCAAGCAGACCGGCGCCCAGGCCTTCGACAACGGCGCCGCGCCGCAACAGCTGTTGCAGGACGCCATGCTGCCCGCCGCGCGCTTCCTCGGCATGGACCTGCAAGCCGACAACATCGACGCCTTCTGGCGCGACGCCGTCCCCGCCTGGGCGGAAGTTCTGCGGAATCTGCCGAAACCGAAGTAGAAGCGATATCGATCAACACCGGCACAGGCGCGCGCCGCGCATCCCGTCCTTTCATCTACACTAGACCCATGGAAGTCGAACTCAAACTCCTGCTCTCGCCGTCCGACAACGACAAGCTGCTCCGGCACCCGCTGATCGCCGCCCACGCGCGCGCGCCGGCCCGCTCGCAGCAACTGTCGGCCCGCTACTTCGACACGCCGGACCTGCACCTGCTGCGCCACGGCGCCGGCCTGCGCGTGCGCAAGGTCGATGGCGTCTGGATACAAACGATGAAGGCCGGCGGCAGCGTGCAAAGCGGGCTGCACCAGCGCAACGAATGGGAAGGCCCGGTGGACCGCCCCTGGCCGCGCCTGGGCAAGCTGCGCAAGCTGATCGGCGACGATCCGCAATGGCTGCAAGTGCTGGCCGCCGACGGCCTCAAAGACCGGCTGGAGCCGCTGTTCGTGGTGGCGGTGGAGCGCCACACCTGGGACCTGGAGGTCGACGGCAACCAGATCGAGCTGGTGCTCGACCACGGCCACATCGAACGCCACGGCAGGCAAGTGCCGGTCAACGAAATCGAACTGGAACTGAAAGACGGCGACCCGGCCAGCCTGTTCGCCTTCGCGCTGCAACTGCAGGAGCACATTCCCCAGCGCCTCAGCAACACCAACAAGGCCGAGCGCGGCTACATGCTGTGCCGCCAGACCGGCACCGTGCCCGCGCGCGCGACCGCCGTTCAGCTGGCGCCGGACGCCACCGCCGCCGAAGCGCGGCTGGCCATCCTCAACAACTGCCTGCAGCACATCCAGCGCAACGAAAACGCCGTCATCGAAGGCGACGACGCCGAAACCCTGCACCAGATGCGCGTGGGCGTGCGCCGCCTGCGTTCGGCGCTCAAGCTGTTCGAACCGCTCGCGCCCTGCCCGCCCGAGATCCTGGAAGACATCAGCTGGCTCGGTTCGGAACTGGGCGCGGCGCGCGACTGGGATGTGTTGCTGGCATCCACGCTGGCGCACATCCAGGCCCACCCCGGCAGCCGCAACGGCGTCATGGATTTGCAAGCGCTGGCGCTCAAATCGGCCCAAGACAAGCGTCACGCGGCGGCGCAAGCGCTGCTCTCGCAACGCTACACGCGATTGCTGCTGGCGATGGGACTATGGATGCAGCAACCGGCAGACGACACAACAGAACCGGCTACCGATTTCGCCAAGCGCACCATGCAGCGCCTGCACAAGAAGCTGCTCAAACGCTCGCGCCGCATGAACGAAGGCGAGCCGGACACGATCCACCGCACGCGCATCGCCGCCAAGCGGGCCAGGTACGCGCTGGAGTTCTTTCAATCGCTCTACCACGGCAAGGGTCCGCGCGGCTATCTGAAGACACTATCCGCCGTGCAGGAAGAACTGGGCCGGCACAACGACCTGGTGGTCGCCGACCGGCTGCTACGAGAACTTGCGCAGGAAAACGACACGGCGGCGCCCACCATCCAGTTCGCGCGCGGCTACCTGCAAGCGCTGCAGGCCACGCAGCCGCCGGACCAGGACGCGATCCGCGCCGAACTGCACGCCTTGCGGCTGCCGTAAGCGCCCGGCCTAACGCACCACCGGACGGTGCTTGGACTCAACGGTCCACGTCAGCGAGCCCGCGCAGCGCGCCTGCTGCACCGCCGCCAGCGCCGCGTCGGCGTCCGCATCGGCCTGCTCATACTGCTTGGTGCCGGCGATCTTGAAATGCAACTGCGGCATGGTGGAACTGGCCGTCTTCGACAGCAACGGCAGGAAACCACGATCGGCCAATATCTTGCGGCACGGTTCGATGCCGGTCAGTTGGTCCGACTCCAGCTCGATCTTCAGCAGCCAGTTGACGGCATAACCGCGCGCCGCCTCCTCCGGCACCGGGCGCATCAGGTCCGACGGCACGGTGGTGGCGGCGGAGACCATCAGCGGAGCGCACAACAACAGCGCGGAGACAATTTGACGCGACATCGGCATTCCTCGAAAGACGTTAAAGCATCATGTTAGCAGGATAGGATAAAGGCTGCCGACCAACAGCAACGCCATCACCAGGTTGAAGATGCGCACCGAGCGCGCATCCTGCAGCACCCGCCGCATCGCCATGCCGAACAACGCCCACGAGCCGACGCAGAAGATGCCGACCAGGCCGAACACGCTCGCCAGCACCGCCACATCCAGCGCCTTGAAGCCCGGCGGCAGATAGGTGGTCAATGCGCCGACCGCCATCACCCAGCACTTGGGATTAATCCACTGGAAGGCCGCAGCGCCGAAAAAACTCATCGGCTTGGACACTGCGGCCTGCTCGGCGCTCATCGGCGCGGCATGCGCCAGCTTCCACGCCAGCCACAGCAGGTACAGCGCACCGGCATACTTCAGGATCACCTGCAGCATCGGCACCTGGTCGAACACCGCGTGCAGGCCCAGGCCGGTGGCGAAGATCATGAACGCAAAACCGCAGCAGATGCCGAACAGATGCGGCAGCGAGCGCGTAAAGCCGTAGTTCAGGCCCGAGGCCAGCATCATGGTGTTGTTCGGTCCCGGCGTGATCGTGGTGATGGTGGCGAAGGTACACAAAGGGAGCAGCAGATCGGGGTGCATGGGCTTATCCGGTAGCAGAAAGGAAGACTCATAGTATTGGAGCCACCCCCAAGTGTACCGGTACACTTCAGCAAACAGTAAGCACAAGTGTATCGGTCATTCCACCTATACGACCCGCCCCCGCTTGCCCTGGCGGCCCAGCAGCTTGTAGAAGCTTTCCAGCTCGCGCCGCACCAGGTCCTGGCCATTCTCGATCACGAAATCCTGGAACGCCGCCGCCACCTTGGGAATGGGTTGCCCGCTCAGGTGCATGATGTGCCAGTCCGCCTCCACCGGGCTCTCGTGCATCGGCAGCACCGCCAGCAGGCCAGCCTCGAACTCCAGGCCGCAGGCGTGCACCGACAGGAAGCCCAGCCCCAACCCGGCCGACACCATGCGCTTGATCGCCTCGTTGCTCGACACTTCGGAACCGAATTCCAGCGGATGCCCCGCCTCGCGCAGCAGCTTCTCCACCGCCGTGCGCGTGCCCGAACCGCGCTCGCGCACCAGCAGGTTGGCGGCCAATACGTCGTTGAGCGTGATCTTTTTCTTCTTCATCAGCGGATGCGCGGGACTGGCGACAAACGCCATCGGATGGCGCGCGAACTTGGCGGCGTTGGTGCGCAGTTCGCGCGGCGGCGTGCCCATGATGGCCAGCTCGATCTCGTGCCGCGCCAGCATCTGCACGATCTCCGCGCGGTTCCCCACCTGCAGCTTGAGGCGCACGTCGGGCCGCTTCATCGTGAACGGCACCAGCAACGGCGGCAGCAAATGCTCCGCCGTCGTCACCGCGCCGATGCGCAGCGTACCGCTGGTGACGCCCTGCAGCGCCGCCAGCTCGTCGCTGGCCTGCTCCCACAGGCGCAGGATGCGCTCGGAGAACTCCACCATCACCTCGCCCGCGGCGGTCAGCTGGATGTTGCGGCCCACCTTGCGCGTCAGCGGGATGCCGGCGATCTCCTCCAGTGTGCGGATTTGCAACGAAACCGCAGGCTGCGTCACGTGCAGCGCGTCCGCCGCGCGCGACACGCTTTCGTGGCGCGCCACCAGTATCAGCGCCTGTAGCTGGCGGAAGCTGGCTGGATACATAAGCTATTCCTTATCAATTATCGAATATGTTTAATTTTTCTTTTGTTCATTGTACCCGTATATTCATAATCATCTGACATCGTTTTAAGCGAGACCGACATGAGCATCGACGTGATCTTCCTGGGCCTGGACGGCGTACTGTTCGACACCGAAGCGCTGCACCTTGCAGCCTGCAACGCGGCGTTCGCCAACGCCGGCCTGTCGGTACGCTGGACGCTGCCGGCGCTGCGCGCAGCCGCCGCCACCCACGGATACGCCCGCGCCATCGGTTCCGCCATCGCCTGCGAGCCGCTCTCGCGCGACAAGGCCCGCGTGGCCGAACTGTTCGCCGACAAGCACCGCCAGTTCCACCAGGCGATCAGCGCCCGGCCGCCCAAGGCCCTGCCGGCCGCGCTGGCCCTGATCGACGACGCGCTCAATGACGGCTGCAAGATCTGCGTGCTGACCGACCTGCCGGCGCCCGCCACCTCGGCGTTGCTGAGCGGCTGCTTCGACGCAGACGTCAACAGCCTGTTCGCGGTCGTCACCGGCGGCGCCAATTTCGACGGCCCCGCAGGCACCGGCCCATATGCCCGCGCGCTCAACGCCATGAGCGTATCGCCGCAGGACGCCATCGCCATCGACACCGCCGTGCCGGGCCTGCGCGCCGCCGAAGAGGCAGGCCTGTGGACCGTCTCCGTCGCCCCCTACGGCAACGACGTGGTGCGTCCACGCCAGTTCATCACCTACGACGCGCTGCGCGAGCTGCGTTCAAGTCCCTACACGCCGGACCAGCGCGCCAAGCACGAACTGGCCGCGTAGGGCGACGCGGCCGCAGAGCCGCGGCACAGATTTTTTAACTATCTGGAGGCGCAACATGGAAACCATCGTCATCGTAGGAGGCGGTGCGGGCGGACTCGAGCTCGCCACCCGTTTGGGCGACACCCTCGGCGCCAGCAAGCGCGCCCGCATCCTGCTGGTGGACCGTTATCCCGGCCACTTCTGGAAGCCCCTGTTGCACACGGTCGCTTCCGGCAAATGCGATCCCCGCGTGGAGGAGCTGTCCTTCCCCGCCCAGGCGGTCGAGCATGATTTCGAATTCGTGCAGGGCGAAGTGCTGTGCATGGACCGCGCCCATCAAACCGTCACGCTGGCGCCGCGCAAGGGCAACGGCAGCGACGGCGTATGCCGCACCATCAACTACGACAAGCTGGTACTGGCGCTGGGCGCCATCACCAATTTCTACAACGTGCCCGGCGCCGCCGAGCACGCGCTCACGCTCGACAACGTGGACGACGCCGAATCCTTCCGCCGCCGCTTCCTCGACGCCTGCATCAAGGCCGGCGAACAGAAGACCCAGGTGAACGTGGTCATCGTCGGCGGCGGCGCCACCGGCGTCGAACTGGCGGCGGAACTGAGCAACAGCGCCCGCGCGCTGGCCGCCTACCGCGTGCACACGCTGGACCCGGAGACCGACATCCGCATCAGCGTGATCGAGCGCGGCCAGCACCTGCTGCCGCAACTGCATCCGCAGCAGGCCAACCGCGCCGCGCGTGAACTGCGCGCGCTCGGCATCGAAGTATTGACCGGCACCGCCGTCGCCGAGGTCACGCAGGATGCCGTGATCGACGCCGCCGGCAAGGTTCACCGCGCAGACCTGACCTTGTGGGCGGCCGGCGTGGAAGCGCCGCAGCTGTGCGCGACGTTTGGACTGGCCGTCAACAATCTGCGGCAGATCATTGTGGACGCCAGCCTGTGCTCGGCCAACGACAGCCAGGTGTACGCGCTGGGCGACTGCGCCAGCTACGTCTGCCCGATCAAGGGCGCAGCGCCGCCGCGCGCGCAGGTGGCGCACCAGCAGGCGATGTTCCTGGCCGACCTGCTGGCCCGCCGCAACGGCACGCCGCGTCCGGACTTCCGCTACCACGACTACGGCTCCCTCGTTTCGCTGGGACCGCAGACAGCGGTGGGCGTGCTGACCGGCGCCATCACCGGCAAGAGCATCCGCGTGGCCGGCGCCACGGCGAGCCTGCTGTATCAGCTGCTGTACCAGAAGCACCTGCTCAACCTGCACGGCACCGCGCGCGTGGCCACCCAGGCGCTGGTCGACTGGTTGCGGGCGAAAATTCAGCCACCGGTGAAGCTGTCGTAAGGTGTAATCGCCGTATAATGCGGTGATGACAACCTTAACTTCGTTAAGCAAAAACAGCCCGGTGACGCCTCCGCCCGCAACGGCGGAGGCGCCCGGCATTGCGGCCGCCAACGCGGCCACCGCCAGCGCCGCGCCAGCCGCTACGCCGGCTTCGGTGGTGCGGCTCAGCGGCGCCGGCACGCAGGCTGTCGACGGCGTTGCGCGCGCGCCGCTGCCGCTGGTTTGGGAACGCAGCGGCAAGGACGCCGTCTCCGCCCTCATCGCCCGCAACTACAACTACCTGCCGCCAGCCAGCAGCTTCAAGAACCTGGGCGCCGCCCTGCTGGAGCGCTTCAAGACCGACGACACCAATTTCTCGCAATCGCTGCAGCAAGCGCCGCAGGATCTGGACACCGGCACCTACGACGCGCTGCTCTACACCCAGCTGCCGCCGCTGCACCGCCTCGGCGACAACCAGGCCGGCCTCACCGTCACCACCAGGAGCGGCGTCAAGGTCACCCTGGCGCTGGACAGTTCGGACAATGGCATCGCCGTGCAAGTGCAAAGCAGCGGCAAGCTCAGTGACGACGAACGCGCAGCGCTGGCCGGACTCTCGACCGCCTTTCAAAAAGCGATCGACGGCCTGGCCGCCGTGCCGCCGAAAATCGACCTGGCTGGCCTGACAGCTTTCGACCCGTCGGTACTGTCCTCGGTGGACCTGCGCTCGACGCTCAAGCTGAACGAAACCGATACGCAGCAGCTGGACTTCCACGCCGACGCCAAGCAGCGCACGGTGCGCTTCAACGGCCCGGCCGGCGAAGCGAAGATCAGCGTGGACCTGAGCCAGCCCGCCAGCTGGGGCGGCAAGGAGCAGCAAGCCAAGGCGCTGTCCAATTATCTGCACCAGTTCGACCAGGCCGCAGCGCGCGGCCATGGCGACGCCGCACTGACAGGCCTGTTCAAGGACGCCGTCACCCAGCTGCACAGCGACTACGGCCAGCAGCCCGCCGCGCCATCGCAAAGGATCACGCTGACCGGCGAGGACCACGCCATCCTCACCGGCCTGGCCGACTTCAGCGCCTCGCTCACGCAAACCGAAACGTCGCCCAATCCGCTGCGTCCCGGCGAGCATGACACGTTCGACTACCAAACCTCGCAAACCACCACCGTGCAAGGCCGCACGCAGTTGGACCGCTCGATATCGCAGCAACAGCAATCGCAGCTCAAGGCCAACTACCACCTGCCCAGCAAGCCGGGCGGCATACTGGAGCTGCTGAAGGACCCGGCCACGCAGAACTACAACTACATCACGGTGGACGACAGCGCCAGCAGCAACGCCGCGCTGGCGTACGACGAGGGCGCGCTGTCCAAGGCCACGCTGGAGCAATCGGCCAGCCAGTCGACGCGCACCGTCAAATACCTGATGGACAAGGTGGTCGAAGACTACACCGTGCCGTTCAACGCCAGCCACACGCGCGACCTGCTCGCGCTGCTGGCGCCCAAGATCAAACCCGACGAGGATCAACGCCGCCGCACGCTGGACGCGGTCAACCAGATGATCCACCTGCAACCGGAACCAGGCCTACTTCCCCAATGACTCCAGAATCCACAGTGCTGATGGCGGCCTACAACGCCTCGATGAACCAGAAGATGTACGCCGCCGCCGCGCGCCTGCCGCACGCCGACCTGACCGCCGACCGCAACGCCTTCTTCGGCTCCATCCTCGGCACCATGAACCACCTGCTGGCCGCCGACACCATCTGGCTGAGCCGCTTCGCCACACATCCGGCCCGCTACAGCGCGTTGGCGCCGATGCTGGACCTGGCGCCGCCCTCCAGCCTCACGCACAACTTCGGCGACTACCTGCCGTCCCTGCTGGCCCACCGCCACCGGCTGGACGCCATCATCACGGAATGGGCGCCGCAAGTCAGCGCGGAGCAACTGGCGCACGTCATGGAATACCGCAGCACCCGGGGCGACCTGTATCGCAAGCACTTCGGCAGCCTGGTGCAGCACTTCTTCAACCACCAGACCCACCATCGGGGCCAGGTCACCACGCTGCTGACGCAGGCCGGCGTGGACATCGGCGTCACCGATTTGCTGGCCATGGTCCCCGACATCGAAGCACCGTGAAGATCGCCGTCTACAGCGCCCAGCCCTACGACCGCCGCTTCCTCGACGAAGCGCGCCAACGATACGCGGCAGGCATCGTCGACGCGGCCTACTTCTCCGACCCGCTGACGCTGGACACGGTACCGCTGGCGCAAGGCTGCGCCGCCGTCTGCGTCTTCGTCAACGACCAGCTGGACGCCGCCGTGCTGCAAGCGCTGCATGCGCTGGGCGTGCGCGCCGTGCTGCTGCGCTGCGCCGGCTTCAACCAGGTCGACCTGCGCGCCGCCGCGAGCCTCGGCCTGTTCATGGCGCGCGTGCCGGCCTACGCGCCGGAAGCGGTGGCCGAACACGCGCTGGCGCTGGCGATGACGCTCAACCGCCACACGCACCGCGCCTACGCGCGCGTCCGCGAAGGCAATTTCTCGCTGGACGGCCTGCTCGGCATGACGCTGAACGGCAAGACGGTCGGCATCGTCGGCGCCGGCCAGATCGGCACGGCGGCGGCGCGCATCTTCAAGGGACTGGGTTGCACGGTGCTGGTCAGCGATCCGGCGCCGACACCGCAGCTGGACGGCGTCGCCACGCGCGCCAGCCTCGATGAGCTGCTGGCCGCCTCGGACATCGTCTCCCTGCATTGTCCGCTGATGGAAGCCACGCGCCACATGATCAACGCCGCCAGCCTGGCGCGCATGAAGCAAGGCGCCATGCTGGTCAACACCTCGCGCGGCGCGCTGATCGACACCGCCGCCGTGATCGAGGCGCTCAAGTCGCGGCAACTGGGCGCGCTGGCGATCGATGTCTACGAACAGGAGGCCAACCTGTTCTTCCACGACCACTCCAGCGACATCATCGCCGACGACGTGTTCCAGCGCCTGATGACCTTCCCCAATGTGCTGGTCACCGGCCACCAGGGCTTCTTCACCATCGAGGCGATGCGCGAAATCGCCGCCGTCACCTTCGACAACCTGGCCTGCCACATGAACGGCACGCCCTGCGCCAACCTGCTGCCCGCTAGCTCGTGACGGGCAGCGTCAGGACGAAGCGGGTGCCCGTACCCAGCTCGCTCTCGACATCGATCTTGCCGCGCAAGACACCGTACACGATGTTGTAGACGATGTTCAGGCCAAGGCCCGAACCGCCCTTCCCCAGCTTGGTGGTGAAGAACGGATCGTAGATGCGGCCCATGTTCTCCGGCGCGATGCCGGAACCGTTGTCGCTGATGACCACCTGCACCCGCTCCGCATCGGTCATGCGGGCGGTGACCAGGATCTCGCCATCGGTGCGGCCCTCGAAGGCGTGCGTCAAGCCGTTGTTGATCAAGTTGATGAGCACCTGTCCGAGCGGCCCCGGATAACTCGTCATCTGTATCGTCGGCGGGATCTCATGGCGCACCGTGATGCCGCTCTTCTTGAACGTCGGCAGCAGCAACAACAGGATCTCGTCGGCCAGGTCGCACAGCTGGAACTCGCGGCACTGCGACGTGGTGCGGTCCACCGCCACCTGCTTGAAGCTCGACACCAGGTCCACCGCCCGGTGCAGGTTGCGCAGCACGATCTCGCCGCCGCTGGCCACGTCGTTGACGAAGGCCTGCAGCGTCGAACGCTTCATGCCCTCGGCGGTCAGGCGCGTGAAGGCGCGGGTCTGGTCGATCAGCGTGCTGACCGCCAGCAGGCTGTTGCCGATCGGCGTATTCAACTCGTGCGCCACGCCCGCCACCAGCGATCCCAGCGCCGCCAGCTTCTCGCTGCGCACCAATTCATCCTGCGCGTGGCGCAGCGTCTCCAGCGATTCGGCCAAGTCTTTGTTGGCGTCCACCATCTGCGCGGTGCGCAGCTGCACCAGCTCCTCCAGCTTGTCGCGATACTGGATCAGCTCCACCTCGCTCTTCTTGCGGTCCGTGATGTCGGTCGAGATGCCGCCCATCGCCCACGTCTTGCCCTGCTCGTCGCGCAGGCAGAATTTTTCCGAGATATAGGTGCGTACCACGCCTTCGGCATCCGGCACGCCCTCCTCGTAGATGTAGGAATGCGCGGACTCCAACGCGCGGCGGTCGCCCTCGCGTATCACCTGCACGGTGTCGTCGTCGAAGATGTCGGAGTCCTTGTGGCCGATCGGATCGGGCGAGCCTGGCGGCAGCACCTTGCGCAGCCGCTCGTTGACCATCAGGTAGCGCCCTTCAAGATCCTTGACGTAGATGACCGCCGAGGATTTGTCGGCGATATTGGTCAGCAGCGACTGGCTCACCCGCAGCGCCGCGTCGCGCGCGGCGACCGTGGCCAGCATGGTGTTGAACGCGGCCGACAGCCGCCCCACCTCGTCGTTGGAGAAGTGCGGCGCGCGCAGGTCGTAACGCTGCTCGCGCGTGACCTGGTCCGCCACCTTCGACAGCGCCACCAGCGGCTGCGTCACCAGCCGCCGCAGGCCGATCGCCTGCAGCGCCCCGCCGATCAACAACGTCATCAACACCACCGCCAGCACCAGGCCGTATTTGCTCAGGCGTTCAGCCAGCGGCTGCAAGGCGTATTCCACCTGCAGCGAGCCGACTTCCTCGTGCTGGAAGCGCACCGGCGCCAGCATCGACAGGAAGTCGCCGTGGAAGCTGTGGCCGGACGGCGCCATCTCCTCCGGCCAGGCGCAGCGCGCCTCGCCGCGCCGCGCATAGCTGGCGAACGGCCGGTGCTGCGCGTCGAACAGGCAGGCGCTGTCGATGTCCGGCGTGCCGCGCAGCGCCGACAGCGTGCGGGTGGCGGCGCTGCGGTCGCCGAAGTTCAGGTCGACGTCGAGATTCAGCGACACCAGGTCCATGCGGCTGGCCAGGTCCTGCACCAGCCGCACCCGCACCACGCTGATGTCGTAGGTGATGAGCGCCGCCAGCGCCACCAGCATCGCCACCAGCGCCGTCAACAGCGCGACGATCAGCAGCTTGCGCTGCAAGGCCAGGTCGTTCCAGCGGTGCGGGATCACGCTCACTTGGCGTCTCCGCCGACCACGCGTTCGGCCAGCGCCAGCATGCGGGGATTGAGCCCGACGCCGGAATGCTTGGCCGCCGTCAGGTTGACTTCAAAACGGATGCTGCCGTCCACCAGCATCATGTTGATCATGCCGCCGTCGGCCAGGAAGGAGGCGGAATCGCCGATGGTGAGGATGGCCTGCTCGCGCATGCGCGTCAGCCATGCGCTCTGGCGGCTGCGTTCGGGCAGCGCCAGGTAGACCGCGTGACAGGGATCGGTTTCCTCCATGCGGCTGACGATGCGCAGTTCCAGCGGATGGCTGCCGGCCGCGCGCTTCTGCAACTGGCGCGCCATGTCGGCCGCGCCGGCGCCCACCATGCACACCACCAGCGGCGCGTGCGGATCGGCCAGCGCCGGCGCCGGCCAGCTGGCGTAGCGGGTGAAGTTGAGGATGTAGGCAGCCTTGACCTGCTGTTCGGGCATGGCCTGCTCGGCGCGCACGGCAACGCCGGCCAGGGCCGCCAGTTGGCAGGCCAGAACGGCCAGCATCCGGTATGCAACGGTGCCCTGTCGTGTCATCGTGCCCTCTGCCTCCAAGTAGCGCCGCCGCGTGTTTCCAAGGCTGGAACGCCTCTTGATTTTATCCGAATAGCTCCTGGAGCAATCTTTTTTACAGTCGGCGGAAACGACTTGTTCTTGAAACACAACGCGCACCGACCCCGACCGGCTTGCAGCTTGTGATCGTTCGGAAATTGGTGAATACTTTGTTAAATCGCGCGACAAAGGGGAACACTCTTGATCGAGAGTACACAGCTTCGCAGCATCCAGGCCCAGGCCGGGCCGGCGCGCTGGCCCCGGGCACGGCTGCCGTCCGCCTGCACGGCGGCGCTGCTGTTGCTGCCCCTCGCCGCTGCCGCCGCGGCCGCCGACGACGACACATTGTTCGACCTCAGCCTTGACCAGCTACGCAACGTCAAGGTGCTCACCGCCACCAAGACCGCCACCCCGCTGCACGCCACGCCCGCCGTGGTCACGCTGGTAACGGCCGACGACATCGCCCGCTACGGCTACCAGACGCTGGCCGAGGCGCTGTCCCACGTGGCCGGCTTTGTCGAGAGCGACGACCGCCTCAACCACAACTTCGGCGTGCGCGGCATCAACGCCGGCGCGCAGTCGGCCAGCCGCGCCATCAAGATTTTGCTGGACGGCCAGCCGATCGCCTTCCGCAGCACCCAGCAGCAGCTGACCGGGCTGGAATTCATCCCGATGAACATGGTCGAGCGCATCGAGATCGTGCGCGGGCCGGTGTCGGTGCTGTACGGCGCCGACGCGCTGCTGGGCGCGGTCAACGTCATCACCCGGCGCGACGGCACCGAGCAGCGCCTGGCGCTGGGCCACGAATGGTCCGGCGGCGGCCGCAGCGCCGACCTGCTGGCCGCCAGCGGCAGCGCGCAGTTCGGCACGGCGGCCGAGGGCGCGCCGTCGCCCTACTGGCTGGCCTGGGGCGTGCAGGCGGCCAAGGCCGACCGCGCCGGCCTGGCGCTGCCACGCATCTCGCCCGACTACCAGCGTTACGCCGCCCTCAGCCCGGCCCCCGTCGACGACGCCGATCCGCGCAGCCTGTACCTGCGCGGCGGCTGGCGCGGCGCCAGCGACGAGCTGCAGGCCAGCGTCTTCTGGCAGCGGCAGGACAGCGACAACGTCTTCGCCAGCCTCAACCCGCTGCTGCGCCCGCCCAGCCGCGTGGTGCTGGAACAAGGCTTTGTGCACCTGGGCGCCAACCACCGCTTCAACGAGCAGCACACGCTGCGCGCCAGCCTCAACTACGGCCAGGGCGAACCGGGCAGCGGCGACCGCCTGCGCACCGGCGCCGCCGACTACTACCTGCTGCGCGACTTCGGCTACATGGCGGTCGATGGCAACGTCGAATGGCTGTGGCAACCAGGCCCGCAAACCAGCCTGCTGCTGGGCGCCGACGCGCTGCGCGACCGCGAGACGCTGGAATCGTTCCGCCGCCACAGCCTGGTCGACGGCAGCGACTTCCAGCTCAGCCAGCCGGGCGAAAAGACGCTGCGCAACACCGGCCTGTACGCGCAATGGCAGTTCCCCCTGTACGGCAAGTGGCAAGCCATCCTCGGCGGCCGCCAGGACCGGCACTCGGTCTACGGCACACAGGAATCGCTGCGGGCCGGCGTGGTCGGCACCCTGCCCGGCGACTGGGGCCTGAAGGTGTTGAGCGGCACCGCCTTCCAGGCGCCGTCGGCCGAGCTGCTGTACCGCACCGCCGTGCAGCCGGGCGACATCAAGGGCAACCCCGAGCTGGCGCCGCAGAAATCGCGCACGCTCGAACTGCAACTGAGCACGCCGCCGCGCCCGCACTGGAACGGCGCGCTGACGGTCTACCACACCAAGGTCAGCGAGCTGGTCACGCTGGAACAGGCCTTCTTCAACCTGGTGGCGCGCAACACCAGCGACAGCAAGGTCAACGGCGTGGAGCTGGAGCTGCGCTACCAGCAGGACTGGTTCAACGCCTATGCCAACCTGAGCCGCGCCGACGGCAGCCGCAGCCTCAACCGCTACACGCTGGCGCCGCTGGCGCAGCGCAGCGACGGCGAACTGTTCCCCACCAACAGCGCCAACGCCGGCGCCAGCGCCAGCCTGATGGGACAAAAACTGCTGCTCAGCCTGGACAACCGCTACGTCGGCCCGCGCCCGGCCGCCACCGCCAACGTGCTGCTGGCCAACCAGGCCTACCACCTGGCCAGCTACGTCGACACCACGCTCAGCGCGCGCTGGAGCCTGAGCGCCCGCGCCAGCCTGCGCGCGCAGGTGCGCGACCTGTGGAACAGCCGGTATGTCGATCCCGGCGTCGGCGGCATCGACTATCCATCGCTGGGCCGCCGCTATGGAGTGCAATATGAATACCGCTACTAGCCGCCTGCTGGCCGCCGCCGCGCTGTCCCTGCTGGCGTCGTGCGGCGGTGGCGGTGGCGGCAACGGCGACGCCACCACGCCGCTGCCGGCCAATCCGATCAAGGCCATGGTCGATCCGTCCGCCATCAACATCGCCTCGGTGGGCTGGCGCACCTCGACCCGCGACGCCTTCCTGCTGGCGGCCAAACAGATCAACGACGCCGGCGGCGTGCTGGGCAAGCGCCTGAACGCCATCGCGCTGGTCGCGCGCGACAACGCCGAGGCGCAGGACATGGGCCAGCAGCTGCTGGACGCCGGCGTCATCGCGCTCAACGTCTCCACCTCCACCCGCGTGCTCAACCTGCTGCCGCAGGCGCAGGCCAAGGGCGTGCCCATCCTGACCGAATCGAGCTCCTCGCCCACGCTGAGCACCGTGGCCGACAACGACCTGGTGTACCGCATCGGCGTCTCCGATGTCGACGCCACGCCGGTGCTGGCCAAGGTCGCATGGGAAGCCGGCAAGCGCCGCGCCGTGGTGCTGATCAACACCGGCGACGCCTTCGGTGCCGGCCTGGCCAGCCTGTTCACGCCGGCCTTCCAGAAGCTGGGCGGCCAGGTGGTGGCCACGGTCGCCATCCCCTTCGGCCTGAAGAACGGCTTCGCCGGCTATCTGAAGCAAGTCTACGACGCCAAGCCGGACGTGATCCTGAACGGCATCCTGGCGGCAGACATCTCCGCCAACGTCCTGAACGAATCGCTGCCGTTCCAGAGCGGCGCCATGTGGCTGCTGCCCGGCACCGCCGCCGGCAATCAGACCTTCCTCGACAACCTGGCCGACCCGGGCAAGCTGGCCGGCGGCGCGCGCGGCGCGGCCGCCACCATCGGCGCCTACGGCAACAGCTCCTACCAGAGCTTCCGCACCGGCTACATCGCCCAGTACGGCAGCGAGCCGCAGGACTTCACCGCGCCCACCTACGACATCGCGATGGTGATGGCGCTGGCCATCGAGCGCGCCGGCCTGGTCAACAACAGCAAGAGCCCCACCGGCCTGATGGTGCGCGACAGCCTGCGCTTCGTGATGAACGCGCCGGGCGAGAAGGTGCGGCCGGAAACCATCGGCGCCGCGCTGGCGCTGGTCAAGGCCGGCAAGGACGTCGACTACGCCGGCGCCTATGCCGACATCGACTGGGACGGTGCCGGCGACATCGTCGGCCAGGTGCCGTTCACCGTGTTCCGGCTCGACACGGCGGCCCGCAGCTGGGACGCCAGCCAGCAGCTGATCATCGGCCTGCCGCGCTGAACGGCATCGGTGGCGATCAAAAAATGATCGCCGGCACATATTTTCCCGGTAACATCGCGGTTGTGCCGTTGCGGCCGGCTGGTTATACTGCACTGCAACAACGTGCGTATATTGCAAGTCCGATCGCAGTCCAATCCGGGGAAGGTCATGTCTCTCGCTTACCGCGCCAATGCCGATTTCGCCAAGTTAAACCATCCGATGCGGGTACCGCTGTCGGCGGAAATCCACTCACGGCCCTTCCTGCAGTTGCAAGCGCCGGAAAGCCTGACCCATTTCGCGCTCTACGTGCAGCAAGACCAGCCGTCGCAAAAATATCACCGCAGCACCCAGCACCAGATCCTGGAGCAGCTGTGCCTGCACTACGGCGTCGCCGCGCCCGCTCCACAAGCGCGCTACTTCTTCCACGACTTCGACCGTTTCCGCCTGAAATGGGAATGCCACACCGAATTCGCCACCTACACCTTCGTCGAGCGCAACGACCCTGGTTCACACCCATTGGGGTCAAGTCTGGCATTCGGACACGAGGTCAGCAGTAGCGACGACAACGGCAGTGCTCGTGTCCGAATGTCAGACTTGACCCCAGCGTTTGAACGCATGCCGCTGCGGCATGTGCCGCAGGAGTGGCTGGCCGGATTGCACGGCAAGATCATCGTGGCGGCCCATGTGCTGCTGTGCCAGGGCCAGCCGGACGACGCCGGTGCGACCGATGCCATCCGTGAACTGTTCCAGGGCAAATCGCTGGTGGGCAGCAGCGTCGGCAGCGGGGCCGAGGTGTGGACCGATTTCCTGATCCAGCCGGACGGCTTCAGCCGCTTCGTGGTGCGCGACCTGAGCCTGCGCGAGTTCCAGGCCGGCCGCCTGGTAGGCCGCCTGCTGGAAATCGAAACCTACCGCATGATGGCCCTGCTGGGCCTGCCCCAGGCGGAAGCCAGCCAGCCGCTGCTGAACGGCATCGAGAACGAGCTGGCCGACCTGACCGCCACGCTGGTGCAGGGCGACCTGCCCGAGGGCGTGGCCAACGAGGCGCGCGAGGAACAGGCGCTGCTGCACCGTATCACCAGCCTGGCCGCGCGGCTGGAAAAACTGTCGGTCAACAACAGCTACCGCTTCGCGGCGGCGCAGGCCTACTTCAGCCTGGTGCAGGCGCGCATCCAGGAGCTGCGCGAGGTGCGCATCGCCGGCATGCCGACCCTGGCCGAGTTCATGGGCCGCCGCCTGGCGCCGGCCATGCACACCTGCACCTCGGTCTCGCAGCGGCAGGAAACGCTGGCCAAGCGTATCGCCCGCAGCAACGACCTGCTGCGCACGCGGGTCGGCATCGAGCAGGAGCGGCAGAACCGCAAGATCCTGCAGTCGCTGGACGCGCGCGCGGCCCAGCAGCTGCGCCTGCAACAGGCGGTGGAGGGTTTGTCGGCGGTGGCGATCTCGTACTACACGCTGGGCCTGATCGGCTACGCCGGCAAGGCGCTCAAGGCCAGCAACATACCGGTCAATCCCGACATCCTCACCGGCCTGGCCGCGCCGCTGGTGTTCATCGGCGTGTGGATGGGCCTGCGCCGGCTGCACAAGCAGCTGACCGAGAAGCCGGTCAGGATTGCGGCTGGTTGAAGCGGCTGGCCAGGAAGCTGGCGATGCGCAGCTGCGTCGCCTCCAGGTAGGGGATGTTCATATGGTCGGAGTCGGGCACGATTTCGTCCGCGTGCAGCTGGCCCAGCTTCTCGACCAGCAGGTCGGTATGCGAATGCGGCACCACGTCGTCGAAGGCGGCGCGCAGCACATAGGTCGGCGCCTTCAGGTGGTGCGCGTATTTGACCGACTCGAACTTATGCCGCAGCACATACTCCACCGGGATCGCCTTGAACTTGCGCTGGGCCAGGGCCAGGATGGAATCGTAGGGCGTGATCAGCACGATGGAGTTGGCGTCGCGCTCCATCGCCACCTGCACCGCCACGCCGGAACCGAGGCTGCGGCCAACCACCGCGATGCGCTTGGGATCGACATGATGGCGCTCGCTGAGCCAGTCGTACAACATGCGGCCGTCGTCGACGAAATGCTCCTCGGCCGGATCGCCGTGCGAATCGCCGTAGCCGCGGTAATTCACCGCCAGCACCGCCATGCCGGGGAACAGCTTGCCGGCGTCGCGCGCCACCCAGGACACTTCCTCCGACCGGCCGCCGAAATAAATCACGCCCGGATGCGGCCCCGCCACCGGCGGCGTCATCAGCCAGCCGGACAGCCGCGTGCCGTCCTTGGAGCGCACCACGATGGGCCGCGTGCGGTGGCCGCTGCTATAGGGCTTGAGCACCTCGCGCTTGCTGCCAAGCGGATTGAACAATAGCCGCTTCTGGTTGGCGGCGACCGCGGCGGTCAGCCCCATCCACAATACGCTGGCGAGCCCAGCCAATCCAGCCACTTTTTTAGTATGTTTCATGCCTCTACTCTACCTTCGTTCCATGCTGGCACGGTAATGAAAAATCGCCACATGCGTGGTATAGGCCACAGATGGCGCCACATGGCCGTTTACACAAGTGCCGGTATAATACGCGCTCCGTTTTTCAAGCATGCCAATAATGAAACCTGCTGTCGTACTGCTGCATAGCTCCATGAGTTCCAAGGCCCAGTGGGCCGACCTGATGTCGCAACTTGAAGACGGCTTCCGCTGCATCGCCGTCGACCTGCTGGGCTACGGCGCCTCGCCCTTCCCGGCCGACGTCGACGCCGGCTACGTCCACACGCTGGCGCACGAAGTCGACGCCGTCAACGCCGCCATCGCCTCGCGACTGGAGCCGGGCGAAGCCTTCCACCTGATCGGCCATTCCTTCGGCGGCGCCTCGGCGCTGCACATGGCGCGCCGCATGCCGGAGCGCGTGCTGTCGCTCACGCTGTTCGAGCCGGTGGCCTTCCACCTGCTGCCGGCGCAGCACCCGGCGCGCGCCGAAATCGTCGGCGTGGTGGAGCGCATCAACGCCTGCGGCCCGCAGCAGGACCGTGACGCCACCCGCATCTTCATCGACTACTGGAACCGCGCCGGCGCCTTCGACGCCGCGCCGCCGGCGGCACAGGACAAGATGACCGGCATGATCGCCAAGGTACGCCTGGACTTCCAGGCGCTGCTGGGCGAGGCGGCCACCATGGATGATTTGTCGGCGCTGACGATGCCGTCGCTGGTGATGTATGGGGCGAACAGCCCAGCCTCCACAAGTCTTCTGGCCGAGGCGCTGGCAGCCGCCCTGCCCGACGCCACCGTGCTGCAAACGCGCGGCGCCCACATGGCGCCCATCACCCACGGCGCCGTGGTCAACCCGGCCATCATCAACTTCCTGGCCGACGCCGAAGTCACCGCCGATTGACAGGCGCCGCGCAGGTGTGGCACTGTCGGCGCTTCGCCACCAGCCGGAAAAGCCACGCCATGCGCCCTCCTTTCCTACCGCTGTGCCGAGCCGCCATGCTGGCGACCGTGTTCGCCATCGCGCACGCCGCCCCCTCGCAAGCGCCGGTTGAAGCCCACGCGCTGCACCCGCCGCAAATGGTGGCCGGTGGCGACGGCGTGCGCCGCCTGTACTATGAACTGGACATAGGCAATTACTACGCCGATACCGGCACGCTGAAACTGATCGAGGCGGCCGTCTACGCCGACGCCGATTCCTCCCCGCTGGCCACCTTCAGCGGCCCCGCGCTGGCTGGCCTGCTGCGGCCCAACAAGGAGCTGGAAGCCGACAACAGCCTCACCATCGCCGGCGGCGCACACGCGCTGCTGCTGATCGCCGCGCCACTGCCGGCGGACCGCCAACTTCCGCTCACGCTGCGCCACAAGCTGGCCTTCAAGACCGCCAAGGGCGAGGTGCAAACCGCCGCCGACATCCCCGTGCCGGTCGACGCCAGGCCGCCGGTCACATTGGGTGCGCCGCTGCGCGGCGGATTATGGCTGACAGATGAGGGCCCGGGCCACGCGCAATCGCACCACTGGGGCAGCGTGATCGCGCAGAATGGCCGTCTGACCATCCCGCAACGCTACGCCATCGACTTCTTCAGACTGGACGCAGAAGGTCACGCCGTCCGTACGCCGGTGGACAAGCTGGCGGAAAGCCGCGTCGAAGACTGGACCGGCTGGAACAGCGAGGTGCTGGCCGTGGCCGACGGCGTGGTGCGCGACATGCGGGACGGCGTCGCCGACCGCAAACCCCTGTCGCCGCAGGAAGAACCGGCGGAACTGACCGCCCGCACCCTGTATGGCAATTTCATCGTGCTGGAGACGTCACCGGGCATCTTCATCCACTACGCCCATCTGCGCCAGGGCAGTATTGGGGTCAAGCCGGGCCAGCACGTCAAGCGCGGCGCGGCGCTGGCTCGCCTGGGACTGACGGGCGGCGCAGGCGCGCCGCACCTGCACTTCCACGTATCGGACAAAGCCAGCTTCGCGGACTCGCAAGGGCTGCCCTTTGTATTCGACAGCTACACGCCCGCAGGCCACGCCAGCGAAAGCGAGGCGCTGAACAAAGCATCGACGATCAAGCTCACGCCGCAAGCGCCCCGGCTGCGCCACCGTATGCCGCTGGACGGCGACATAGTCGGCTTCTAGGCTACCGTCCGTTACGCCGACGACCGGCCGGCGCTGTGCGGACACTCATTGTTCGCCCACATCTTTTGCTTGATCTTAACCAGGCGTTATCGGGCATGGCTGGCCGCCGCCGGTTAATCGCCCACCACGATATCGATGGTGTTCTCCAGCCAGATGCCCAGGTTCGGCGTATGGGCGCGCTGGCCGGAAGGCCCCATCTCCCCCGGCGCATGGAACTTGGTCCCGATAGGCAGTATCGCGTTCAGGAACGAGATATCGCCCGGCGGGAAGTCCACGTGCGTGGCCTTCGGCTCGGCCCCTTCGCCACTCGCCTCGCGCGGCGTGAACAGGCGCAGCGCAATGTCGTCGGCATGGTTGATGAAGGTGAGCGGCACATTGGTCGTCGCCAGCCGCGCCCAGTAGACCTGGTCGTGGAAGCCCTTGAATTCCGGGTAGTTCCACGACAGGCCGGAGACGGTATCGTTATAAGCCTTGTCCCATACATCGAACTCCACGCCCTGCCGGCGGTTCTTCCATACGCG
>Ga0308157_10002533_pt1 | contig 29650 bp, 21 predicted proteins | sample PhyBR1_FD_201035 | JGI IMG/M metagenome (GOLD analysis project Ga0308157, IMG submission 201035) | Phyllosphere microbial communities from UC Gill Tract Community Farm, Albany, California, United States - DLSLB.R1 | ecosystem: Host-associated > Plants > Phyllosphere > Unclassified | place: USA...
AGCGGATGGTTCGAGCACGGGTTCCGTGCCGTGCTCGGCGACCGCGCCTCGTCGATCGACATCTGGCCGCCGCTGCGCGAGGGATCCACGGTCGACGGCCCCGGAACCGTGTTCTCGCGGTACGCCGTCCCCGCCGGCGCCGATGCCGTCTCGCTCACTGTGCCGCCGATCGGATCCGCGCCGACGCTGCCGCCCCGGCGCGGCGGATCCGCGGGTCGTCTCTCCGCTCCGACCGACGCCGACTTCGCGGCCGCGGCCGCGGTCGACCTCTTCGTTCCGCCGCATGCGTTCGGCGAGGAATCGACGGTCCTGTCGCTCGACTGGCGCGGCGATGTCATCCGTGCCTTCATCGGGGATGAGCTGATCGCCGATCAGTTCTGGTACGGGCGCAGCCTCGAGATCGACCTCGCGCCGCACCGAGATGCTCTCGCCGATGCGCCGCTGACGCTCCGGGCATTCGCGTGGGCGCCCGACACCGAGGTGTACGTCGACGCGCGCGTTCGGCCCGAAGCGGACGAGCCCGTGCTCGAGATCCGCTCGGCGATCGTGACGGCCGCGTCGACGATGACGTTCGCGTAAGAAGATCCCTAGGGGCGCGGACGCGCCGTCGAACGCCGCACGACGAGCTCGAACGGGAGGTTCGTGCTGACGGGCAGCGGCGCGTCCTCGAGCTCGGTCATCAGCAGATCGACGGCGAGCGCGCCCTGGCTGCGCGGGTGCTGCGCGATTGTGGTGAGCCCGAAGAACTCCGCCATATCGTGGCCGTCGAGCCCGATGATCGACACATCGTGCGGCACCTCGAGCCCGAGCTCGCGGGCGGCGAGGATCGCCCCGAACGCCATCTCGTCGCTCGCCGCGAAGATCGCGGAGGGCCTGTCGGGGGCGCCGAGAAGCTGCTTCGCCGCCCGATACCCGCCCTCCAGCGTGAAGTCGGCGCCGATGAACCTTGCGGCCTCGAGGCCGGCCGCCTCGGTCGCCGAGACGAATCCGCGCCGCCGTTTGAGCGGCATGTGGAAATCGGAGTCGCTCGCTTCGTTGCCTCCGATGTGCGCGAGCGAGGTGTGGCCGAGCGCGAGCAGGTGCTCGGTCGCCAGGCGCGCGGCCGCGTCGTCGTCGATCTGCAGCGTGCGGATCCCGGGGATCGGACCGCCCACGCCCACGATCGGCTTGCCGAGCGCATGCAGGCGCGAGACCTCGGTCTCGGCGAGCTCGAGCGAAACGGCGATCACGGCATCCACGCGCTGGCGCAGCAGGAACGTCTCGAACACGTCGCGGCGCTCGGATCCGTCGCCCTCGAGGTTGTAGAGGGTGACGTCGTAGCCGCATCCCATCAGCCGCTGCTGCGCGCCGGCGAGCACCTGCGTGAAGAACCAGCGGTCGAGGAACGGCAGCACGATGCCGACGTTGCGGTTGCGTCCGGTCGCGAGTGTGGAGGCCGCCTGCGAGACGACGTAGCCGAGCTCCTGAGCCGCCGCGAGCACGCGCTCGCGCGTGCGGGGCGACACGGATCCGCGCCCCGACAGGGCTCGAGATACGGTCGCGCTCGACACGCCCGCGGCGTCGGCGACCTCGGCGAGGTTCACACGTCCATCCTCTCACTGCGCCCGGCAGGGCCCGGGCGGGCACGAGTACGGCAGCTCGCGCGGGTCCCCGATGCAGAACTACGGCAGCCCGGGTGATGCTTCGGGCCCGCCGGCTGCACAACTACGGCAGATCCGGCCGGGAACTGCGGAACCCTTCCGGCGGGGGCGGATGCTCGGCCGATGTGCCGTATTCCTGCACGGACCAGCCGCCCATGGCTCCGTACTTATGCCCCGGCGGCGAGCCAGACGGCGGTGTCCGTCGGCAGCTCTCGGTCGGGCACGTCGGCCGACGCGGCCAGGATCTCGCCCTCCGGGAGCTCCACGGGCTCGGCTGACAGGTTGGCCATCACCGTCACGTCTCCGTTCCGGAATGCGAGGGTCCCGGCGGGGGAGTCGAGCCATTCCAATGATCCGGTGCCGAGCGCGCGCTCGCGGCGCAGGCGCAGCAGCGCGCGGTACAGCTCCAGCGTCGAGCCCTCGACGCCGACCTGTGCGTCGCGCGCGTACGACCCCCACGACTCCGGCTGCGGCAGCCACGCGCGGCCGGTCGCGCTGAAGCCGTAGGCCGGGGCGTCTGCCTCCCACGGCAGGGGAACGCGGCAGCCGTCGCGGCCGTACCGCTCGCCGCGGGTGCGGAACCACGTCGGATCCTGGCGCGCCTCGTCAGGGATGTCCACGGCCTCGGGCAGCCCGAGCTCTTCGCCCTGATAGAGATACGCCGATCCGGGAAGCGCCAGCATCAGCGCCGTGGCGGCGCGACCGCGTCGCAGAGCGAATGCCGTGTCCGGGATCCCCATCGATCGGGGGCCGATGCCGTGCCCCTGAGGTGACTCGTCGCCGAGCGCGAGGCGCGTGGCGTGGCGGATCACGTCGTGGTTCGACAGCACCCAGGTCGACGGCGCTCCCACACGGCCGAATGCGGCGAGCGAGTCATCGATGACGCCGCGCAGCTCGTCGGCGTTCCAGTCGCTCGTGAGGTACGAGAAGTTGAAGGCCTGGTGCATCTCATCGGGGCGCACCCACTTCGCGATCTCCTCGACGGTCGGCATCCACGCTTCGGCACACAGCACGCGGTCGCCCTCGTACTCGGCGAGCACGGCGTGCCAGTCACGGTAGACATCGTGCACACCTTCCTGACCCCAGTACGGCACGGGCTCCGCACCGCCCATCGAATCGGCGTTCTCCGGAGGGGTGTAGTCGGGGAGGCCGTCGGCCTTCACGAGGCCGTGGGCGACGTCGACGCGGAATCCGTCGGCGCCGCGGTCGAGCCAGAACCGCAGGGTGTCGCGGAAGTCCTGTCGGACCTCCTCGTTCGACCAGTCGAAGTCGGGCTGCGACGGGTCGAACAGGTGCAGGTACCACTGCCCGTCGGCGACCCGGGTCCATGCGGGCCCGCCGAACACCGACTGCCAGTTGTTCGGGGGCTGGTCGCCGCGCCCCTCGCGGAACACGTACCGGCCGCGAGCGGCGGAGCCGGGCTCCGCTTCGAGGGCCTCTCGGAACCACGGGTGCTGGTCGGAGGAGTGGTTCGGCACGAGGTCGACGATCACGCGCAGGCCGAGGTCGTGCGCCCGCGCCACGAGCGCGTCGAAATCGGCGAGCGTGCCGAACAGCGGATCCACGTCGCGGTAGTCGGATACGTCGTATCCCGCGTCCTTCTGCGGCGATGTCATGAACGGCGAGAGCCACACGACGTCGGCGCCGAGGGAGGTCACGTGCTCGAGTCGGGACGTGATTCCCGCGAGGTCGCCGACACCGTCGCCCGACGCGTCCGCGAAGGATCGCGGATACACCTGATAGATCACGGCGGAGCGCCACCATTCATTGGTCATGCTCAGAAGCGTAGGGGATGCCGTCACAGAATGGAAGCGCTTGCAATTGGCGAAGCACTCATGCATGCTTATGTCCGCTGTCGGAATCACGCTTTACTCGCGTGGTCAGCGTCGATAGCGCACCGATAATGCAATCGCTTACAACTCCGGCGCCGATGCCGGACAGACGAAAGGGCACACCGATGACGGTGACACAGCCGACCCGGGCGCTCGCGGCGCTCTCCCTGGTGATGGCGCTCGGACTCGCGGGGTGCTCGAGCGGATCGGGCGACGCGCCGGCCGAAGAGGCCTCCGGCGACCAGCCCGCACAGGACGCGTCGACGACGCTGACGGTGTGGGTCGACTCGGAGCGCGTCGACTCTCTGCAGGGCGCCGCCGACGCCTACGAGGACAAGACGGGGGTCGCCGTCGACATCGTCGGCAAGGACACGGGCGACATCAAGGACGACTTCATCCAGCAGGTGCCGACCGGCGAGGGGCCCGACATCGCGATGGGCGCTCACGACTGGCTCGGCGAGCTCACGACGAACGGGGTCGTCGCGCCGCTCGAGCTCGGTGACACGACGGGCGACTACCTGGACGTCGCGATAGGCGCGGCGACCTATGACGGCACGGTCTACATGCTCCCGTACGCGGTCGAGAACATCGCCGTGCTGCGCAACCAGGAGCTCGTGCCCGAGCAGCCGACGAGCTTCGACGAGATGATCGCGAGCGGCGAGGAGGCCGGCCTCGATCACCCGTTCATCGTCGAGCAGGGCGCCGAGGGCGACCCGTACCACCTGTACCCGTTCCAGACGGCTTTCGGCGCCGAAGTCTTCGGCACCGACGAGAACGGGTACGACGCGACCGACCTGCAGATCGGCAATGAGGGCGGCGAGCAGTTCGCGGCGTGGCTCGGCGAGCACGGCAAGAACGGATCGGGCGAGTTCAACACCGACGTCGACGGCGACATCGCCAAGCAGGCCTTCCTCGACGGCACGGCCGCCTTCTGGTTGACCGGTCCGTGGAACGTCAGTGCCGCGGTCGACGCGGGCATCGACGTCGCGATCGATCCCATCCCGAGTCCGACCGACGAGGTGGCGGCTCCCTTCGCCGGCGTCAAGGGCTTCTTCCTCTCATCCGAGTCGGAGAACAAGGTCGCGGCGACCGACTTCCTCGTCAACTACCTCGGCACCGAGGAGGCCCAGCTCGCCCTGTTCGAGGCCGGCAACATCCTTCCCGCGCTGAGCGCCGCGGCTGAGACAGCATCGGACGACCCGATCATCGCGGGCTTCGCGGCCGTCGGGGAGAACGCCGTGCCGATGCCGGCGGTGCCCGCCATGGGAGCCGTTTTCGAGTACTGGGGCATCGCCGAGGCCGAGATCATCGGCGGATCCGAGCCCGTCGCGCGCTGGCAGAAGCTCACCGCCGACATCGAAGCCGCCATCGGCTGACCGGCCACCACCACGATGGGTCGCCAGGGAACGCTGCTTCGCCGGCAGGGGAACCAGCATTCTCTGGCGATCCTCCTGAACTCGAGAGGGGCGCTGTGAGTACGGAAACCGAGCGCATGACGACGGATCCGCGGCGCCGGCGCCGGCAGGACCGTGCTCGCGGCATCGCGGATCAGGCGGGCGGCAGCCTGCGCGGAATGCTCGTCAAGCTCGTCGCTGTCGGCATCGTCGATGCGATCGCGCTGTACGCCGTGCTCGTGCTCGCGACGTTCGGCGAGTGGGGCGTGCTCGCGATCGTCGTCGCGGTCGCGATCGTCATCAACTGGATCTACTTCTCCCGTCGCGCGCTGCCGGCGAAGTACCTCGCACCCGGCGTCTTCTTCCTCGCCGTGTTCCAGGTGTTCGTGCTGCTGTACACCGGCTACGTCGGCTTCACGAACTACGGCACGGGCCACAACGGATCGAAGGACCAGGCCGTGAACGCGCTCATGGCGTCGGCCCTCGAGCGCGTTCCCGACTCGCCCACGTATCCCGTCACGGTCGTCGAAACGGGCGGCGAACTCGGTCTGCTCGTGACCTCACCGGCCGGTAACGCGCTGCTCGGAACCCAGGAGGACCCGCTCGCCGCGGTCGACGCGACCTTCGACGGCGACCGCGCCGTCGCGGTCGAGGGCTGGACGTCGCTGCAGTTCGCCGACGTGCTCGAGCGCCAGTCGGAGGTCACCGACCTGTCGGTGGCCTTCAGCGACGATCCGAACGAGGGCCGCATCAGCACGCCCGACGGATCGAGCGCCTATCGCTACACCTCGACGCTCGAGTACGACGGAGAGGCGGTCACCGACACCGCCACCGGCGCCGTGTACGAAGACATCGGAACGGGCGCGTTCACCGCCGAAGACGGAGAAGAGCTGCTGCCCGGCTGGAAGGTCGCGGTCGGCTTCGACAACTTCGTGCGGGCCGTCTCCGACTCCCGCCTCGCAGGCCCGCTCATCTACGTCACCCTGTGGACCTTCGCGTTCGCCGCCATCACGGTCGGTGCGACCTTCGCGATAGGCCTGTTCCTCGCAATCACCTTCAACCACAAGCGCATGCGCGGCCGCCGGGTCTATCGCTCCCTGCTGATCCTGCCGTACGCGATCCCCTCATTCCTCTCGGCGCTCGTGTGGGCGGGAATGATGAACGAGAGCTTCGGCTTCCTCAACCAGGTGATCTTCGGCGGTGCCGACATCCCATGGCTCACGGATCCATGGATGGCGAAGCTGTCGGTTCTCATCGTGAATATCTGGCTCGGCTTCCCATACATGTTCCTCGTGTGCACGGGAGCCCTGCAGTCGATCCCCGACGAGCTGCAGGAGGCCGCGACGGTCGACGGCGCACGGCCGTGGCAGGTGTTCCGGCTGATCAAGCTGCCGCTGCTGCTCGTCTCGATCGCCCCGCTGCTGATCTCGTCGTTCGCGTTCAACTTCAACAATTTCAACGTCGTCTACATGCTCACGAACGGCGGGCCGCGCGACTCCGATGCGCCGATCCCCGTCGGCCACACCGACATCCTGATCTCGATGGTCTACAAGGTCGCCTTCACCGGCCAGACCCGCGACTACGGTCTCGCGAGCGCCTACACGATCATCATCTTCGTCATCGTCGCCGTGATCGCTGCCATCGCGTTCCGCCGGACGAAGTCGCTGGAGGAGCTGAACGGATGAACGCGAAGAAGTGGTTCCTCGACACCGGTTGGCGACACGTCGCCGGCGTGATCGTGCTGATCGTCGCGATGCTCCCGATCGTGTTCGTGCTCTCGAGCGCGCTGAACCCCAACGGGACGCTCACGGGATCCAACGCGCTCTTCTCGAAGGTCGGCTTCGACAGCTTCGAGCGGATCCTCACGAACCCGCAGGTGCCGTTCGTCGCGTGGTTCGGCAACACGCTCATCATCTCCGGGATCACCGCGATCCTCACGGTGTTCCTCGGTGCGCTCGCGGCGTACGCCTTCTCGCGGATGCGGTTCACGGGGCGTCGCTTCGGCCTGATCGCGATCGTCATCGTGCAGATGTTCCCGCAGCTGCTCGCCGTCGTCGCGATCTTCCTGCTGCTCAGCGCACTCGGCGACTGGTTCCCCGCGATCGGGCTGAACAGCCGCATCGGGCTGATCCTCGTGTACCTCGGCGGTGCGCTCGGCGTGAACACGTACCTGATGTACGGATTCTTCAACACGATCCCGCAGTCGATCGACGAGGCGGCGCGGATCGATGGGGCGGGCCACGCGCGCGTGTTCTTCACCATCGTGCTGCCGCTCGTCACGCCGATCCTCGCGGTCGTCGCGCTGCTGAGCTTCATCGCATCGGTGAACGAGTTCGTCGTGGCGTCGGTCGTGCTGATCGACTCCGACGTGCAGACGCTCGCGGTCGGCCTCACGAAGCTCGTGTCGAACCCGCGCTACGCCGACTGGAGCGCCTTCTCGGCCGGCGCCGTCATGGCGGCCCTGCCCGTCGTCGCCCTGTTCCTGTTCCTGCAGAAGTACATCGTGGGCGGGCTCACGGCCGGCGCCGTGAAATAGTCCGCGACACGACGCAGACTCACGCAGACGCGGGGAGCGCGATCAGGCAGGATGAGAAGGTACCGACGAAGGGGGAATTCCATGTTCGGTCGTCGTTCCGCTCCCGCCCGCCCTGTCGCACTCCGCGCGACGCCAGCCGCGCCGCCGAGTCCGTGGCGCGACGGGCTCGGCACTCTCGCCACGAGAGCCATTCAGATCATCGCCGTGGTCGTGCTCGCGGCCGGCATCATCTGGGGTCTGCGTACGCTGACCGTCGTCGTGATCCCCGTGCTGCTCGCGATCGTGTTCGCCTCGGCGTTCGAGCCCGTCATGAAGTGGCTGCGGGTCCGCATGCCGTCGGTGCTCGCGACGGTGATCGTGCTGCTCGGCATCATCGTCGTGATCGGCGGCGTCGCCTGGACGATGGTGCGCGCCGTCATCGCGCAGTGGGCCGACCTCTACGAGAGCGCCCTCGCCGGCGTCAACCAGGTGATCGACTGGGCCAACCACCTGCCGTTCGCACAGGATCAGGAGCAGATCCAGGAGTGGTGGACCGCGTTCCAGGACTTCCTCGGCGGATCCAACATCGGGTCCACGATCGGATCCGGCGCGGTCGCGGGCGTCGGCGCCGTCGCGAGCTTCGTGACCGGCTTCGTGCTCATGGTCGTCGTGCTGTTCTTCTTCCTCAAAGACGGTCCGATGATCTGGGCGTTCCTGCTGCGCCCCTTCCGCGGCGAGTGGTACGACCGCATGGAGCGGATCGGCGACAAGAGCGTCGACACGATCGGCGCATACGTGCGCGGCACGGCCGCCGTCGCAGCGGTCGATGCCATCGGCATCGGCATCGGCCTCTTCGTGCTCGACATCCCGCTCGCGCTGCCGCTGACGCTGCTCGTGTTCCTGCTCGCGTTCATCCCGATCGTCGGTGCGACGCTCGCCGGCATCCTGGCGGCGCTGCTCGCGCTCGTCGACGGCGGATGGATGGACAACGGCCTGCTCGCCGCGATCATCGTGGTCGCCGTCGTGATCGTCGTCAACCAGCTCGAGGGCAACTTCCTGCAGCCGGTGCTCATGGGCCGTGCGCTGAAGCTGCACAGCCTCGTGATCCTCGTCGCGCTGGTCATCGGCACGGCGGTCGGCAACATCCTCGGCGCGATCCTCGCGGTGCCGTTCACGGCGGTCGCGTGGGGGATCATCCAGGTCTGGGACGGCGAGCACACCCCGGCGCGCTGGGCCCGCAAGAAGCCGGTGCGCGCCTAATCCCTGAAGCGTCATCTCCGGCGCATCTCTTCAGCGCACAGCGTGAGAGATGTGCCGGAGATGGCGGGTTCTCAGGCGCCGAGCACCGTCGCGACGATGTCGCGGGCCTCGGCCTGCACCTGGGCGAGGTGGTCCGGGCCCTTCAGGCTCTCGGCGTAGAGCTTGTAGACGTCTTCGGTTCCGCTCGGGCGAGCGGCGAACCAGGCGAACTCGGTCTGCACCTTGAGGCCGCCGATCGCCTGGTCGTTGCCGGGGGCGTGCGAGAGCTTCGCGGTGATCGGATCGCCCGCGAGCGCGTCGGCGGCCACGTCAGACGGTGCGAGCGCCTTCAGGGCCGCCTTCTGCTCGGGGGTCGCGGGCGCGTCGACGCGCGCGTACGCGCTCGCGCCGAACTCGGCCTCGATCTCGGCGTAGCGCTGTGACGGCGTCTTGCCGGTCACGGCGGTGATCTCGGCCGCGAGAAGGCACAGGATGATGCCGTCCTTATCGGTCGTCCATACGCCGCCGTCTCGGCGGAGGAACGACGCACCGGCGGACTCCTCGCCGCCGAAGGCCACGGATCCGTCGAGCAGGCCGGGCACGAACCACTTGAAGCCCACCGGCACCTCGAGCAGGCGGCGGTCGAGTGCGCCGACGACGCGGTCGATCACCATCGATGAGACGAGCGTCTTTCCGACGGCCGCCGCGTCGCCCCAGCCCGGGCGGTGCGAGAACAGGTAGTCGACCGCGACCGCGAGGAAGTGGTTCGGGTTCATCAGGCCCCCATCGGGGGTGACGATGCCGTGGCGGTCGGCGTCGGCATCGTTGCCCGTGAGCACATCGAACTGATCGCGTTTGGCCACGAGCGACGCCATCGCCGAGGGCGACGACGGATCCATGCGGATCTTCTCGTCCCAGTCGAGCGTCATGAACCGCCAGGTGGGGTCGACGTCGGGGTTCACGACCGTGAGGTCGAGGCCGTAGGTCTCGGCGATCAGCTGCCAGTACTCGACGGACGCTCCGCCGAGCGGATCGGCGCCGATGCGCACGCCCGCGCTGCGGATCGCCTCGAGGTCGATGACGTCACCGAGATCGGCCACGTAGGCGGCGCGGAAGTCGTGCGTGGCGACGGTGTCATCGTCGAGGTCGGCGTGGCGCACGCGCCGCACGCCCTCGAGGCCGGCGGCCAGGAGATCGTTCGCGCGGTCGGCGATCCAGCTCGTGGCGTCGGTGTCGGCGGGGCCGCCGTGCGGGGGGTTGTACTTGAATCCGCCGTCGCGCGGAGGGTTGTGGCTCGGTGTGACCACGATGCCGTCGGCGCGGGAGGCGTCGTCGCCGGCCTTGCCCGAGTTGTGAGTGAGGATCGCGTGGCTGAGCGCCGGGGTCGGCACCCACGAGTCGCGGGAATCGATGCGCACGTCGACATCGTTCGCGACGAGCACCTCGATCGCCGTGCGCTCGGCGGGCAGCGACAGGGCGTGGGTGTCGCGCCCGAGGAAGAGCGGGCCGCGAATGCCCTGCTGGGCACGGTACTCGACGATCGCCTGCGTCGTGGCGAGGATGTGGTGCTCGTTGAAGCTCGCGCTGAGGCTCGAGCCGCGATGCCCGCTCGTGCCGAAGACGACGCGCTCGGTGGCGAGAGCAGGATCCGGATGGCGGTCGTAGTAGGCCGAGATCAGGGCATCGATGTCGACGAGATCCTGGGGCTCTGCGGGAAGTCCTGCGCGGCTGGTCATGATTCAATTCTGCCAGCGTCGGGCCGACTCTTCGAGCAGGACGACGGCGCATTGCGTGCCGAGGTCCGGAATCAGCGCGCGGCGGCGCCGAATACGCGGACTCTGCCGTACTCGTGCGTCCGCGTAATCTGGGAGCATGAGTCTTGAGCCCGCTGAAACCCGCACGTACAGCTACCTCGGCCCTGCGGGAACCTTCACGGAGGCGGCTCTCGCGCAGGTGCCCGAGGCACAGGGGCAGGCCTGGAAGCCCGTCTCGAACGTCGCACAGGCGCTCGCCGACGTGCAGTCGGGTGCGAGCCACGGCGCGATGATCGCGATCGAGAACACGGTTGAGGGCGGTGTGTCGAGCGCCCAGGACGCGCTCGCGAACACACCCGGCCTGCGCATCGTGGGCGAGTACCTGGTGCCCGTGAGCTTCGTGGTCGTCGGCCCGAGGGGATCCTCGCTCGCGAACGTCGCGGAGATCGCCGCGCATCCCGTGGCCTACGCACAGTGCCTCGACTGGCTCGGCGAGAACATCCCCGGCCACAGCCTCGTCGTCGCCGGCAGCAACGTCGCCAGCGCCATCGGCCTGCTCGACGGATCCCTGCCCGCGCAGGCGGCCATCGCGACGCCCGGCGTGGTCGACCATTACGACGTCGACGTGCTGGCCGAGAACATCGGCGACAATCCCGATGCCGTCACTCGGTTCGTGCTCGTGACGCGCACGGTCGCACCCCCCGCGCGCACGGGAGCCGACAAGACGTCGCTGATCGTCGAGCTGCCGCGCGAGGCGCCCGGCGGCCTCGTCGACCTGCTCGAGCAGTTCGCGACCCGGGGCATCAACCTCAGCCTGATCCAGTCGCGCCCGATCGGCGACCGGCTCGGTCGCTACCGGTTCGTCATCGATGCCGACGGGCACATCGAGGACGAGCGCATGGCCGATGCGCTGATGGGGCTCAAGCGCTTCAGCCCGCAGGTGATGTATCTCGGCTCGTACCCGCGGGCCGACCGTATCGCGGTCGCGCACGGCGACCGGTACACCGACGCCAGCTTCGCCGACGCGCGCGACTGGCTGCGCGGTCTGCTCTCGGGCGTCGACGACTGACGGCCCAGTGGATCCGCGAGGGGTCGCGACTGCGGTGCCGTAGGGTGTAGGCAAGCGCTTTCCAATCGAAGGGTACTCATGCCGATCCGTGTCGCTCTCGTCGGAACCGGGGGCATCGCGAGGGGACAGCATCTGCCGTCGCTCGCGCAACTGGGAGACCGCGTCGAGGTCGTCGCGGTGACCGACGCCGACGCCGAGTCGGCGCGATCCGCTGCCGAGGAGTTCGGGATCCCCGCCGTGCATCCCGATCTGCCGACGCTGCTCGAGGCCGAGCGCCCCGACATCGTCGCGCTCGCCACCCCGCCGATCGCGCACCGCGAGCAGGCCATCGCCGCGCTCGACGCCGGAGCATGGGTCATCTCCGAGAAGCCGCCGACGCTGTCGATCGCGGAGTACGACGAGATCGCCGCCCACGAGGGCGAGAACGGTCCGTACGTGTCGTACATCTTCCAGCACCGCTTCGGGTCCGCCGCAGTGCGCCTGCGCGAGCTCATCCGTGAGGGAGAGCTCGGCCGACCGCTCGTGGCGCAGTGCAACACCCTGTGGTTCCGACCGCCCGAGTACCTCGCGGTGCCGTGGCGCGGCAGATGGGCGACCGAGGGCGGCGGGCCCACGATGGGCCTCGGCATCCACCAGATGGATCTGCTGCTCTCGCTGATCGGCGACTGGAGCGAGGTGTCCGCGGCCATGGCGACGCTCGACCGAGAGACCGAGATGGAAGACATCGCGATGGCGACGGTGCGCTTCGAGAACGGCGCGATGTGCTCGATCACCAACAGCATGCTCTCGCCGCGCGAGACGAGCCAGGTGCGCATCGACTTCGAACGCGCGACCGTCGAGGTCGAGCATCTCTACGGCTATGCGAACGAGAACTGGACGTGGACGCCCGCCCCCGGCTTCGATGCGTCCGCCTGGGCGCCCGACGAGAACATCGCGAGCAGCACGCACCTGCCGCCGTTCGCCGCGGTGGTCGATGCCTTCGAGCGCGGCGAGCGCCCGGATCCGCTCGTGACCGAGGGTCGCGCAACCCTCGAGCTCGTGACGGCCATGTACAAGTCGGCGCTCGAGCGCCGCGTCGTCGCACGCGACGAACTCACACCCGACGATCCGTTCTGCGCGTCGATGGCGGGCGCGGATCCCGCCGAGGCGACGCGCCGGATCCGCGCGAACACGCTGCGCGGCTGAGGGTCAGAGCGCGTCGGCGAGCAGCTGGAGCGTCGCGAGGCGGCCCGGAGTCTCGTCTGCGGGCTCGGAGTCGTACGCGCCCGCGGACGGCGAGATCATGACCTCGTCGACCTCGTGCGTCTGGGCGAAGGCCGCGAGCTGATCGGCGACCTCGCGGGGCTCACCGACGAACCATCGCTGCCGGTTCTGCTGCATCAGCGAGTCTTCGAGCGCGTCTGAGGGGTTCTGCTGCACCTCATCGATCGTCTCGATCTTGCGCAGCGGCTTGTTCGAGCGCAGCCGTGCGAACTGGCGCAGCTGCGGCAGCGCGCGCTCCTCGGCCTCGGCGCGGGTCGGGGCGATCACGACGTTGGCCGTCAGGAACGACACGGGCGCGGGATGGGCCTCGGACGGCTGGAACTCCTGACGGTACAACGCCATCGCGCGCTCGACGCCGTCGCCTGCGAAGTGGTTCGCGAAGACGTAGGGCAGGCCGAGCCGCGCCGCGAGCTGCGCGGAGAAGTCGCTGGATCCGAGCAGCCACACCTCGGGCACGCCGGCCGCGTCGGGCGTCGCGCGCACCTCGTAGGTGCCGCCGGACGTGAAGCGCACGGTGGCACCGTCGGGCCCCATGAGCTGCAGAATGTCCTGCACGTGGTCGGGGAACTGCTGGGCCTCGCTCGTGGTGCCGGTGCGTCGCAGCAGCTGGGTGATCACGGGGTCGCTGCCCGGGGCGCGGCCGAGGCCGAGGTCGATGCGCCCGGGAGCGATCGCCTCGAGCGCCGCGAACTGCTCGCCGACGATGAGCGGCGCGTGGTTCGGCAGCATGACGCCGCCCGAGCCGAGGCGGATCCGCGCGGTCTGGGTCACGGCGGCCGCGATCAGCACCGCAGGTGACGTCGAGGCCACCGCCGGCATGTTGTGGTGTTCGGCGAACCAGTACCGGTGGAAGCCGAGCTCGTCGGCCGTCTTCACGAGCGTCATCGACGACGCGATGGCTTGGGCGGTGCTCTGGCCGGTGCGCACAGGAACCAGATCGAGAACGGAGAAGGAGCAGCTCACTCCAGCCCCAACGCCATGCTGCCCCGCCCTATTCCGGTCTGGAGTGGGACACGGTGCATCCCATGTCCCACTTGGTGCCAGTATCAGGCTCTCTTTCCCGCCTCAAGTGGGACACGGTCAGTCGTCGAGCATCGCGACGAGCTCGCGGCCGAAGGCGGGGGCGAGGTGCTCGACCCAGAGGCGGTTGAGGTGCGAATCGTCTTCGTACAGCGGGGTGTCGCCCGCGAAGAGCGGGCAGCCGTCTTCTGCGCACACGAACTCGGCGGTGGTGATGTATGCCGCTCCCGCTGCTTCGGCGGCCTCACGGGTGATGTCGTTGCTGTGCAGCTCGATGCTCTCGCCGGTCACGACGCAGTCGGACTGATCGCTGCCGGGGGCATCGACGCAGTCCTGGGGCTCGGCGTCGGGCCGCGCAGGCACATCGCCGAGCGAGATCACGCGATCCGTGAACTCGGAGAACACCTCGATCGCGTCGGTGACGCCGCCGTGCCACTGCTCGTCGACGGTCTGACCCTCGCGGTCGGTCATGTTCAGCTCCCCCCGCGCTCCGAAGATCACGGCGTCGGGCTGCAGCTTCTCGACCTCGTCGCGGGTGAAGTCGCGGAACGCGTCGCAGTCCTCCTGGCTGTGATCGAGCCCGTCCTGCACGACGGTGTAGGGGCCGCACGACATCTTCGCGAACAGCACCACGCGGAAGCCGTGGTCCTCGCCGATGATGTCGAGCGCCGGCAACCACATCGCGGCGTGCGAGTCGCCGATGAGCGCGATGGTCTGATCGGCTTCGAGATCGCCATACGAGCAGACGTCGGCGGTCTGCTGGCCCTCCGAGGCGTAGCAGTCGCCGTCCGCGAGGTCGGTCCACATCGCGTCCTGCAGAGTCTCACCGTCGTACTCGGGCGGAATCGGAGCGCCGGATTCGGCGACCTCGACCGCCTCACCGAGTTCGTCCTGCACTTCGTCGAGGTCTTCGCCGCCGATCTCCTGGTACCCGTGCTCGTCGAAGTACTCCTGTGCGGCGCGCTGATCCGCGGTGTAGCGGGCGTCCGCGAGCGAGGAGGAGCCGAAGGCGACGGCGAGTACGACGGCGACGCTGATGGGCCAGAGCCACAGCGTGCGTTTGTCGCGGGAGAACACCGGCACCCGCTTCTGCTGGAACGGCTGCTCGACGACGTGGTAAGTGAGCGAGGCGAGGACGAACGAGATCACGATGGTGACAGGCGCCGTGACGAGGAAGTGCGTCGCCTTGGGGAAGAGGTACTCCACGACCATCGCCACGGGCCAGTGCCAGAGGTACAGCGAGAACGAGATGTCGCCGATGTAGCGCACGGGCGCCCACGAAGCGGCCCGGCCCGTCCACGTGTGAGGGCCGGCGACGAGCAGCAGCGCCGTGCCGACGACCGGTACGAGCGCCTGCCAGCCGGGGAACGGCGTCGTCTCATCGAACCCGACCGCGGCAGCGACGATGATCGCGAGGCCGAGCGTGCCGGCGAGGTGCCGCCAGCGCGACGTGAGCGGGGCGCTCATCACGCATCCGAGCAGCGCGCCGCCCGACAGTTCGAAGGCGCGCGCGGCGGTGTCGAAGTAGGTCGGATCGGGGTCGGCGGCCGTCGACCACACCGAGTAGGCGAGAGACGCTGCGAACACGATCGACGCGGCGATCACGAAGGCCCGCCGTCCGAGCCGCGGAACCAGCAGCAGCACGAGCAGCGGCCAGATCAGATAGAACTGCTCTTCCACCGCGAGCGACCAGTAGTGCTGGAACAGGCTCGGGCTCGCCGTTGAGAAGTAATCGGTCCCCGACAGTGCGAAGTGCCAGTTCGCGAAGAACACGCTGGTCCAGCTCGCGTCGATCGCGGTCTGATGCAGCCGTCCGAGCGGCAGCGCGACGAGCGCGTAGAGAACGACGATGACAGTGACGACGGTCGCGGCGGGCAGGATCCGCCGTGCGCGGCGCACGTAGAACTGCGCGATGCTGACGGTTCCGGTGCGGTCGACCTCGCGCAGCAGCAGCTGCGTGATGAGGAAGCCGGAGATCACGAAGAAGACGTCGACGCCGATGAACCCGCCCTCGAGGTTCGGGGTGCCGACGTGGGCGATCACGACGAGCAGAACAGCCAGCGCGCGCAGCCCCTGAATATCGGGCCGCCACGTGCTGGGCTTCGTCGGCGCGGATGCGTCCGGTGTCGCGGTCGTCGTCATCCCTTCAACCATAGTTATCGATTCGTGACATTGCTGAGAGTGAATACTGCGCGCCCTGTGTGTCGCGTCGCGCCGTAATCTTTAGAGGGTGGATGTGGATCTCATTTTCGTCGTCGCCGGAGCGGTCGCCGTTGCGGCTCTCGCGCGGTGGCGGGGATGGCCCGCGCCCCTCGTGGTCACCGCGGTCGCCCTGGCGGCCTCGTTCCTGCCGTTCGTGCCGAATCTCGAGATCGATGGCGAGCTGCTGCTGACGGCGACGCTGCCGCCGCTGCTCTACTCGGCGGCTCTCAACGCATCGTTCACGAGCTTCAGGCAGGCCATGCCGCACGTGCGCCGCCTCGGCGTCGGGCTCGTCGCACTGACGACGATCGTCGTCGGGCTCGTCGCATGGCTGATGCTGCCCGATATCGGATTCGCCGCGGCGCTGCTGCTCGGTGCCATCGTGGGCCCGCCGGACGCCGTCTCGGCCGCGGCGATCGGGCGCAAGCTCGGGCTGCCTCGGCGCGTGATGACGGTGCTGAGCGGCGAGAGCCTCATCAACGATGCGACCTCGCTGACCCTCGTGCGGGTGTTCGCGGCGGTCGCCGCCGGCGCCACCGTGACGGTGTGGCAGGGCCTGTGGGAGTTCGTGCTCGCCGTCGTCGTCGGCGTCGCGGCGGGTCTCGTGTTCGGCGTCCTGCTGCACGCGATCCGCATGTGGCTCGACGACCCGACCGTTTCCAGCACGCTCGGCCTGCTCATGCCGTTCGGCGCATACATCCTCGCTGAGCACCTGCACGGATCGGGCGTGCTCGCGGTCGTCGCGATGGGGTTCTACATGGGCTACAACGCGCCGCGCACGTCGTACACGCAGCGCCAGCACGACAAGCCGCTGTGGCGCTCGGTCGACTTCATCCTCGAGAGCTTCGTGTTCGCCTACGTGGGCCTGCAGTTCCCCGACGTGTGGCGCACGGTCACCGAGCACAGCGGATCCGGTGTGCTCGTCGTCGCCCTCGTCGTCTTCGCGATCGTCGTGCTCCTGCGCCCCGCGTTCGTCTTCGCCTCCTACGCCTGGGGACAGTTCTGGCAGCGATTGCGGCTGCGCCAGTGGAAGCACGCCGTGGAGGCGCATCAGAAGGATCCGGCGAGCAGGCGTGCGCGACCGGTCGCGGCAGCGCGCGCCCGCCGCGAGGGCATGTCGGTGCAGCCGACCACGCAGGCGATTCAGCAGCGCGTGCTCGAACCGGCGCTCAGCGTGCGCGAACGCATCGTGATCTCGTGGTCGGGCATGCGCGGGGTCGTCACCCTCGCCCTCGCGGTGGCCCTTCCCGAGCTGACGGATCACTCGATCGGCGACGGACACGTCGAAACGCTGATCGCCGTCGCGTACATCGTCACGGTCGGCACGCTGCTGCTGCAAGGGCTCACCCTGCCGCTGCTGATCCGGGGCCTCGGCGTGACGTCGAAGGATCAGACGGCGAACGACAACCGCCAGGTCGCGCGCCTGCGCCGACTGAGCAACGAGGCGGGCATCGAGTACCTGCGGGTCAAGCAGGAGAAGTGGGTCGCCGAGCACGGCGAGAGCGGTCGCGAGGCGTTCAACCGCTTCTCGCGCGGGCTGCTCAAGGTCGAACAGGGCGCGACGAGCGGCGAGCGCGACCTCGACAAGGTGCAGGAGGACGCGGCGGCCGGGCGCATGGCGCAGGTCTCGTACGACGATCTCGCCGCCCTGTCGCGCGGTTGGCTGGCGGTGCGCCGCAAGGTCGCGCTCGAGCAGAGCCGTGCCGGCAACATCAGCGAGGAAGTCATGCGCGATCTGTTCGATGCGATGGACGCGGAGGAGCTGGCGCTGGATACGCGCGGATCCTTCCGGAAGGAATGACGCCCAGGATCCGCTCTGCTCGCGTGAGAAGATCGAAGGTCGGCACGAGAGGAGCAGTGTGAGTTCGATCCCCCGCGAGGTCGCGCGCCTCGAGCGTGCGCGCGACGGCGCCGCGCTGAGTCTCGTGCGCAGTCCGTGGGCCGCCGTCATCGTCGCCGTCTTCCGCGAGGTGTTCTCGCAGGAGCAGAAGCAGGTGCGCGCCGAGCGTCTGCACGTGCAGGTCGAGACCTATCTGGCCGAGCTCAGCGATTCCGGCCACGACGTTCCGGCGCACGGCGATGGACGCGCGCTCTGCCTCTCGTGGATGCACAGCCAGTGGCTGCGCCGCGTGCCCTTGGACGACGGGGGCGAGGCATACGAGCTCACCTCGGCGGCGCTGTCGGCGATGCAGATGCACGACGGACTGAGCCGGGAGCGTGCGCTGATCAGCGAGTCGCGACTGACGACGATCGTCGATGCCGTGCGCCGCTGGGCCGTCGAGGCGACGCCCGACGAGGCCGCGCGCGTTGCGGCCCTCGACGCGGAGATCGAGGCACTCACGGCCGAGCGCGACCGCATCCGCTCGGGCGGCGAGGTCGAGGTCGCCGACGACGACCGCATGCACGAGGGCTTCGGTGACCTCATCGACCTCATCGATCAGCTGCCCGGCGACTTCCGGCGGGTCGAGGAGTCGCTCGACAGGATCCACGAGCAGATGGTGCGTGATTTCCGCGCCGACGAACGCCCGAAGGGCGACGTGCTCGGCGATTACCTCGCGGCGAGCGCCCACCTGACGTCCCAGACCCGCGAGGGGCGCGCCTTCGAGGGCGCCCTCGCGATCCTCGGCGACGAGAAGCTGCTCGAAGCGTTCCGAGAGGATCTGCGCGCGATCGTCGCGCATCCCTTCGCACGCAGCCTGACGCAGGAGGAGCGCGCCGACTTCGTGGCGGCCGACGGGGTGCTGCGACGCGGCCTGCGCGACGTGCAGATGCGCCAGCGCCGCGCGTCGCAGTCGCTCGCCGAGTACCTGTCGTCGTACTCGTCCGGCGAAGAGCGCGAGCTCACGCGCACCCTGCGGTCGATCGAGCAGGAGCTCGGCGTGTGGATGCAGTCGGCGCGCCCGCGCGATGCCGTGACGATGGACTGGATGCCGACGCGCCTCGACATCGACCACCTGCGATCGAGGTTCTACGATCCGGCGTCCGCCGCACCGGCGGCCCGGCTCGACGACGTGAGCGCCGAACGCCCCGACGCGCCGCGCCTCGGCGACGTGCGCCGCCGGGGCGGTCCGCTCCTGGCCGAGACGAGAGACGGCATCGAGCGTGCGCTCGCAGGCGGTGCCGGATCCCTCGCCGAGGCGTTCAACGCGCTCCCCGACGACCTTCGTCGCCCGGTCGAGCTGTTCGGCCTCGCATACCTCGCCTCGCACGGGCGCCTGTCCGCCGAAGGCGGCGGCCGAGTGAGCGCGGTGCGGCCCGACGGCACGCGCCGCGAGTTCGACCTTCCCGAGATGACACGAGAGGCCACCGATGAGTGACGAAACCGCATTCGCCCCGGCCGTCAGCGTCGAAGACGATCACGACGACACCCGCCTGACGCTCTTCGAGGGCGACGACGGCGAGCTCACTCTCGATCAGAGGCGCTGCCTCATCGTGATCCTGAAGCACCCCATCGTCACCGACGACCGCGCCGAATGGGCCACGCTGGTGCGCGATGCGCGCGTCATCAAGAGCCGCCTCAACGACCTCTTTCTCGATCTCGTGATCGATCGCGAGCGGGGCATCGCCTACAAGGTGCAGATCCGGTCGGGCGAATTCGGGTCCGTGCCGCCGCTCCTGCGCGACGCCGCGTTCACGCGCGAGGAGACGATACTGCTCGTCGTGCTGCGCCAGCGCCACCTCGCGGCGCGCGGCAGCGGCCTGCCCCGCGCGCACGTCGACCGAGACGAGCTGATCTCGGCGATCGATTCATTCCGGCCCGCGAGCGCGACGGATCAGGCGGGCGATCAGAAGCGATCCGCGGCGGCCGTCGATGCGCTCGTGCGCTCGGCGGTTCTCCAGAAGGCCGGATCCGATGACCGCTTCGTGATCTCGGACGTGATCGAACGCATGCTCTCGATCGACCGGCTGCACGAGCTGCACGCGTGGCTGAAGGAGCAGAACACTCCGGGCGCCGCGCGAGAGGACGCGCCCGACGACACCGACGAGGAGGACGGCGAGTGAGCGACCTGCTGATCGCCGGGTACGACGACGAGACCGCGCAGTGGCGCATCGAGAGCCTGCAGGTCATCAACTGGGGCGGGTTCCACGGTCTGCACACCACCCGGTTCGATGACGAGGCGACGCTCATCTCGGGCGGATCCGGCACGGGGAAGTCGACACTGCTCGACGCGTACACCGCGCTCATGATGCCGGCGACGGTGCCGTTCAACGGCGCCTCGAACGACGCCACCGTCGGGCGCGCCCGCGGCGTCGACCAGCGCAACGTGCTGACCTACCTGCGTGGAAAGTGCGACACCGTCGGCGGCGTCGACAAGGTGCTGCGCGGTGAGGGATCGAGCGTGTGGGGCGCCGTTGCGGCGACGTTCGTCGACGGATCCGGTCGCCAGCACACGGCGATCCGCACCTACTTCGCTCCCGCGAACGCGGGTCGCAGCGTCGAGGTGCGCACCCGCCACCTGACGATCGAGGGCGCGTTCGACCTCGGCTCCGTCGCCGACTTCGCGGACTCGCGCTTCGATCCGCGCGCGATGCGGGCTGTGTTCCCGGGGCTGAAGCACCACGAGACGACGCAGGACTTCCTCTATGCGGTCGCGGCGCGCCTCGGTATCGGCGAGGGCGGCGACAGCGACAACGCGCTGCGGCTGCTCGCACGCATCCAGGCAGGGCATCAGGTGCGCACGGTCGATCGCCTGTTCAAGGAGATGGTGCTCGAGCGCCCGTCGACCTTCCAGGCGGCCGATGCCGTGCTCGAGCAGTTCCACGCACTCCGGCAGAGCCACGAAGCGCTGCAGACGGCCGAGGCGAAAGAGCGCATGCTCGCCGACATCGCGGCCCTGTACGGCGATTATGAGAACGCGAACGCGCGAGCGGGCCGCCTCGATCGCTACGGTGTCGCCGCGGATCCGCAGGAGGCGACGCCGTTCCGTCTCTGGCAGGTGCGCACCGAGCAGCGGCTCGTCGACGAGGCGGAAGGCCGCAACCGCGCGGCGCGCGACACGGCCACGTCGGCTGTGATGGCGGCGCGCGGGGCCGAGGCAAGCCTGCGGGTCGAGGTCGAAGACCTGAAGCAGCAGCGGGAGGCCGACGGCGGCGGGCGCCTGTCGCGTCTCGACGCCCGCATCAGTGAGGCCGAGGTGCGCGCCGAGCAGGTCGTCGAAGCCCGTCGCACCCTGTTGAACCGGCTCGAGCCGATCGGTGCGAATCTCGCGACGCCCGAGGCTTTCCAGAGCGTGCAGCAGGTCGCACGCGATTTCCTCGACACCGTCGATGAGCGCCTGGCCGACATCAAGCGGCGTCGCGACGAGGAGGTCGTCGCGGTGGGCGAGCTGCGGCGCCGAAAGCGCGAGACCGCAGCCGAGCTGGAGTCGATGACGGCGCGCGGCAGTCGGATCCCCGACGCGTTCGACCGCGCGAGGCGTGCGATCGCGTCGGCAGCGGGGCTGGATCCGGCGGAGCTGCCGTTCGCTGCCGAACTCATGGACGTGCGCCCGGAGTATCACGAATGGCGCGTCGCGGCCGAGGCGACCTTGTCGGGCATCGGCATGACGCTGCTCATGGACGAGCGGCGGCAGGCGCACATCCGGGAAGCCATCGAAGGGGTGCGCCTCGAGCGCCGTGTGCGCTTCGAGGGCATCGACCTGGAGGAGGACGCTCCGGATCCCGACGACGAGCGGTTCGTCTCGGGCCGCCTCGCGTTCCGAGACTCGCCCTTCGCCGGCTGGGTCAAGCGGCAGGTCGTCGCGCGCGATCATCTGTGCGTCGCATCCGCGTCGGAGCTCGGCGGATCCACCCCGAGCGTCACCGTCAGCGGCCAGACGTCCGACGGCCGCCGCGGTGCGCACGGCCGCGACCCGCGCGAGCGGGGGATCCTCGGCTTCGAGGCGGCCGCGCAGCGCGGCGACATCGAGACGGATCTCGCGTCGATCGATGAAGAACTCGCGGATCACGAGCGCTCGGTGGCGGCGTGCGAGCGCGAACAGGATGACGCGCGGCGTTACGCGGAGGCCTACCGCCGCGTACAGGACACGACATGGGAGTCGATCGACCAGACGAGCGCCCAGGCCGCCGTCGCGGGGCTGCGGTCGCAGCGCGAGGCGGTGCTGTCAGAGTCGGGCGCCCTCGTCGACGGCGAGCAGCGTCTCGCCGCGGCCGAGGACCAGCTCGAAGCGGCCCGCCGCGAGAGGTTCCGCGCGGAGGCCGACCTCGAGCAGCTGAACGCGGCATGGGGCGCGCTCGTCGACCGGCAGGACGAGCTGTTCACCGAGCTCGAGCGGCTCGACGACGCAGCGGACCTGTCGGACGACGACCAGCAGCACCTCGATCGCGAGCTCGCCCGCACCGATCCGGACGTCACCGCTGACACCTTCGGGCGCGTCGCGGTGCGGCTGCGCGACGAGCTGAAGCAGGGGATCCGGCGCGAGAATTCGGCGCTGCAGGCCGCGGGTGACGCCCTCGAGCGCATCTTCCGCGCGTACGACGAGCGGTGGCCCGACCCGAACCGCGGCACCACGGTCGAGGCGTACGAGGAGTACCAGTCGATCTACGACGAGATCGCGCGCGACAAGCTGTCGCAGCACCGGCTCGAGTTCCGACGGCACATCCGCGACGTGTCGGCGACCGATCTGAAGATGCTCAGCGACTCGTTCGGGCACGCGCTGCAGAGCATCCGCGAGCGGCTGGATCCGGTCGACGAGATCCTCAAGGGCCTGGCGTTCGCCTCGGACACCGATCGGCTGCGCATCGAGATGCGGCACCTGCACCCTGAGCGCGTCGAGCGCGTGAAGGCGCAGCTGACGAGCCTCGCCCAGGCCGAGATCACGGAATGGACCGACGAAGAAGCCGACCGCCGCTTCGCCGAGCTGCAGGAGTTCATCGACCTGATCGATGTGCCGTCCGACGGTTCGAACGCGCAGCGCGAGGAGCTGCTCGACGTGCGCCGCCACATCGAGATCACGGCGAGCCGCGTGGACCCGCAGGGAAACGTGGTGTCGACGTACTCGACGCTCGGCGACAAGTCGGGCGGCGAGTCGCAGGAGCTCGTCGCGTTCGTCGTGGGCGCCGCGCTGCGGTACCAGCTCGGCGACCAGACGCGCTCGTGGCCGCGGTTCGCGCCGGTGTTCCTCGACGAGGGATTCGTCAAGGCCGACAGCGCGTTCACGGGCCGCGCGATCGGCGCCTGGCTCGGGCTCGGCTTCCAGCTGATCGTCGTCGCCCCGCTCGACAAGGTCACGGCGCTCGAGCCCCACATGGGTCTCAACCTCGCGGTGACGAAGACCCCGGCGGGCTATTCGTTCATCACGGAGTTCCGCGACGCCGAGTGACGGCGACGGTGCGCCGCCCGCCCCGCGCACGACTACGGCAGAACGGCCGCCGGCCCCAGAAGTCGGATCGTTCTGTGCGGGACGCGTGACGGGGTGCCGTAGTTGTGCGCCGTCGTCGTGCCCGACGACTCAGCGGGTGCGGTAGGAGATCGGGTCGCCGATGTAGGGCCGCCACGCGGCGCGGATGTCTGCCGGAAGGCGCGTCGGGCGGCCCGAAGCCGTGTCGACAAGCACCACGACGGTGGTCGCGCGGGCGTACAGCACGGTGCCGTCGGGGCTCCGCACCTCGTAGCAGATCTCGACGCTGGAGCCGCCGAGACGACCGATCCACACCTGCACGTCGAGCGGATCCCTGCCGTACGGCACCGGCAGGAGGTATTCGATCTCCTGCCGCGCGACGAGCGTCGCGATGGCGGATCCGCTGGAGACCATGTCGTCGGTGAACACCGCGACGGGGCTGTCGCCGTCGTCGCCCGTGCGCCAGAACGCGCGCAGCCGCGCCTCCTCGAGCAGCTTCAGCAGCGAGACGTTGTTGATGTGGCCGAGGGCATCCTGATCGCCCCACCGCCGCTGGACCGGAATGTGCACACGCATGCCTCCATGCTGTCCTTCGGCGTCGAGCGGCGCCAGCTCGGACCTCGATGCACAACTACGGCAGATCCGGTGCTGAGGCGCGCAATCTCCGCCGATGCCCGTGGGTTCGGTGCGATCTGCAGTAGTTGTGCATGCGGGCGCGGCGCGAAGGGGATATGCCCACGGCGAACACGGCGCCGCAGCGCCTGCGCGCTGATTACCGTAGAGACACGGCGCGTTCGCGCGCGCTGTCCCGAACCGTCAAGCGCCCGGAGGAGTGACATGTTCGAGAGATTCACCGATCGTGCCCGCCGCGTGGTTGTGCTCGCCCAAGAAGAGGCGAAGATGCTCAACCACAACTACATCGGCACGGAGCACATCCTGCTCGGCCTGATCCACGAGGGCGAGGGCGTCGCCGCCAAGGCGCTCGAGGCGCTCGACATCTCGCTCGATGCCGTGCGCGAGCAGGTGCAGGACATCATCGGCCAGGGGCAGCAGCAGCCCACCGGCCACATCCCCTTCACGCCCCGCGCGAAGAAGGTGCTGGAGCTGTCGCTGCGCGAGGCGCTGCAGCTCGGACACAACTACATCGGCACCGAGCACATCCTGCTCGGCCTGATCCGCGAGGGCGAGGGCGTCGCCGCCCAGGTGCTCGTGAAGCTCGGCGCCGATCTGAACAAGGTGCGCCAGCAGGTCATCCAGCTGCTCAGCGGATACCAGGGCAAGGAGCCTGTGGGCGTCTCGACGAGCGGCCAGGAGCAGCACGAGCAGGGCGGCAAGGGCGGATCCCAGGTTCTCGACCAGTTCGGACGCAACCTCACGCAGGCGGCGCGCGACGGCCATCTCGACCCGGTGATCGGGCGCGAGAAGGAGATCGAGCGCGTCATGCAGATCCTGTCGCGCCGCTCCAAGAACAACCCCGTGCTGATCGGCGAGCCGGGCGTCGGCAAGACCGCCGTCGTCGAGGGCCTCGCCCTCGCGATCGTCAAGGGCGACGTGCCCGAGACGCTCAAGGAGAAGCAGGTCTACTCGCTCGATCTCGGTTCGCTCATCGCCGGGTCCCGCTACCGCGGTGACTTCGAGGAGCGCCTCAAGAAGGTCACCAAGGAGATCCGCACGCGCGGTGACATCATTGTCTTCATCGACGAGATCCACACCCTCGTGGGTGCGGGCGCCGCGGAGGGCGCGATCGACGCCGCCAACATCCTGAAGCCGCTCCTCGCACGCGGGGAGCTGCAGACGATCGGTGCGACGACGCTCGACGAGTACCGCAAGCACTTCGAGAAGGACGCGGCGCTCGAGCGCCGCTTCCAGCAGATCCAGGTCGCCGAGCCGTCGCTCCCGCACACGATCAACATCCTCAAGGGTCTGCGCGACCACTACGAGGCCTTCCACAAGGTGCAGATCACCGATGGAGCGCTCGTCGCCGCGGCGAACCTCGCCGACCGCTACGTGCAGGACCGCTACCTGCCCGACAAGGCGATCGACCTGATCGACGAGGCCGGCGCCCGTCTGCGTTTGTCGATCCTCTCGAGCCCGCCCGAGCTGCGCGAGTTCGACGAGAAGATCGCCAAGGTGCGCGAGCAGAAGGAGACCGCCTCCGAAGAGCAGGACTTCGAGAAGGCCGCGTCGTTGCGAGACGAGGAGAAGAAGCTGCTCGGCGAGCGGCTGCGCCTCGAGAAGCAGTGGCGATCGGGCGACATCGAGTCGAAGGAAGTCGTCGACGAGGGGCTGATCGCGGAGGTCCTCGCGCAGGCCACGGGCATCCCGGTCTTCAAACTCACCGAGGAGGAGACGAGCCGCCTCGTCTTCATGGAGCGCGCACTGCACGAGCGCGTCATCGGTCAGGAAGAGGCGATCACGGCCCTGTCGAAGACGATCCGTCGTCAGCGTGCAGGCCTCAAGGATCCGAAGCGCCCCTCGGGCTCGTTCATCTTCGCCGGCCCCACGGGCGTCGGCAAGACCGAGCTCGCGAAGGCCCTCGCGGAGTTCCTCTTCGACGACGAGGACGCGCTGATCAGCCTCGACATGTCGGAGTTCGGCGAGAAGCACACGGTCTCGCGTCTGTTCGGCGCCCCTCCCGGATTCGTCGGATTCGAAGAGGGCGGTCAGCTCACCGAGAAGGTGCGCCGCAAGCCGTTCTCGGTCGTGCTGTTCGATGAGATCGAGAAGGCGCACCCCGACATCTTCAACTCGCTGCTGCAGATCCTCGAAGAGGGACGTCTGACCGACGGCCAGGGTCGCATCATCGACTTCAAGAACACCGTGATCATCATGACGACGAACCTCGGTTCGTCGGCGATCGCCGGTGGTCCGATCGGCTTCCAGGTCGAGGGCAACGAGAAGACGAGCTACGAGCGCATGAAGGGCAAGGTCGACGAGGAGCTGAAGCGTCAGTTCAAGCCCGAGTTCCTCAACCGCGTCGACGACGTCATCGTCTTCCCGCAGCTGAAGAAGGCCGAGCTGCTGCAGATCGTCGACCTGTTCCTCAAGCGCCTCAGCGAGCGGCTGCTCGACCGCGACATGTCGATCGAGCTCACGCAGCCGGCCAAGGAGCGCCTCATCGACATCGGCTTCGACCCCGCGCTCGGTGCACGTCCGCTGCGCCGTGCGATGCAGCGGGAGGTCGAGGACCGGCTGAGCGAGCTGATGCTCTCGGGCCAGCTCGAGTCGGGTCACCACATCAAGGTCGACTTCGAGGACGGCGAGTTCTCGTTCCACAACGAGCCCCGCGGAGAGCGGATCTCGGTCGGCGTGAACACCGGCGGCGACCTCTCGTCGACGCCGGAGCTCGCAGCCGGCGAGTAGGCCTCCTCCGAAGCGCCCCGTCACACCTCTCGGGTGGCGGGGCGCTTCGGCGTGCATGCGCGAATTCTGAGACGATCGGCTCGGGTCTGACACTGTGCAGGGTGAGAGACGATATGCAGGAAGACGGGCGGAGTTATGGACGCAGGACGACGAAGCGACGCGGAGCTCATCGCGGCCGCGGCGCGCGGCGATGAGCTCGCCTTCCGAGCACTGTTCCGCGCGTACGTGCGGCCGGTGTTCTGGATCGCGCACGGCCTGCTCGGCGACCGCGACGAGGCCGAGGACGTTGCGCAGGAGACGTTCGCGACGGCGTGGCGCAAGCTGCGCGGCCTCGAGCTCAGCGGCGAATCCGCGCTCCCGTGGCTCGCGACGATCTGTCGCTTCGTGTCGGCGAACCGGATCCGCGCTCGCCGCCGCGATCGCGAGAACCTCGCGGGATCCGTCGACGAGCGCCAGCCCGACACCGTCAGCGTCGAGCAGCAGGTGATCGACCGCGAGCTCGCCGACCGCATCGCGCGCGAGGTCGCTGACATGTCGCCGGCCGATCGGCGCGTCTTCGAACTCTGCGTCACCGAGGGCTACGCATACCAGGCCGCTGCCGACGAGCTCGGCGTGGCCCATGGAGCCGTTCGCAATCGCCTCTCCCGAATCCGAACGCGCCTGCGTTCCGCAGTGAAGGAGGAAGCGTGATGAACGACGTCGAACGAGGTCTGCCCGAGCTGTCGGACGAGGCCGTGGCTCGCATCGAGCTCGGCGTACTGGCGGATATCGAGCGCGGGCGCCAGCAGCACAGCGGGAAGCGCGCGAAGAAGCGCCGTGGCTGGATCGGCGGCAGCGTCGCGGCGGCCGCCGTGGTCGCGGGCGCAATCGTCGTGGTGCCGCTCGTGCAGAACGAAGCGATGGATGCCTCGTCGGGCGGCGCCGCCGACTATGCCGCGGCGCCCGGAGGATCCGCGGATTCGCAGTCGGCCGAGCAGGAGGGCCCGAGCGACGAGCGTCGCGTCGTCCGCACGGGCTCGGCGGTGGTCGTCGTCGACGACGTGGCGGCGGCGTCCGAAAGCCTGACGGAGCTGGCCGATGAGTATGGCGGCTACATCGAAGACCTCGGCTCTTCGTCGGACCGTGAGACGGGGGAAGCGGGCAACGGGTGGATCACCCTTCGGATCCCCGCTGACGATCTTGACGCCGTGCGCGCGTCGCTCGCCGACCTCGGCGACGTGCGGGAGGAGCAGGTGACGTCGTCGGACGTGACGGCGCAGAGCGTCGACCTGGAGGCGCGCATCGACTCGCTGACCGCGTCGGTCGACCGGTTGAACGAACTGATGGCGAAGGCCGGATCCGTCGGCGACCTGCTCGAAGCCGAGCAGGCGCTGTCCGAACGGCAGGCCGAGCTCGAATCGCTGCAGCGCGAGTACGAACGGCTGGGTGACCAGGTCGCGATGTCGACGTTCTCGGTCGAGCTCGCCCCGTCGGCGTCCGCCGCCGATGTGGACCCGTCGGGCTTCGGCGATGGGCTCCTCGCGGGCTGGAACGGTCTGGTCGCATTCCTCGGCGGCCTCGTCGTGGTCGTCGGCACGGTGCTCCCGTGGCTCGGCGCGGCGGGTGTCGTGGCCATCATCGTCTGGCTGATCGTACGGATCGCGCGCCGCCGCCGCCGTTGACCGCGCGTCGCTGGGAGGGGTCGGTCAGGCGGCGGGAGTACTCTTGCCGCGATGATCGACTTCTCTGTGCGCCCAGCCCTCGCCGCCGATATGGCGGCAGTGCACGAGATGCTTCAGCCCTACGTCGACCGACGGATTCTGCTCGGCAAGGATCTGGTGGTGCTGTACGAAGCCACCCAGGAGTTCCTCGTCGCGGTCGACCCCCAGGGCATCGTGATCGGCTGCGGTGCGCTCCACGTGATGTGGGAGGACCTCGGCGAGGTGCGCACGCTGCTCGTCTCCGACGAATGGCTGCACCGCGGCGTCGGGCGCCGCCTCGTCGAAGAGCTCGAGATCGTCGCGAGCCGTCTCGGCATCACGCGCCTGTTCTGTCTGACGTTCGAGACCGAGTTCTTCGCGAGGCGCGGATTCACGGAGATCGGCGAGCACATCGTGTCGCCGGATGTGTACTCGCAGCTCGTGCGCAGCCCCGACGAAGGAATCGCCGAGTTCCTCGACCTGGCGCACGTGAAGCCGAACACGCTCGGCAACACCAGGATGCTCAAACACCTCACATAAGCTGGATCGGTGAGCACGAAGCGGAGGGCGTCGAAGGCCGTCTATCGGCGGCGCAGACTCGCCGTCGGCTGCCTGACGCTGATCCTGCTGGCCGCCGTCATCGTCGGTATCGTCTTCGGCATCCGATGGCTCGTCACCGAGAAGCCATGGGAGAACCTCCCCTTCGTGAACGATGCGCCCGCGGCCGAAGTGACCGAAGACCCGCTGCCGACGATCTATCCGACGGCAGGCGGCGGCAGCGCCACCGAGCCGAGTCCCGAGCCGACGTCGGAGCCCACCCCCGAAGCCTGTGCAGCGGGCGCGCTCGAGCTCGCGGCCATCACGAACAAGACCGAGTACGGCCCCGACGAGGACCCGAAGCTCGCCATGTCGCTGACGAACATCGGTGGTGTCGACTGCGTCGTCAACGTCGGAACGACCGTGCAGCGCTTCGAGATCTCGAGCGGCGCCGACGTGTGGTGGCGTTCGAGCGACTGTCAGGCGGAACCCGAGGATCAGTGGGTCACGCTCGAGGCCGGCCAGACGGTGAAGTCGGAGGAGGCGATCGTCTGGGACCGCACCCGCTCGTACGACAACACGTGCGACGCCGAGGAGCGGCCCGCGGCGCCGTCCGGCGCGACGTACAACCTCACGGTTCATCTCGGGGAGACCGCTTCGAAGGAGCGCACCTTCACTCTGTAGGCTTCACACATGGCGAAAAAGCGCAAGAAGCCGGTGACCGTCGACCCCGCCGAGTTCCGTTCAGAAGCGCTCGCGCAGGCACTCGAGAAGCAGGACATGGCTGCGATCGCGCTCGCCCT
>Ga0308157_10002534_pt1 | contig 29633 bp, 26 predicted proteins | sample PhyBR1_FD_201035 | JGI IMG/M metagenome (GOLD analysis project Ga0308157, IMG submission 201035) | Phyllosphere microbial communities from UC Gill Tract Community Farm, Albany, California, United States - DLSLB.R1 | ecosystem: Host-associated > Plants > Phyllosphere > Unclassified | place: USA...
TAAGGGTTATACAGTGCCTGTGGGAGCTGGCTTGCCGGCGATAGGGCCGCATCAGCACGCGTGTCACCCGCGGGCGAATGCCGCCAGCTTCTTGCCATCCAGCCGGTAGCGGACCCACTCATCCTGCGCCTCGGCCCCCAGCTTCTGATAGAAGCCGATCGCTGGCTCGTTCCAGTCCAGCACGCTCCATTCCAGGCGCCCGCAGTTGTTCGCCACCGCCTCGCGGGCAATGTGCCGCAGCAATTGCCGGCCAGCGCCGTCGCCACGTTGTTCAGGCGTGACGTACAGGTCTTCCAGGTAAATACCGTTGCGCCCGAGCCAGGTCGAGTAGCTGTAGAAGTACACGGCAAAACCGACTGCCCGGCCATCGCGTTCGCACATCAGGCTGCGCACTGTGCTGCCCTCGTCGAACAGGCTGTGCTCGATGTCGGCCAAGGTGGCGACCACCTCGTGGCGGGCACGTTCGTACTCGGCCAGCTCGGTGATAAAGGCCAGGATCTGCTCGGCATCGGTGCGAACGGCTGGGCGAATGGTGAGGCTCATGGTGACGGCTTCCTTGATCCGGGTTAGCGGTACAGTGATGTGTATCTGAATAATTTAATATAACTGTATCGGTCGCTAGAGTGGGCGACTCCGTTAGTGTGACAGCACCTATAACGAAAGTGGAATGCCCGCCATGCTTGCCTCTGCCGACTTGTTGACCGCTTTCGTGCTGTTTGCCTTTGTATCTTCCATCACCCCCGGCCCCAACAACACCATGTTGCTGGCCTCGGGGGTGAACTTCGGCGTTCGGCGCTCGATCCCCCACGCCTTGGGTATCAGCGTCGGCTTCATGGTCATGGTGCTGGCCGTGGGCCTGGGCCTGGGTGAAGTGTTCAAGGCCTGGCCGCCGCTGTACACCGTACTGCGCTACACCGGCGCCGCCTACCTGCTGTACCTGGCCTGGAAAATCGCCAGGTCCGGGCCGGTCGGCACAGCCTCGTCAAGCGCCCGCAAGCCGCTGGGTTTCTGGGGCGCAGCGGCGTTCCAGTGGGTCAACCCCAAGGCCTGGGTGATGGCGGTGGGGGCGATTACTACCTACACACCGGCGCAAGGCTACGTGACCAACGTGGTTGTCATCGCCGCCGTGTTCGCTTTGGTCAACCTGCCCAGCGTCGGTGTGTGGGTCATGTTTGGCAGCGCCCTGCGCAACGTATTGCAAAACCCGCGCTGGCTGATGCTGTTCAATGTCCTGATGGCCTTGTTGCTGGTGATTTCCCTCTACCCGCTGCTGTTTGTAGAATCGGCGTTTTCCTAGCCTCGTGAGTACAGCAAACCCATGCAGTTGATCCCTTGGTCCCACGAATGCGCCGAAGGTTTCACCCTGCGGGGTTGGCGAACCCCGGCCAGTGGCAAGCCGTTGCTGCATTTTTTGCACGGCAATGGCTTCTGTTGCCTGGCCTACCAACCGCTGCTGATGCGCCTGGGCGAACATTTCGACCTGTGGCTTTGCGACGTTCAGGGGCATGGCGACACTGACCATGGTGGGGTTTTTCGGGGGTGGAACCGTACTGCCGAGCTCGCAGTGCAAGCTTTCCAGGCCGGGCGTGGCGAGTACGGCGATGTGCCGCGGTTTGCCGTGGGGCACAGCTTTGGCGGCGTGCTTACGGGCCTGATCCTGGCCGCTGAACCTGCGCTGTTCGAGCGTGCGGTGTTGCTTGACCCGGTGTTGTTCAGCCGTCGCATGCTGGGTGTGATGGGCGCGGCAGCACTGGTTGGCCTGCACCAGCGTCATGCTCTGGCGCGCAAGGCCGCCAGCCGCCGCAGCCACTGGCCTGATCGCGAGGCAGCGCTGGCATCGCTGCAAGGGCGGGGCATCTTCAAGGGCTGGACCGATGCGGCGCTGCAGGCTTATGTCGAACACGCCATCGGCGATTGTGGTGATGCGGTAGTGCTCAAGTGCCGGCCCAGCCGGGAAGTGGAAATCTTCAGTTCATTCCCTAAACGCATGTGGGCGCGCCTTGCAGCGATCAGCACGCCGACACGCATTCTGTATGGCGAACAGACTTATCCCTTCGTGCCACATTCGGTGAACCGCCTGGTCACGCTCAACCGGCATGTAACCGCCCGGCAAGTCGGCGGTGGGCACTGTTTCATGCAGGAAGACCCGGCCATGGCGGCCGAGCAGGTGCTCGCTTTCTTGCAGGGTTGACTGTTCCATAGGTGGAACGATGCATGTCGAATAACCCGCCTACCGCCTGATTGGTATCATTGATAAGGTTATCCCAGCTAAGAGAGGAGCCTTCTCATGAAAAATCTTCTGGGTATCCACCGCAGCCCACACGCCCATTGGGTAGGTGATGGTTTTCCCGTTCGCAGCCTGTTCACTTACGACAACCTGGCCAGCCGGATCAGCCCGTTCCTTCTGCTGGACTACGCTGGCCCCCATGACTTCACCCCGACCACTGCGCGGCGCGGCGTTGGCCAGCACCCGCACCGCGGTTTCGAGACCGTTACCATCGTCTACCAGGGCGAGCTGGAACACCGTGATTCCACGGGCGCTGGCGGCCTGATCGGGCCAGGTGATGTGCAGTGGATGACCGCCGCCAACGGCATCATCCATGAAGAGTTTCATTCCCCGGCCTTTGCCCGCAGTGGCGGTACGCTGGAAATGGTCCAGCTGTGGGTCAACTTGCCAGCGCGTGACAAGCGTGCAGCCGCCGGTTATCAGACGCTGCTGGGCAGCGACATCCCGGTGGTGGCGCTGGACGGAGACGCCGGTAGCTTGCGGGTGATCGCCGGTGACTACCGTGGGCACCAGGGGCCTGCCCGGACCTTTACCGCCATGGATGTGTGGGACCTGCGGCTGAATGCCGGCGCGTCCTTGCAGCTGCCAGTTGCTGCCGGTCGAAACGCCGCGCTGGTGGTGCTGCGCGGTAACGTGCGAATCAACGGCGAGCGTGAAGCGGGCCCGTCCAGCCTGGTCCTGCTGGACCGTCAGGGTGAGGATGTCACCGTCGAGGCGTTGGAAGGTGCCAGTGTGCTGCTGCTCAGTGGCGAGCCGATCGATGAGCCGATTGTCGGCTATGGCCCGTTCGTGATGAATAGCCAGGCGGAGATTGCCGAGTCGTTCGACGATTTCCATGCCGGGAGGTTCGGGCAGATGCAGGATGAGCGCGAAGGTGCTCAGCACTGAGTCTTGGCTGAAAAGCTGGGGTGCGAAGCGCCCCCGGCTTTCTTGAGCATGGATTGCCCCCCAGAGTTTTGGCATGATCAGCCCATGCCCAAGCCCACACTCCAGCACGCCGTCCGCCGATCATTGCCCACCCCCGGCCAACACACCTTGTGGCTGCGCTACCGTGCCCCGTATCACTGGCCCTCGACCCTGGGTTTCCTGACTGCCCGCTGCATCCCCGGTATTGAGACCTGCATCGACGGCACCTATCGCCGCACCCTGGCTATTGCCGGCCACCACGCTGTCTTGCACGCCACCCCCTTGCGCAACCAGTTGCGCGTGCACCTCGAAGGCGCTCCCTCAACTGCATTGCCTGGCCTGATCGCCAGACTGAGGCGCTTCTTCGACCTCGACGCCGACCCTGTGCGTATCGCGGCCGAATTGTCCCGCGACCCCTTGATGGCCCGTTTGGCTCGCGAGCGCCCGGGCCTGCGTGTGCCCCAAGGCTGGGATGCCTGCGAACAAGCCATGCGTACTGTGCTGGGCCAGCAAATCAGCGTGGCCGGCGCCATGACCCTGGCCGGCCGGCTGGTACAACGTCACGGCACAGCGCTGCGTCCGCCGGTCGCGGGGCTGAGCCATGTGTTCCCGGCTTTACCGGCATTGGCCAATGCGCAATTCGAAGACATGGGCATGCCGCGAGCGCGCGCCACCACCCTCGGCACCTTGGCCAATGCACTACTGGCTGAACCCGGGTTGCTGCGTCGCGGCCAAGCGCTGGATGAGCTGCTGTGCAACCTGTGTCGGCTAAAAGGCATTGGGCCGTGGAGTGCGCACTACCTGGCGCTGCGCCAGGCCGGCGCTGCTGATGCCTTGCCGTTGGGCGATGTGGCGTTGATCAAGGCATTGCGCCTGCTTGAGGGTGATGACGCGAAACTGGCCGAACGGGCGCTGGCCTGGCGACCGTGGCGGGCCTACGCGGCGCAGCACCTGTGGGCATCGCTGGGGTCGGCAGGGACCGCTCGTCGTTAAGTCGGCCAGTGCATTCGAACACTCGGCCCATGCCTGCAATCTTCCACTAAGGTGCTAGAGGATTCCCCGCATGATCATTGCCCCCGCGCATGGACGCCTGCCCGGGCATGTGCAATATCAATTGGCGCCCCGCCCGATAAAGGCGTACTCACTCACAACAGGCCATCGCACAGAGAGGGTCGTACCATGTCGTTGATAGGAGTTTCGATGCTGGAAATGCGGCAGATGATCGAGCAGGCCTGCTTGCCTGATCGCTGTGAAGTCAGCTGCCTGGATGGCGCCAACCTGACCATCCGCCTGGGTCAGGGTCAGAGTCTGGACGAGGGCGTGACCCTGAACGGGGTCCCGCTGCAAAGCCTTAACAGCTGCCGTGATCTGGTCCACCTGGTGGGGCAGCTGCACGCGCTGCGTGACAGCCGCCCGGCGCGAATCAGGTCGATTGCCTGAGCGCGCCCGTCGTGCCCCGGTCAGCCCAGGCTGGCCGGGCGTACGTATTCCGGCATCAGGCCGTTGAACCAGAACAGGATCATTGCCACCAGCATGGTCACCAAGAGTAGAAGCCCCACACCCCAGACGCACGTCGCAAACAGCATCGCCTGTTCCTTCTTCAGCCGCAGGAATGTCTGCAACCCGCCATACAGCAATACGCTGGCATAAGCCGAGGCGGCGAGCAGTGCGGCGAAGGCCAGCCAGCGGATCGGCACCAGCCCGACCACGCCGGCAAAGAACCACGGCGTGGCACAGTAGGCGGCAAAACCAATGCACTGGTTGAGGCTGGGCTGCGCATCGAACCCTCGCGACATCCAACGTATCATCACCCCCATCAGCATCACGCCCACGACGGTAGTGGCATACAGCAGCCCTGCCAGTTGCGCGGCGCTGCCCATGCTCAGGCGTACCCGCTCCTCGGCTGCGAGGCTCCAGCCGAAGGTGGTAGTACCGACAAACAGGCACACAGCGGGTATCAATGCCAGGGCAAGCAGGCGCGGCAGGTATTGCTGTGGGTGGTCCTCTTCGGCCCGGCGGATATCCAGCCAGGCGTCGGCGGGGTGGGTGAAGAGTTTGAGCAATGGACTGTTCATGGCGTTCTCCGGCAGGCACGGGCCCTTTTGCTATGGAGATACGCTGCACCGGGCCGGTTCAGCCGGTTTGGCCGCCGTTGATCGGCTTATAGCAGTTCCAGAAGCAAGTTCAGGCCGCCATCGCCGCACTTGCCCTTGTCGCGGACTACGCCATGGTAACTGCGCCCATCCCAGACAAAGGCCACGCTGTGAGCACGGTCGACCTTGTCAGGCAGCGGCGGGCAAATGTGCAGGCGCAGCCCGGGGCGGCCCTGCAGGTTGAGGGCGGCGAGCTGGCACTGGCATTCCACGCTCTGCGCCACCGGGCCGAACAGGGTGTCGCGTACGTAATCGAGCTGCAGCGAGGCATTGGGTGCGCGGCCAGGCATCTTCATCGGTACGTGGCTCCATCGCAACGGCTTGAAGGGCAGGGCGGGTTCGGCATGGCAGGCTCCAGGCAAAAGAAGGCGGCTTAATATTTGAAGCTTGCCTGGCCAAGATGTTCAACGTGTTTCATGTGCATTCATCTTGTTTTGCGCCGGGTGGCAGTAGGCTGATCTGTTCAGGGCCCGGCCTTGCGCAAGGTCAGGTTGATCCGCCGCTCGCCCATGCGCGGATGCACGCCGGGCTTGATGGGCAGCACGCCATGAAAGCGCAAGCGGTCCTCACCACCCCAGACCAACACGTCGCCGTGGCTCAGCGGGATGCGCCGGGTCTTGTCGGCGCGCTGCAGACCGCCGAACAGGAACACCGCCGGGAGGCCCAGTGATACCGACACGATCGGCTGGCCGAAGTCTTGCTCGTCGCGGTCCTGGTGCAGGCTCAGGCGTGTGCCTGGCAGGTAATGGTTGACCAGGCAGGCATCCGGCACGAAACCCTCGAAGCCGGCCAGGCCCGCAGCGCGGGCGGCGAGGGCGAGCAGCACCGGGGGCAGCGCGGGCCAGGGCTTGCCGCTGAGCGGGTCGCTGGGGCTGTAGCGGTAGCCGTGTTCGTCACTCACCCAACCCAGCGTACCGCAGTTGGTCAGGCCTACTGCCATGCGCAGGCCACCCGGCGTGTACATGTGCCGGAAGGGCGCTGCGCGCAGCACCGGGCGCAGGGCATCGAGCAGCGCCTCGGTTTCGGCCAGGGCGAAGCCGGGCAGCAGCAGGGTGTGGTTGGCCAGGCGTTGCGGCTGGGGGCCGAACAGGTCTAGATCGGACTGGATCATGGCATCGCACAGGTTCGAGGGATTGGACATTGTATCCCTGCAATTGCAATTCCTGTAGGAGCAGCCTTGTGCTGCGAAGAAGCCGGTACGCCTCCCAAAGACGTGCCGGTCCTGCAGGCCCTTTCGCAGCACAAGGCTGCTCCTACAGGGAATGCATATACCGGGCAGGATGAGAAGTTGCATAGGGTGTGAGCGAAAAAGGAACCGCGGCACCAGGGAGAGGAGTGCCGCGATTCAAGGGGGGAGAGGTTTACTTCTGGGTCACAGTGGCCAGGTTCGCGCTGCCCAGCTGGGTGATGGTGGCGGTTTGGGCGATACCGCTCTGGTCGACGAACGCCTTGTTGCCCTGGCCTCCCTGGGTCACGTAGGCGACGTTGATGCTGTCAGTCTGTTTGATGGTGGCTTCGTTGCCGCTACCGTACAGCTGGTTGGTATAGCTCTGGTTGCTGTAGCCGGACTGGTCCAGGGTGATGGAGTTGCCGGTGCCCTGGCTGTTGCCGTAGGCATAGTTGTCGGTACCGCGTTGGTCGGCGATCAGGATGTTGTCGGTGCCGTTCTGCTCGAAATACAGCTCGTTGTTGACGTCGTCCTGCTTGGTCGACATCTGGTTGCCTTTACCGGTCTGGTTTAGCGTGGCCACTTGGTCAGCGCCTTTCTGGGTCAGGTTGACGCCGTTGCCATTGCCGTTCTGGTTGATGGTGGCGTTCTGGTTGGTACCGAACTGGCCGCCCATCTTGGCGCCTTTCCAGTTGCTGGCGGTGATGCTGTTGCCATTGCCCTTGGTGTTGATGGTCAGGTTGAGGTTTTCACCATTCTGATAGGTGAAAAACAGGTTGTTGTTGCCGGTCTGGGTGATGGTGGCCGTCGCGTTGTTGGTCTCGAACTGGTCCGACCAGCTGGCGTTGGCATTACCTTGCTGCGACAGGCTGACCTTGTTGGCGGTGCCGAAGCTCTGGTCGATATAGCCTTCGTTCGTCTGGCCAGTCTGGACCACGGAGGCCTGGCTACCGACCTGGGTGTCCTGCCACACTTCCACCGAGTTGCCGCCACCGTACTGGCCAATGCCAATGGTGCCACCGGTGCCTTCGCGCTGGTCGCCGTAAGCCCAGTTGTCGTGGCCATCCTGGTACACCTGGATGTCGCCATCGACGTGGTTCAAGTGCTCGGCGGCGGCGTAGTTGTCCTGGCCGGTCTGGGTGACGGTGCTGCGGTTGTTGGTGCCACCGAAAGTCTGCTCGACGAAGGCTTCGTTGCGCTGGCCGGATTGCCAGGTGGTGGCTTTGCTGCCTTCCTGGGTGTCCTGCCACACGGTGGATTTGTTGCCGACACCTTGCTGGGTTTGCAGCGATTCGTTGTTCAGCCCTACCGACTGGCTGGCGAAGGCATCGTTGTAGCTGCCCCCAGCGGTTTGGGTGATCTGGCTGCCGTTCTCGAACAGTTGCTCGGCGTAGCCTGCGTTGTACTGGCCGGTGGCGCTCTGCTGGATATCGCTGGTGCTCTCGGTCTGCACCGCCAGGTGGTTGTGCCCCTTGCCTGTCTGGTTCTGGGTGGCCGAGGCGAAGGATGCTTGGGTCTGCGAAACTTCGGCGATGTTTTCCTTGCCGTCCTGGGTCTGGGACGAGGTGCTGTCAGCAGCCATGGCCTGACCTGCGAGGGCCAGGACGATAGCGGCACTTAAAGGGGCGAGCTTGTACATGGTGGTGCCTCCAGGTCTATCGATATTGGGTGATCTGAACATGCTGGCCATTGCCGGTCTGGGTCACGGAACTGTTGAGGCCCGAGCCCGACTGCACGATGCTGGCGCTGTTGTCGTTGCCGATCTGCTCGATGGCAGCGCTGTTGCTGCTGCCGCTCTGGCGGATCGACGCGCTGTTGCCATTTCCCTGTTGGCTGATACTGGCCATCAGGTCACTGCCTTCCTGCAAGATGTAAGCTTCCTGCGCACCGCCAGACTGGACGATACGGCCCAGCAGGGCCTGACCGTTCTGGTCGAGGGCGGCGCGGTTGCCTGACCCTTGCTGCTCGATCACCGCAGCCTGACCGGCACCGACCGGCAGCAGGCGGATGATCACCGGTTCACCGAGGTCGTTGCCGGGCGCGAGGTCGGCATTGTCCATCAGGTCGTCGGCCCAGCAGGCCTGGCCCGCCAGGGCCAGGCTGAACAGCAGTGGATACAAGCGTTTCATGGCGTTTCCCCGCCTTTACTGCACAACCACATTGACGGTGCGGGTGGTACCCGGGCTGGTGGTGATGGTTGCCGTCGGCGCGGCGGTCGGGATGATCGTGGTGCTGTTGCTCACTGCCAGTCGCCAGCGGCCGGTCACTGGCACTGTGGCCGTACCCAACGTCTGCACCCCGGTGGTGGTGGTGACCCGGACGGTGACAACGTTGCCCGTGGTTACCGACGAGGTACCGCTGATGTCCCAGTTGTAACGGTTGTTGGAGCGCGCCGTGACGGTGGCTGCCGTGACTGCAAAGGTTTCGGCGGCAGGCCGGGGCGACACGTTGACGGTGACCGTACCTGGAGTAGACAGCGCGCCCAGTGAGTCCCGTGCCTGGTAGGTGAAGGTGGTGGTGAAGGCCGCAGTCACCGTGGCCGGTGGGGTATAGGTCACCGATGCACCGTCGGTACTGACCGTACCCCGGCCGGCAGCCGGTTGGGTGACGGCAGCAACGACCAGCGGTACGTTGCCTTCCGGATCGGTGTCGTTGGCCAGCACGTTGATGGTCAATGGCACACCCAGGGTGGCGACGGTTTCGGGGTTGGCTGTCGGTACCTGGTTAGGCGCAACGTTGATGGTTATTGTGGCCGGCTCTGACTTCAGGCCCTTGGCGTCTACCGCCCGGTAGCTGAAGGTGGCCACCAGCGGTTGCGTAGCCCCGGCTGGCGGAGTGTAGGTGACCGAGGTGGTGCCATTCAGTACTACACCGCCCAGGCCGGTACCCGGCTGTGTGAGGTCACTGATGGTCAACGGCACATTGCCATCAGGATCGCTGTCGTTTTGCAGCAGATTGAGGGTGATCGGCACGCCAACACTCGTGCTGCCGACATCTGCCTGGGCCAGCGGTGGCTGGTTGGCCGCCTCGACGGGTGCGTTGCCGACCACGATGACCGGTTCCACGTCAGTACCACCATGGGCAGACTTGACCGTGACGGTAGCTGGCGGTTGTGCCACGTCGTTGACCGTGATGCTTTGCAGCGTGCCGGATTTCGACAGGCGGCCGTAGCCCTGGGCGAGCATGTCGGGGATAGCGACTTCGTCACTGGACCTGGCCTCGATCAGCAGGCGCTTGTTGGCCCAGTCGTAGCGCGCGGTGCTGACCTTGACCACGTCGGTCAGCTTGCTCGACAGTGCGGTTGGCTGGGTGCCGCCAATATTGTTGCTGGCGGTCACCACCACGATTGCAGGTGGTGCGTCCTGGCCGAACTGTTGATGGAAGAACAGCCCGTTGTTGTCGGCGGTGAGTGTGAACTGGCACGGTGAAGGCGGGGTGCCGACCAATGCCAGGCCATTGCGCATACACAAGCTGGCCTCTATGGGCGCCTTGGCGAAGACTTCCGTACGGGTGCCGGTGGCGTTGCGTGAGTAGGTGGCGCGCTCCAGGGTCACCGGGGTCTGCGCACGTTGGTCCAGCACCTTGCCAGAGACTGTGAATGCGTTGGTCTGGATGATGCCGGCGGGCCCATCAATGCGTACGAAGTTGGTATTGAACGGGCTACCGGTGACCGCTTCGGTGATGTTGGGGTCACCGATGTAGGTTTCGGTGGAGCCAGTGTCAGGATTGACCTCGTTATAAGGCCCGCCAACCCCCTTCAGCCAAGGGCCGATCGCACCCGCCAGCGCACCCTGGAAGTTGCCCGGAGCGCCAATGCCTATGTCCCGGGTAATGTTGATCGCCCGGCGACCTGCCGTGGTCACGTTGACCGTTTCCACCCCGTAAGGATGCGTGATGGTGTAGGTACCGGTGCGTGGAACCGAAGCGCGGATACGGATGCGGGCGAAACTTTGCTGATCACCGTCTACCGGGTTTTCAGCAGCGAAGGCTGCCTCTATACCCGCAACGTAGACCTCCAGCTCATAACCGCTGTTGCCCACTTGTGGTATTGAGGTTTCGGCCAGGAACCAGAACATCTCTGGTGGCCAGTTATCTGGAAATACCAGCGGCAGGGCGTCGTCATAGATACCGGGCTCGGGCAGCAAGGTGCACATGTAGGCCGGCGCCCCTGGTGCGCCTGGCGCCCGGGTACTGGTCGCACGTGACTGGCACAGCTCCAGGGACTGGTTGAGGCTGTCCTTGTACCACATCGGGTAGCCGCCCGTGGCGAAGGTGTAAGGCCCCGGGTCTACATCAGACAACGCGGCAAAGGCGGCGCTGGTAACGGTGAGGGAAAAACCGGCGGCGAACAGCGCACGGCGCGACCAAGTGTTCATGCGGCCTCCTTGAAGGCTGAGCCTTTGTCTGTTCATGGCACCAGCACCACGTCTTCGGTGTCGCTACCGCCATTGGCACTGGTGACCTGCACCTTGGCCGGCGGGAGGGGCGAGAGGGTCATGCTCAACGTCTTCACTGCGCCGGTGCCGCCCAAGTTGCCGATCAACGTGCCGTTGCCGGTATGGGCGGTGAGCACGGGCGGGGTAGTTTCGTCGCTGGTGCTGGCCACCAGGGTCAGCTCGCCGGTGGACAGGCGGTACTGGGCCTGGGTGATGGTGACCAGGTCGGTCAGCGGCATGTTGCGGGTGGCCAGGCTACTGGTCGGGATCGCCACGCTGTTGTCGGCGGAAAGTGTCACGACGGTACCGGCTGCCGGGTTGAGCGCAGACTGGGCGTACCAGGCGCCAGTGCCGTTGGCCTCGGTCAGGCTCAGGTTGGGCGTCTGGCTGGTCAGGGTGACGCTGGCCGGTGGCGGCGGGGCCATCACGAAGATGTCTTGCTGGGCACGCAGGTCCCCGTTCTCGGTGTGCCGTGAGTAGGTGCTGCGCTGTGGCATCAGAGGGGTTGGCAGGGCCACTTCGGAAAGCTTGCCCGAGATCGCGAACAGTTCGGTGCGCAGGTCGATGCCGCCAGGGCCTTCGATGCGCACGAAGTTGGTGTTGAACGGGCTGCCGGTCACCCGCTCTTCAAGGTTCGGGTCGCCGACGAAGCGTTCGTTGCCTTCGGTATAAGGGCCGTTGACACTGCGCAGGAACGGCCCGACATCGCCCTTCAGCGCGCCGGTGAAGTCGCCTGCGCCGGCAATGCCGATGTCGCGGGTCATGTTGATCGCCCGGCGCCCGGCGGCGGGGACATCGAACACTTCCACGCCATAGGGGTGGGTGACCACGTAGGTGCCAGCGGTGGGGACATCGACCCGGATACGCACCCGGGCGAAGCTGACCTGGTCACCCTCGACCGGTTCTTCGGCGGCGAACGCCGCTTCGATCGCCGTGCCGTAGCTGAGGTCGATGCCGCGGGTGGCGTCGACGATAGCGGCGTCGGCGGTGAACCAGAACGCTTCGTCAGGGAAGTTGGTGGGGAAGACAATAGGTTGGGTATCGTCGAACACACCGGGCGTGGGCAGCAGTGTGCACATGTACGACGGTGCGCCGGGCGCGCCGGCGACCCTGGAGCTGACCGCCTTGGTCAGGCACAGGTCGAGGGTACGACCGTGACTGTCCTGGTACCAGGCGGGGAAGCCGCCGTTAGCGGGGATGTAAGCGCCTGGATCGACTGCGTTCAAGGCAGCCTGCGCCGGGAGCTGGAGCATGCCGGCGAAAATCGCCACTGCCAGCGGGTGGGGTATCGGTCGGTGCATGAGTCAATTCCTCCTGCAAACGGGCCCATGGACTTGGGGCGTCTGGGAGGAGATCGGCAAGAGCTGTGCCAGAACCTGCAAATGGCGTTGCACGCCTTGTGGGGCAAGGGGCGGAGCCTTTCAGCCGAGTATTTTGTGAGCGGCGGGCAGTGGGCTGCGTTGCCCCAAGGTTGGGGATTGGGGGCAGGTAATTCAAACCCAGTTTTCGAAGCAAATGCGGTTTTTGCTACATTGCACCGGCGGTCCCATTCCCCTGCCGAGCCAAGCGATGCAACCCCTCGACCAGCTTTCCCTGAACCTGTTCATCGTCGTCTGCGAAGAAGGCACCATCGCCCGCGCTGGCGAGCGCGCGTTCATGGCGCCCTCCGCCGTCAGCAAACGTATTTCAGATATCGAGGCGCGTTTTGGCACCGCCTTGCTTAAACGCAGCAAGCGCGGGGTGGAGCCTACCCCAGCAGGGTTGGCGCTGCTGCGCCATGCCCGCGAAATGACCCGCGCCATGGAACGCCTGGACAGCGAGCTGAGCGAATACGCCGAAGGTGCGCGTGGCCATGTGCGGGTGCTGGCCAATGTGTCGTCGATCATGGAGTTCCTGCCCGAGGAACTGTCGGCGTTCATGCTTGAGAATCCACTGATTCAGGCCGATATCGAGGAGCGCTTCAGCACCGATGTCGTTCGTGGTGTGGCCGAGGGCAATGCAGACCTCGGCATCTGCCGCAAATCCATGGCGGTGGGTGACCTGGAGTTCGTAGCGTACCGGCAGGATCACCTGGCCGTGGTCGTTGCGGCGGATCACCCGTTGGCCAGCCGCAGCCAGATTGCTTTTGAGGAAACCCTGGGCTACGACCACCTGGGCCTCTCGGCCTTCGCCACCTTGAACGCCTTCATGCGTAAAAGCGCCGAACAGGCAGGCAAAGAACTGCGGTTTCGTTCGTATGTATCGTCGTTCGACGCTGCATACCGCCTGGTGCAATTCGGGCTTGGCCTGGCGGTGTTCCCGCAAGAGGCCGTGGCCCGCTATGCGGCATTGTTCGATCTGCGGCTCATCCCGCTGACGGACGACTGGGCGCTTGGCGAATTCGTCATCTGCATGCGCGACCGGCACACGCTGTCGCTGTCGGCACGGCGCCTGCTTGACCACCTGCTGCTGCGTGCACCGGCCTGGCAGGTTGCGAGCTGATCCATCGTGGCTGACGATGGATCAGCCCGTGAAACACGTCTTTTCTGCCCGTCATCCAGCTCTTAGTCTGGCGCAACGCTTCAGACAGAGAGACCGTGATGATAACAATAACAATCAACGAAGTCGGCATGCGCGATGGCTTGCAGAGCCTGCAGACGATCATGCCAACCGCCGCCAAACGCCGCTGGATCGACGCCGCCTACGCCGCTGGCATGCGCCACATGGAGGTCGCTTCGTTCGTACCAGCACGCTTGCTGCCGCAAATGGCCGATGCCCGCGAAGTGGTGGCCCACGCCCTCACATACCCGGGCCTGCAGGTAACCGTGTTGGCCCCGAACCTGCGCGGCGCCAGGGACGCACTTGAGTCTGGCGCCCATCGCATCGTCGCCCCGGTATCGGTCAGCATGGCGCACAGCCTGGCCAACGTGCGCCGCACGCCCAGGGAAATGGTCGAGGAACTGGGGCGCATGTGCCAACTGCGTACTGAAATGGGCCTGCAGGATGTACAGGTCATTGCCGGCATCTCGGTCGCATTTGGCTGCACCCGTCAGGGCGAGGTACCGCTGGCCGACCTGTGTGCACTGACCCGCCACGTGATCGAAGCCGGTTGCGACCTTGTCTCGCTGGGTGACACCACTGGCTACGCCAACCCGGGCCAGGTGGCAACGGTGCTCCAGACTGTGCGGGCGATTGCCGGTGACCGCCTCAACGCCGCGCACTTCCATGACACCCGTGGCCTGGCCCTGGCCAACAGCCTGGTCGCGGTGCAGCAGGGCATCCGTGAGCTGGACGCCTCTCTGGCTGGCTTGGGAGGCTGCCCGTTCGCCCCTGGCGCGTCGGGCAACACTGTCACCGAAGACCTGGTGTTCATGTTGCAGAGCATGGGTTACGACACCGGTATCAACTTGCCCGCACTGATCGAGTCGCGCCAGGTGCTGAGCGAAGCGCTACCGGGCGAGCCCCTGTATGGCTGCATCGCCCGCGCCGGGCTACCGCTCAACTTCGCTGACGCTGCCGGCCACGCCTGACCCGCCTGAACGAGGAATACCATGATGTCCAGACTTCCCTTGGACGGCATCCGTGTCGTCGAAATTTCGCATATGGTCATGGGCCCGACCTGCGGCATGATCCTCGGTGACCTTGGCGCCGAAGTGATCAAGATCGAACCGGTGCGCGGCGACGGCACGCGCCGCCTGCTGGGCGCCGGGGCGGGCTTCTTTCGCACCTTCAACCGCAACAAGCAATGCATCGCCGTGGATGTCGAAACGCCCGAGGGGCGCGAGGCCGTGCTGCAATTGATCGATACGGCCGACGTGTTCATCGAAAATTTCAAACCTGGGCGCATGCGCACGCTGGGCCTGGACTACGCCGCGCTGCGCCAGCGCAACCCACGGCTGATTTACGCCTCGCACAAAGGCTTTCTCAGCGGGCCCTATGACAACCGCCTGGCGCTGGACGAGGTGGTGCAGATGATGGCCGGCCTGGCCTACATGACGGGGCCGGTGGGCCGGCCGTTGCGCGCGGGCAGCTCGGTAAACGACATCATGGGCGGCATGTTCGGCGCCATTGGCGTGCTGGCAGCGCTCAACGAGCGCCACACCACCGGCAGCGGCCGCGAGGTGCAAAGTGCCCTGTACGAGAACTGCGTGCTGCTGGCCGCCCAGCATATGCAGCAGTACGTGGTCACCGGCGAGGCAGCCGCGCCGATGCCCAATCGCATCAGTGCCTGGGCCATCTACGACGTGTTCACCTTCGCCGGTGGCGAGCAGATGTTTGTCGCCGCCACCGGCGAAGGGCAGTGGCATGCGCTGTGCCAGGTGCTGGGGCAGACCGCCTTGCTCGATGACCCGACACTGGCCAGCAACAACGACCGTGTGTTGCAACGCCCACGGCTGCTGGCGCACCTGGCCGAGGTGTTCGCGCCACTGGATGCTAGGCAACTGGCGCTGCAACTGGAGGCCAACGGCATCCCGTTTGCGCCGATCCGCCGCCCGGAAGAATTGTTCAATGACCCGCACTTGCAGCAGAGCGGCGGTATGGCCGACCTGCAACTGGAAGACGGCAGCCACACACCCATGCCGTTGCTGCCGCTGTCGCTGGACGGCCAGCGCTTGCAGCCACGCCGGGCGATAGCGCGGATTGGCGAGCACACCCGCCAGGTGATGCGCGAACTGGGTTACAGCGATGCGCACATTGCCGAGCTGTGCGCGGCCGGCGTGCTAAAAACCGACGACGCAGCTTGAGGAGGGTTTGAGATGGCGATTTACCAATACGACACCCTTGCGCCCAACCTGCACCCGGAAGCTTTCATTGCCGAGGATGCCACCGTGATCGGCGACGTAACCCTCGAGCAAGGGGTCAGCGTATGGCCGCAGGCCGTGCTAAGAGGCGACAACGAACCGATCCGTATCGGCCAGCACAGCAACGTGCAGGAAGGCGCAGTGCTGCATGCCGACCCCGGCTTTGCGTTGACGGTGGGGCAGGGCGTCACCATCGGCCACCAGGCCATGCTGCACGGCTGCACCATCGGTGATGGCGCGCTGATCGGCATCCAGGCGGTGGTGCTCAACGGCGCAGTCATCGGCAACAACTGCCTGGTCGGTGCCGGCGCTATCGTCACCGAGGGCAAGGTGTTCCCCGCTAACTCGCTGATTCTTGGTGCGCCTGCCAAGGTGGTGCGCGAGTTGACGGCCGAAGCCATCGCCAGCATGCAGCGCAACGCCGCCGAGTACGTCGCAAAAGGCCAGAGCTTCAAGGAAAAACTGATCCGCATCCGCTGAAAACCCGCTGGCGACGCCCATGAAGGCGTCGCTGCTCTCCAATAATTACAAGAATGGAGATCCACCATGGTTGCCATGACCGGCGAACTGGCGCGTGAGCGCAACGACAGCCACATCAATGAATTGCTGCTGTACCGCCGCGTGGCCTGGCGCATCATGCCGCTGGCCATCATCTGCTTCCTTTTCTCGTACTTCGACCGCATCAACATCAGTTTCGCCAAGGCGCAGATGCAGCAGGAACTGGGCCTCAGCGACGCCGCCTACGGCCTGGCCGCGAGCATGTTCTTCGTGGGGTATGTGCTGTTCGAAGTGCCCAGCAGCCTGGGCCTGAAGCGCTATGGCGCACCGGCCTGGATCTGCCGGATCATGGTGTCGTGGGGCCTGGCGACGGCGGCGCTGGTGTTTGCCTATACCCAGTACACCTTGTATTTCCTGCGCTTTCTGATCGGCGTAATGGAGGCCGGGTTCGGCCCGGCGATCCTGTTCTACCTGGCATGCTGGTTCCCCCGCAAGCACCTGGCGAAGATGAATGGCCTGTGGTTTTTGGCGGTGCCGCTGGCCGGCGCGGTGGGTGGCCCGGCAGCAGGTGTCTTGCTGGGGACCATGGATGGCGTGCTGGGCCTGGCCGGTTGGCACTGGTTGTTCCTGATGTCCGGCCTGCCGTGTGTGGTGCTGGGCCTGCTGGTGCTGTGGAAGCTGGACCGCGACATCGAAGCGGCGAAATGGTTGAGCCGTGAGGAGAAGGACCTGCTGGTGGAAAACCTGGCCCAGGACAAACGCGCTGAAAAGCCGGTCCTCGGCTCGATCTGGCGGGTATTGCTGACCCGCGAAGTGGCGATCATGGCGTTCATCTACTACGTGATCAAGACTGCGTCCTATGGCCTCAACTTCTGGATGCCGCACCTGATCAAGTCATCAGGTGTGCAGGACATGCTCTGGGTCGGTGTGCTGTCGGCTTTGCCTTACGCGGTGGCCTGCATTGGCATGGTGTTGCTGACCCGGCTCTCCGACCGTACCGGCGAGCGCAAGCGCTATCTGGTGTACTGCCTGCTGGCGGCAGCTGTCGGCTACCTGCTGGCATGCCTGTATTCCGACTCGTCGCTGGCGATGATGGCCGCGCTGGTGCTGGCCACCGCAGGTACGTTCATCGCCATCCCGATCTTCTGGACCATTCCACAGTCGACCTTCTCGGGCTTGGCAATTGCCACCGGCACGGCTGCGATCAACTCGGTCGGGCAGCTGAGCGGTATCGTCGCACCGGTGATGGTGGGCAAGATCAATGACATCACCGCCAGCAACTCCTTGGGCATGCTGTCCATCGCCCCGCTTATCCTGATCGCCTGCCTGGTGGTGATGCGCTTCGTGCGCAACCCCCGTACCTGATTGGCGCTGAGTCTTCTAACAACAAGAACAAGGCACACCCATGATCACTCTTTCCCGGCGAGCATCGCTGATGCTCGGGGCGCTTTGCTGCGCCTGTCAAAACGCGCAGGCCGGCGTCATCGATGACGCCAGCGGCAGCCTGGAACTGCGCAATTTCTATTTCGACCGCGACTTTCACGGTGACAGCGCCACGCAATCGCGGCGTGGTGAATGGGCCCAGGGCTTCATGCTGCGCCTGCAGTCTGGCTACACCGACGGTGTGGTCGGCTTTGGCCTGGACGCAGCCGGCATGCTTGGGCTCAAGCTGGACTCCTCGCCTGACCGCAGCGGCACCGGCCTGTTGCCGCGAAACAGCGACAAACGCGCCGCAGACGACTACACAAAGGCCGTGGCTACCTTCAAGGCCAGGCTCGCACAAAGCGAGTTGAAAGTGGGTGGCCTGAGCCCACAACTGCCCTTGCTGGCCTCCAACAACAGCCGCTTGTTCCCCCAGTGGTTCAACGGTGCGCAACTGGTGAGCAAGGACCTTGACCGGCTCACGCTCACCCTGCTGCAGGTGGATGCCACCAAATTGCGTGACTCCACCGACTATGAGGACCTGACCGCCATGGCCCAGCAAGGGGCCTACTCGGCGACGGTAACCAGTGACCGGCTGTACTACGGCGGTGTCGATTACCAGCCGCTGAACAACCTGACCCTCAGCCTTCACACCAGCACGCTCGAAGACCTGTTCCGGCGTGATTTTGCCGGGTTCAAGTTCAAGACCCGCCTGGGGCCCGGGGATGTGTTCACCGAGTGGCGCTGGTTCAACGCACGCGAGCAGGGCCGGGCATTGCTGGGCGAAGTCGACAACCAGACCCTCAGTACCAACTTCGGGTACAGCGTGCAGGGCCACACGTTCAGTGGTGGCTACCAGAAAGTGCGCGGCGATACGGCATATGCCTACGTGGGTGGCACCGATACCTACCTGTTCAGCGAACAGCAGGTCAGCACCTTTGCCCTGGCCAATGAACGGGCGTGGATGCTGCGATACGACTACAACTTCGCTGCGCTGGGTATCCCAGGGCTAACGTTCAATGTGCGCTACGTAAAGGGCGACCAGGTGGATCCGCAGCGCATCGCCAGCGCCAAGGGCCGGGCGCTGGCGGCTGGCGACGGAGAAGGGCGGGAGTGGGAGCGGACCACGGATGTCACCTACGTGGTGCAGTCGGGGGCGCTCCGGAATGTGTCGCTGCGTTGGCGCAATGCGAGCATGCGCTCGAATTTTGCCGATGCAGCGGATGAGAACCGCGTGATCTTGGGGTACACGGTCGAATTCTGAACGCAGAAACAATCATTCTGTGGGTGCAGCCGGTTCCTCTTTCGACTTGGATCTGCGCGGTTTGCGTGTTTTTTTCTCAGGCCGTTTGCCGGGTTTGAGCTGCCAGCGGTCAGCATTGGCGAGCAAGCGCTCCTGGATTGCGGGTGGGTAGTCGCTCAGGGTGGTCACGGGTGGTACAGGCTTGCCGGGCAAGCCGGCCTCGCGGATTACTTTCGGCCAGCGCGGTCGCCAGCACAGCAGCAGGCTGAGCCAGTGGCCGGTGCCGACGATGACGAAAGCGGGCCACACGAACAGCAGGATAACTTTGAACAACCAGCTGCTTTTGCGGAAGAAACGACCAAGGCCTTCGAACTGGGCGCTGAATGCCTGGATGGGTGAGGGTAGTTGTGTGCTCAGGCGGGGGCGTGGGACGGCGTGGGGGCCTTCTTCCATGTAGCGACGGATGAATTCCCACTCGTCACGGAGTTCGCTGCCACCTTGGCCTTGCTTGCCGAGTAGGGCCATTTCCATGTGGGGAAGGCCGGTGCGGCTGGGGTGCCAGACTAGCCCTAGTCGAATGCCCACGCTCAGTGAGTCATCTTCTGGGTCGATGGCTGTGCTTCCGGTTGTTTTCCAGGGGAAAGTGACGATGCCGCCGCAGTATTTCGGTCGATGTAGGTGAACTTGTTGGGTTATTCGATTGAAGCGAATGAGCAGGTGACGGCTAGTAAGTATTTCCAACCGCGTGAACCGAAGACCGTATTTGAGATACAGATAAACGATAGCACCGTCCATGACAGACATCATCATCATTATGATGATGTCGATGACAGCAGGATCTCTACCGGTGAAAAGGTAAAGGTAGACTGATCCCAAGGTTATTGTAACGCCGCTATACAGGATCGGGCCTAATCCTCCCAAAGTCATGATTGTAATCAAGCCGCGTTTTTCCTCTGACCCGCCGCAACGCATCTCTAGGAAACTTTCATTGAAGGCGTAAACAGGACTGCGTGCGCGAGGGTTTTCGCTGACCTTCCGAAAATGGACTTCCTCTTCCAAGTCACCTTCATAAAAGTCCCGCATTGCGCGTTTCTCTACTGGCGTCATTTCCGCTACATACGCCTTACGCGCAGCCTCAGACTCGATTGCCATCTGCCAGAAACCCCATTCGACTAGATACACTACAAGACCTCGCTGAAAGCCGAATGAAGCTCCTTCAATTCTTCGTGTTCTTTATAAGGCTTTGCTGTTTTTCCTATTCGGAAACAGCAGCGCCTACACCACTTCTCCAATGCATCCTCTTCAAGGAGGTAAATTACGATCGTCAGGACGAGACCTATCCAAAAAGCTCCGACTACCAAACGTGCGAGCAGAACGCGCGCAACTTGGGTTCCCAGTTTTTTTGCCAGCTCACCCATAGAGGATGCCAACATTCTTGCAAATTTAGTTTTGGCGCTCTGGGATAGGTGGTCAAAAAAAGGTTTTGCCATAGCAATTGCTGTTCCGCCCTCAGCGAGCGCAAGAGCTATCGTCGCCGCGCCTCGAGCCCTGTACGCGGAGGCCAGCCTTATGTTTCGGGCGCTTGATTCTTTGTTTTTGGCTTCACGGATGTGTTTATTGGCATCCGCGAAATCCCACCACGCCAATACCAATCCTCCAGTACCGGCCAATCCAGCCCCCCAAAGCTTCAACCTCCCCAAGGTCGCCGCAGCACCTCTGCCAGTCGCACTTCTGGCGCCGTATCGGGTTACAACCTGGTCCACATAGCTGGCTCCAACTTCGAAGCCCGCCGCTGCCGTGGTCATCGCGGCCGCCAGGAGTTCGGTCTTCACCCTAACATCACTGTCGGGCAGTTCGCGGGCCTTGAACGCCATCAGCATGCCTTCCAGTAAACACACCAGCCCGGAGACGCGCACTTTGTAGAAGTCACTGTTGTTGGCGTGCATCAGGTTTTCAGCCCAGGCCTGATCCAGATAGCGTGCTATCTGGCCACCGCTGCGTTGTGGGTCAATGGGTTGCCCGCTGCGCGCAGCGTCGCTGAGACGAATGTCGACCGCCGTCTCGTGCACCGATGCAAATAACGTTAAGCGCAGACCGTGATGCAGCGCTCGGTCTGCACTGTTGGGGGCGCCGGTTCGGAGTACCTGTCGCCCTAGCGCCACATACCACGCATGCAGGCCGATGCTGGCGGTGTTGTTGCTCTTCTGCAATTCCTCGTACAGCGAGTTGATACGCCCGAACGCATTCGCAGCGATGTGTGCCTGCCGGGCGAGCGATTCACGCAGTTCGAACGACGACTCTGCCGGTGGTCCGGCCTTAGCTGCTGCCCGCAGCGCCGCAAGCTCCTCTCGGATGTCATTCTGGTTGTAGCTGATGCCGCGTATTGCCAGGTTTGCCCGGTCGGCCACGTCGCTACGCCACCAGTGGTCCAGCACCTTCGCCCCCCATTCACTCAACTCCATGCCGATCACGCACTGGCCGGTCTGCTCGGCAAAGGCCAGGCCGTTGATGAGGTCGGCGTTGTCGTAGCGGTCCAGCGCTTGCAGCAAACGTTCGCTGACTACCCAGCGGGCATGGTCCTTGGCGCGGTCTTCTGCCGCTTGCTGGGCGTGTTGCATGGCCTGCTCAAAGGCTTCGAGCTGATCATGCATGGCCTGACGGTCGACCAGGTGGCCGTATTTCTGGGCGAACTTCTTGCTGAACTCGCCAGCCTCCTGACGGGCCTGGACTTTGGCGCGGACATCGCGCTCGAACTGCGCCAGGTGCGGCTTCATGCGTTCGTCATGGGCGTCGGCCTGCTGCCTGGCCCGTTCGGAAAATGCGTAGATCTCCGCGTGCACGTAGGGTTGGTTGCGTATGTTTTCAGCCATGACTTCGCGCTTGACGATCTGCTCGGCCATCATCTGCGGGTAGAGCTTTTCGATCTCCAGGAACGACTGCGCGACCAGCAGCTTGCGCTCGTTGTCCACGCCGGGTTCCACGGTGCGTTCCAGCCACTTGGTCTTCACATCATCGACAGCGGCATTGCGCCAGGCGTTGAGCTCCTGGGTAATGCCGATGGCGTCTTCGATGACGAGGGCCGCGCCGCGGGGTTTGCTCTGGTTCACCAGCGGTGCCAGCGCTTGCCGGGAGGCGTGCGGCGAGACGATCTGGTCATTGTTGAACGGCTGCAGGTCCAGCAGCGCCTGCAGATCTGTATCGTCCTGGGCCTTGAAGTCGGCTACCCAACTCAGTTGGTCATGCTTGAGCACGTGGGGCTGCGGTGGGGCGTCGGAGGGCTGGATGAAGCGGGCGATATCGATCGCAGGCAGGCTGCTGCGGTACTCGTCTTCAAGCAGGCGATAGTTGTCGAGCATGCGCGGGGTCAGCGGGGAGGGGCTGAACAATGGGCGCAGCTCCTGGATGTCGTCGAGGTCATAGAGGGTGATGGTCCAGCCGAAGCTGCGGATGATCTCATCAAGATTGCCGGCGCTGGGGGCGGGCTCCCAGGGGGCCTCGGCGCTGATGTACAGCAGTGAGCCGTTGGGTGCGACGCGGTACTGGCTGTGCCACTCGTAGGCCGGTGCGCTGTGGCGCTTGATCAGCAGGTAGAAAAAACCCTCGCGCAGCGGGCGGATGGCGTAGCTGGAATGGGTCATCTCGCCGACGTCCGAGAATGGGCTGAGATAGCTTGGCAGTTTGGGCAGGCGGGCGCGTTGTGCCGGGTTGCCGCCGATGGCGGCGTAGCGCAGGGGCAGCAGTTCGAAGCGGCGGGTGCAGTTGGCGACCGGGCTGTTGCGCAGGGCGGGGCGGTATCCGGTGGTGATGCGCCGGCACAGTTCGAGGGTTTCGTTCAATGAATCCAAGGATGTGCTCCAGTGAGCAGGAGTGATCATCAAATGCATGCAACGCGCTGCATTCGACCCGAACCTGGACCCTAGCGAGGAATCACTTCTTGCTGGAGCTTTGCGCTTCCGATACGTGCGTAGGAGATTTCTGAAAATGCGGTGATACTGATTTCGGTAGATGTTTTTACCGGCTATCACGTCCACGAAAGAGCTTCTCGTCACGCTATGGAAAGTCGGTGGGAGAGCGAACCTGAAAGATATTTTGTAGGCGACCTGGCAAATCAAAAGGGCCGCAAAGCGGCCCTGGTGCATTTCAGAACGCCCCTTGCAAGGTCACCATGAAGTTGCGCGGTTCGCCATAGAAGTTGCCCCAGGCCGGCGCACCGATGGTGGCGTAGTACTTCTTGTCGAACAGGTTGTTGCCGTTGAGGGCGACCGTCCAGTTCGGGTCGATGCGGTACTGCACGCGGCCGTTCCATACGGTGTAGCCTGCCTGCTCGACGCGGGTAGTGCCGGTGGTACGGAAGTTCTCGCTCTGGCTGTTCAAGCCGGCGCCCAGGGTCCAGCGCTCCAGGGCCCCGCCCAGCTGGTAGTCACCCCACACCTTCAGCATGTGCCGTGGGATGAAGCTGGAGGTGAAGGTCAGCTCGGTGGGGTCGGTGTTTTCGATGGTACTCAGGTACTTGGTCTGGGTGTAGGTGTAACCCGCCAGCAGCTGCAGCCGCTCGATTGGCGAGCCGCTGATCTCGGCCTCGAAGCCCTGCGCACGCACCTTGCCGCTGTCGGTGTAGCAATAGCCGTCGCCTGACGGGCAGGCTTCGTTGTAGTCGGTTTCCGCGCGATGATTCTCGATGGTGCGGAACAGGTTGAACGAGGTGTTCAATGCGCCGTCAAGCAGCTCGCCCTTGATGCCGATCTCGTAGTTGGCACCGGTCTTGGGCTGTAACGCCTGCCGCTCGGCATTCACCTTGTCGCTCTGCGGCTGGAAGATGTCGGCGTAGCTGGCGTAGGCAGTCCACTGGTCGTTCAGGTCGTACAGCACGGCGGCGAACGGCGTGACCTGGCCGTTTTCCTGGCTGCGATTATTCACCCAGTAATCGTAGAACTGGGTATAGGAGTCGCTCTTGTTGCGGTACCAGCTGACCCGCGCGCCCAGCACCAGGGTCAGCGGCTCTGCCAGCTTCAGCCGCAGGTTGGCGTAAGTGCCGTACTGGCTGGTGGTGGAGTCGGTTGGCACGCTGCCGCCGCGGGTCGGGTTAACCAGGTAATCGCCCTTGGACGGTTGTGGGAAGTTCGCGGTCGGGTTGAACGGGTCCTGCTTGGCGTTCAGCAGCATAAGCGCGAAGTAGTCATGGGTTTTTTGCCGGCTGGCGTTGGCGCCGATGATCAGCTCGTGCTGCAGGCCGAACGCCTCGAACTTGCCATCGACATAGCTATCGAAGCCGTAGTCGTCCTGGTCGTAGTCGAAACGACCGGCGCGGACGTTCATGCTGGCGGTGCTGGCGCCGACCGGTACCGTGCCTTCGGAGTAGGCGTATTCGATGTCCTGGTTGTTGTGGGTGTAGATCGAGGCGAAGTTCAGCGTCCAGTCATCGTTGAAGCGGTGCTTGAGGTCGGCGAACCCGGTAATACGTTGGCTTTGCAGGTCGTTCCAGCTGGCCCCCAGGCAGGTGGAGCGCGACAGCTTCAGGTCACTGCCATCGGCGTAGCGTGGCAGGCCGGAATAGCACGGTGTGGCATCGACATCCTCGTAGGCCAGGCCAAAGCCAAGGGTGGTGTCGGCGGTGACGTCCCAGTCGATGGCGCCGTACAGTATCTGGTCCTGGCGCTTGGCTGTGTCATAGAAGTACTGGCGGTCCTGCAGCGACGCCACGGCGCGCCCCCGCACGGTTCCTGACTCGTTTAACGGGCCGCCTACATCCACCTGGCCGCGGTAGTTGTCCCAGCTACCGGCAGACAGGGTGACGGTGGTGGCGGCTTGTTCCTGGCCACGCTTGCGTACGAAGTTGACGCCGCCGGCGGAGGAGCCGGAGCCCTTCATCATGCCCGCCGCGCCCTTGAGGATTTCGACGCGGTCGTAGAACGCCATGTCGCTGGAAAAGCTGTTGGCCTGTACGTAGTTGCCACCCACGTCCAGCGGCACGCCGTCGTACTGGTACTGGCCGTCCAGGTTGAAACCACGGGAATAGAAGTACTTGCCGCCCATGGGCGAGTCGTACACGGTGATGCCCGGGGTCTTGTCCAGCACCTGTTCCAGCGTGTTGAGGTTCTGGTCGTCGAGCATCTTGCGGGTCATCACGGTGACCGACTGCGGGGTTTCCTTCAGCGTGTGCACGCCCTTGCCGATGGTCACTGCGTGGGCAGTGTACGACTGGGTGCCCTCGCTGGTGGCGTCCAGCCGGTTGGCGTCGATGTTCATCGGCCCCAGCTCCATGGCCGAGCCGATGTCTGCAGGCATCAGCACATAGCCGCCATTGCCCTGGCGCTGAGCCTGCAAGCCACTGTTGGCCAGCAGGCGGATCAGCCCTTCATCGACGCTGTAGCTGCCTTCCAGGCCTGCGCTGCTCAGATTGCGGGTTTGTGCGGTGTCGAACGAAATGGTCACGCCCGCCTGCACGCCAAACTGGGTGATGGCATTGCCCAACGGGCCGGCAGGGACGTGGTAGGCGGTCTGGCTTTGGGCCATGGCCTGGGCAGGCATCAGCAGCAGCCCCGGCGCGCTGGCCAGGGCCATGCCGAACACTACCAGGCGCACGGCCTGGCTCAGCTTGGTTGCAGGGGTGGGGTGCAGATGGGGCATTGCGTGATCCTTCCGTGTCATGGCAGAAAGTCGCTGTCGTCGCGGCTTGTGTCAGGGACGGGCGAGAATCGAAATCAGCAAGGTGTGGGTGAAATTATTTTTGGGGCCGTTATTCAGGCGGGTTCCACGCTCACCCAGTAACGGCTGATATAGCGCACCTTCACGGGCAGGGTTTTGGGCAGGTTGGCCAGTGCAATATCGGTATCGTCGATGCGGAATGCACCGGAAATGCTCAAGGACCGGATCGAGGAGGCGCAGCGCAGCACCCCTTGCCGGTAACGCCCCAGTTCCTCGACAAAGTCGCCCAGCTGCCAGTCGTTCACACTCAGCATGCCCTGCAGCCAGGCTGTCGAATCCACGGGCAGGGCATGTGCGCTGGCGAAGTCGTCGCGGTCAAAATTCACTTGCTGGGTGGCCTGCAGTTGCAGCACCCGATCAGGGTGGTGCTGCGGGCGTACTTCGACAGCGCCCTGCAGCACGCCCACGCGCGTCTGCCGGGCAAGTTTGCGGATGCTGAACTCGGTACTACGGGTGAGCACGCTGCCGTCCTCGGTGTGCACGATGAACGGGCGCTGCTGAAGGCCATTGATCGGGCGCACCAGGATTTCCCCCTGGTACAGCTGGATCGCCCGTACCTTGGCGTCGTAGCGCACATCCAGCGCGGTATTCACGTTCAGCTCCAGCTGTGAGCCATCCTCCAGCTGCATGGCGCGCCGTTCGCCGCCACGGGTGCGTTGCTGGGCCAGCATTGCGCGATAGGGCACCTGCTCGGCTGCCAGCCAGCCACCGCCGCCCATGGCCAGCAACAGGCTCAGCACCTTCAGCACATCGCGCCGCTGTGCTTGTGCCGCGCCCAGGCTGGACAGCGCTGCCTGTGGCGGCACCATGGCCCATTGCTGCTGCAGTTTTTCTACCCGCGCCCAGGCGGCAGCATGTTGCGGGCTGGCCTGCAGCCACTGCCGCCAGGCGTAGGTGCGGGCCTCGTCGCTGGCGCCATCGTTGAGCTGCACATACCAGGTGGCAGCGGCTTCGAGTGTCTTGAGATCCATCGCCCTCAGCCTTCGACTGCCAGCAGGCAGCGGGTCATCGCCTTGATCAGGTGGTTCTTCACGGTGGTAACCGACACGCCGAAGCGCTCGGCCGCAGCACCGTAGGTCAGGCCTTCGAGTTGAACGGCGAGGAAGATGGCGCGGGTCCTGGCGCCGAGTTCATCGAGCAGGGTGTCCACGGCCACCAGCATTTCGATGATCGACAAGCGCACTTCCGGCGATACCTCTACCGGCTCCGGGCGCAGGGCCAGGGCTTGCAGGTAGGCTTTTTCGATGGCGCGGCGGCGGGCTTTGTCGATCAGCAGCGCGCGGGCGATAGCGCTGAGGTAGCTGCGCGGCTCGCGGATCGGCAACGGATTACGTGCGGTCATTACCCGCAAGAACGTGTCGTGCGCCAGGTCGGAGGCATCGGCGGCGTTGCCCAGGCGGGCGCGCAGCCAGCCCTTCAGCCAGCTGTTGTTTTCGCTGTACAGCTGGTGCAGGGCCTGGGGATCGAGCGTCGACATGCGTCAAGATCGCAATATTAATGGGAATTGATCGCATTGTCGCGAGAGAAGGGGCTTAATGCAAGGACCGCGAGCACACACCCTGTGGGAGCGGCCTTGCGTCGCGATTGGGCCGCAAAGCGGCCCCGGATTTCGGCATCACGGCTACATTTTTGGGGCTGCTGCGCAGCCCTATCGCGACGCAAGGCCGCTCCCACAAAGGGGTTGCGTGCACGCTGGGGGCAGTGGTTAGAACCCGGCCTCCAGGCTCAGCAGCTCCTGCACCGTCTGCCGCCGGCGAATCATTCGCAGCGCCCCGTCTTCGATCAGGAACTCCGGAAGCAACGGCCGGCTGTTGTAGTTTGACGACATCGATGCACCGTAGGCGCCGGCGTCATGGATCACCAGCAGGTCGCCCACCTGAGCCTGGGGCAGGTCCTGCGGGGTCAGTTCCTGGTCGTCCTGGGTGAACACGTCACCCGATTCGCACAGTGGCCCGGCCACAACAGTCGGCTGCCGTGGGCGGTCCACCGGTTGGCCGTTGGCGTCGAGCAGGGTCATGCCGTGGTAAGCGCCGTACATCGCTGGCCGCATCAGGTCGTTGAAGCCGGCGTCGATCATGACGAAGGTATTGCGGCCCACTTGCTTGACGGCACGCACTTCGGCCACCAGGTAGCCCGACTCGGCCACCAGGAAGCGCCCTGGCTCGATTTCCATGCGTACGGGGTGGCCCAGCATTGCTTCGATTTCCTTGCGCGCCACCGCCCAGGTCTGGGCGTAGCGTTGCAGGTCGACCGGCTTGTCGGTGCTGCGGTAAGGGGTGGACAGCCCGCCGCCGATGGAGAACGCCTCGATATCCACGCCCAGCCGGCCGACCAGTTCGATCATCGAGCGGGCCACCTGCTCCAGGTGCTGGTAGTCCACCCCGGAACCAATGTGCATGTGCACGCCTACCAGGTGCAGGCCATTGGCCTTGATGCACGCGAGCGCCTCTTCCAGTTCTTCGTGCCAGATGCCGTGCTTGCTGTTTTCGCCGCCGGTGTTGGTCTTGCGGCTGTGGCCATGGCCGAAGCCCGGGTTGATGCGGATCCACACGCGGTGGCCGGGCGAGCGTTCACCCAGTTGGCGCAGCATGTCGATGGAGCCGGCGTTGACTTCGATCTTCTCTGCCACCACGCGCTCCAGGGTTGGCCGGTCCAGCGCGTCGCAGGTCAGCACCACGCCGGCAGGGTCACCATCCACGCTCGCACCCGCAGCGAAGGCCCGCTCCATTTCACCCAGCGACACGGCATCCAGCACCAGGCCGTGGGCGCGCATCAGGCGCAGCACATGCAGGTTGGGGTTGGCTTTCTGGGCGAAGCGTACGGTGTCAAATACGTTCAGCTGTTCGACACGCTCGGCGATGGTGCTGGCGTCGTACGCCCAAAGCGGCGAGCCGTGCTGGCGAACCGCCTCGGCCAGAAGGGTGAAGGGTGCGGTCATGGTGGCGCTACTCGTATAAGGAAGGCCACGAGGATGAATCAACGCGGGAATTCAGAAAAATAGCTATTTTTCTGCCAGTCATTCATATCTGATATACCCATTGTCGACTCACCGGGTGCTGCCGTGAAACTGTCCGTCCGCCACATTGAAGTGTTCCGCGCCATCATGGCCGCTGGCAGTGTCACCGGGGCGGCGCGCCTGCTGTTCACCTCGCAGCCCACTGTCAGCCGCGAATTGGCGCGCCTGGAGCAGGTAACTGGCCTGAACTTGTTCGAGCGCGAGGGTGGGCGCCTGGTGGCGACGGCCCAGGCGCTGCTGTTGATCGAAGAGGTCGAGCGTGCCTACGTCGGGCTGGAGCGCATTGATCGCTTTGCCCAGGCCATCCGCAATTTCGAGCAGGGGCGGCTGGCCATCACCTGCCTGCCGCTGTTCTCCCAGACCTTGCTGCCCAAGGCCTGCCAGCGCTTCCATCAGCAGCACCGCGGTGTGAGCGTGAGCATCGTGGCGCAGGAGTCGCCGTTGCTGGAGGAGTCACTGGTTGCCCAGCAGCATGATCTTGGCCTGACCGAAATCGAGCAGATACCGCGCGGCGCTTATGGCGAATTGCTGTTCAGCGCCAACATGGTGTGCGTGCTGCCCGAGCATCACCCGTTGCAGGCCAAGGCCGAGCTGGAGCTAAGCGACTTTCATGAGGTCGATTTCATCAACCTGGCCAGCCTGGACACCTACCGCCAGCGCCTGGACCAGCACTTTCGCGCGGCGGGGGTGAACCGCCGCACGGTGATCGAGACCACCAGTGCCGCCTCGGTGTGCGCCATGGTCAGGCAAGGCCTTGGGGTGGCGATCATCAACCCGCTGAGCGGCCTGGAGGCGGCCCAGGGCGGTTTGCCGATCCGCAGGCTGCGGGTGTCGGTGCCCTACCAGGTCATGCTGATACGCCCCGACCACCGGCCGGCATCGGCAGCGGTGGAGCCGTTTTGCGAAGCGCTGCGGGTGCAGGCTAAAGCGATGCAGGCAGCATTGCGCTAGCGCCTGACTCTCCCAAGGGGTTTTGTGCTGCCTGTACCGGCCTCATCGCCGGCAGGCCAGCTCCCAC
>Ga0308157_10002535_pt1 | contig 29621 bp, 22 predicted proteins | sample PhyBR1_FD_201035 | JGI IMG/M metagenome (GOLD analysis project Ga0308157, IMG submission 201035) | Phyllosphere microbial communities from UC Gill Tract Community Farm, Albany, California, United States - DLSLB.R1 | ecosystem: Host-associated > Plants > Phyllosphere > Unclassified | place: USA...
GAAATTATTAACATTCGGGCCCAGCGGCGCGATCCAGTTCTGGTCAAAAGCTTCCTGAATATATTTTATTTCAGCACCACCCATGTGGGGCGAGGAGAGCCATATTTTTGGTTTCATGAAGTTTCGGTTAATAAAGGTTATACACTTTACAGCGTGGAATTATTATTTAGACATAAGGTCGCCTGGTGAACTCTGACATTAAAAAAAGACGTAAACACCCTACGCGGGTAGTCAAAAACTGCTATAATAATTACGGGGGCGAATTTACGCAAAAGTCTCGGATTATCAACAAGGTAGAACTAGATAAATTTGAGTTTACGATAGATAAATACAAAGGTTAACATAGCAAAATACCATTGGCTTCACTAATAGGTGTCTAATGGTTTTTAATGAGACCAAAGTTGGTGACCATTTACAAAACGGTTTCGCACCTGAACGTTGGGAAACCAATCTGCGCAGACAGCAGGTTCTGCCGCACTTATCTTTTATTAAACGGCCAATGTTGCTGTTTCCGTATTGTCTTAGTCCGGATATTCACTGGGATCATTAAAATTTATGGGCTTGGCGGGATTACCTACCACCACGGCATAATCAGGCACATCGCGCACCACCACCGCCCCGGCACCCACGGTGGCCCACTTTCCGACTGAAATACCGGGAAGCAGCGCCGCACCCGCCCCGATATGCGCGCCTTCACGCACCGTGACCTTCCCCGGGAGCACAGCCTTGGGCGAGATGTGAACAAAATCTTCCAAAACACAGTCGTGGTCAACCACCGCCCCCGTATTGATAATACAGTGACGCCCGACGACGGCATCCGGATTGACCACTGCATTCGCCATCACCACCGTACCCGCTCCAAGCGTGGAATAACGCGAGACGGTGGCCGCGGGGTGAACTGCAGTGCCATAGTTTGCGGCATGCTCTTGTGCAATTCTTTTTCTCACCCTGTTACTTCCGATCGCAATTACGGTCGGCACCGCCGCCGGCAATCCGGTTTTATCACCCATCTGTTCTACCGGAATTCCGAATATCTCCTCGTACCGGGGGTTGGCGTCCACAATCCTCTCCACCTCCACACCATTAAGCATCAGTATATCTACAATCACTTTGGCGTGACCGCTCCCACCTATCACAATCATATCACATTACCTTTAAAGCGTTCTGTAGTGGCCTGACCGGCAGTATTGATGCCTTCTGATTTAAGCACTTTCTGAACGGTCAATATTAATATTTTAATATCCAGCATAAAGCTGAGGTGGTCCACATACCACACATCCATTTTGAATTTATCTTCCCAGCTCACCGCATTCCGTCCGTTGACCTGTGCCCAGCCCGTAATTCCAGGCCTTACCTCATGCCGTCTCGCCTGCTCCGGGCTGTACAGCGTGAGATATTCCGGCAGCAAAGGCCTGGGACCGATCAGCGACATATCGCCTTTCAGCACATTGATCAGCTGCGGGATCTCGTCGAGCGAGGTTTTCCGTACAAAACTGCCGATCGCCGTCAGCCGCTCCGCATCCGGCAGCAGTTCGCCTGTGGCATCCTTCGCATCCGTCATCGTTTTGAATTTTACAATACGGAAAAGCCGTCCGTGTTTACCGGGGCGGGTCTGGAAAAAGAAGGGTTTGCCGTTGTTGGCTACAGTCAGTGCAAGCGTTACCACGAACAGAACAAGACTCAGGACCAGGAGGCCAAAGCAGGCAGCTGTAATATCGATGAGGCGTTTAATGAAATTTCGATACATGTCTTAATGAGTATTATCAATAGCTCGTGATTTCTTTCCCAATACTTTCAGTGCTTCCAGATACCTCGTTGCAAGAACCTGCCTGTCAAAGTTTTCCTTTGCAAAAAGAAAACCATTCTCTCCCTCCGTCTCCAGACGCTTTCGGTCCGACAGATAAGCCCTGATAATGCGGTTAAATTCCTGCGCATTCTCGGGTTCTACATAGCTGCCGGCACGCGCGTCCTCTACCAGTTTTCTGGACACTCCGTCAATAGCCATCAGGATGGGCTTTTTACAGGAAAAGTAGTCAAAGGTCTTATTCGAATAAACCGTTTTGAAAGTATCGACTTTTTTTAATACAGAGGCTCCCATCTCCGATGCGATAATATACTTGAAGACTTCACTTTTCGCTACCGGCTCCAGGAAGCGGACATTTTTAACCTGCATCTCTGCAGCCGTCTGTATAAGTCCCTCCTTAGCCATTCCCTGCCCAATCAACAAAAAGAGCACATTCGTGTCTTCAAGAAGTTTTCCGGCCTCGAGGATCTGATCCAGATGATTCGCTACCCCGTGGGCACCGACATACGTAATGACGAACCGGTCAGTAAGGTCATGATCTGCACGAAACTTATCCCTGTCAAAATCCGCCATGACTGCTTCGGACAGCGTAAAGTCAGCCGCATTGGGTATCATGAGAAGTTTGCGGGCCGGTACCTTCTTCTTATGCTCCAGCGTTTGATAGAAGGCAGGTGTCAGCACATTGATAAGTGAAGCCTTCTTATACAGAAAATCCTCAAATGCATAGGCAAACCTGATCATAAGCTTATTGGTGAGCACGCCGGTGTCTATTGCAGACTCCGGCCAGAGGTCACGGACTTCAAACACCATGGAAATCTTTTTCAGTCTTGAAATGAGGTAACCTGAAAATCCCACAAACAGTGGCGGTGACGTAACCAGCACTACATCAAATGACCCTTTTACGTGAAACAGACCCGCCCAAAGCGAAGAGAACATAAACGAGAAGTAGGCCCATAGCCTGCCCACAAATCCCTTGTTATAGGCTTCGGAAACATGCGTCCGGTGAACAGTGACCTGCCCCTGCTTCTTTTTCGCGAAAAATTTCCCTTTGTATTCCTCTCTTTTTTCAGACCCACCATAGTGCATCATGCCTGCAATCACGGTAACTTCATGTCCTGCATCGGTCCAGACTTTCGTGATTTCATTCCAGCGCGACCCACCGGAGTCATCCTCTTCTAAAAAGTACTGATGAAGGAGTAATATTTTCATTGAGTGTTTAATTCTATTTTGGTTATGATTTTTTCCCGGAAAGTAAAACTTACCGCTTCCGCCTCCTCCATCTGCCCGTAATAATCAGATACGTAAGACCTTTCATATGCTGGAGTAATCATGATGTCTTTCTCAAACGCACTGAACTTTACCGCATTTTTATCCGCGGTGTGCCACAATTGTTTTTTGCTGTATTCCGGCAATTCCTTAAGCTGATCTTCCACAGTCCAGATGGGTGAAGTTTTAGAAATCAGCACACGTCGGAAGTGTGAAGCTTTAGGGTTTAAATAAGCGAATGCTGACACCTCACCTTCAAATACATAGTGGCTAGGTGTCTCCTTCCACTGGGCAGCTTTGGCCTGCGTCCAAAAATACCAGATAAAGCGGCTGCCTTTCAGCATCTGCGATTTCCCGTCGACCATCACGGTGTTGTGCGAGGCGGAGCCCATAAAGTAATCCAGCAGTTCCGGGCTTGTATTGTACTGGTAGGTCCCGCTGTCCCGCAGGATGTTTTGCCCTTTCACCCAGACATCGAGGTGTAAATTATCGGCCTGCGCGGGGCGGTCTTTATGATTTCCACAACGTATCATCGTAAAATGGTCCGGGGTCCGGAGTAGGTAAAAGCCTCCTGTCGGATACGAAAGTGTTCCCAATTTCTTGCGGAGCGGCGCCATATACTCAGCCTTTTGAGGCAGGTGATGAACCGTCCAGAAAGCATCTTCCGTTAGGGCTGATTCAGTATAGATAGGCTTGCCGGTTAGAATTTGGCTCAGGGTATTCAGTTGGGGACGGTAATCGCGGTAATCGGTATCCGACAGTGGAAAGAACCACGCGCCGTCATTAGACCCATAGTTGGGGAGCCAGCCGTTTTCCTCCTGCAGGCATTGGTACAGAAAATCAAGTGATTTATATGCCTTACTGTACACCTTATCAGAGAATCTTTCCCCATCTATTTCTGAAAGCGCGAGGCCGAACGAAAACAGCTGGATCATCACGCGGTGATAGTTCATCGAAAACTGCAGAAAAGTACCGTCATCATAGATCTGGTAATCCACCTCCTCTTCAAACCACTTCTTGCCTCTCTCCGACCATTTTTTGGTTTCCGGTATAAACGGAAAAAGAATACCGCTTAGGGAAAGGAACATGGTTTCCGTAACGGCGTGGTTATTACGGACAGCAATGCGCGAAAAATCGATATGATGATAGACATGGTGCAGCGTCCAGTAAATGACATTCTGTATTCTGGCCCAGCGCTCTTCCGTAAGGAACTCACTATTTTTGTAATAATGTAAGGCGTAGCACCAGTTCATGATCCTTAGCGAGGATTCCTGACTACATCGCCAGTTGGGTCCCTGATTTACCGGATTGTGGGCGATCCAGTCGTCAATTTGCGTAAAAACATATTCAGCATGGTCAGTCCCATTGTGATAATCATCCCGTATAAGCGTAAGCAGCCAGCTGAAGCGTGATCTTTCCCAAACATACTTGATGTCTCCGGCTTCCTGGCTGATATCCGCAACTTCTGACCAGTGCACCTTACCGTCATAGCGGTGACCGGTCGTCGGATTGGTAAGCCAGTCATATTCTTTCCCAAGAGATTTCCATTCCGCACTGAAAAACAGCGTTTCACCGTTAATGATCCTTTGGGCTTTTTCCTTTAAAGCTGGGTTAGTTTCCCGCGCAGCAGGGTCCAAAGTTTCCCTTTCGCTTACCAAAAAGACAGACTCCTGCGTTCGCCACTCCGTTAAAGAGATAAAGAACCTGGGCTGAGGATTTGCAGGATGCTTCTTTTTTAAAAGTCCGGCTTTTTTCTCCAGCTCATGCTTTACCCGGTACGCGGTATATCGTGGACCCATATTGGTAAAAAGCTGGAGAGCAAGTTTAAGATTCAATGGTTATTTTATTTAATTTAATTTATTATAATTCTCCTATCGCTGTTCCGGTGCCTTTAGTGGCTGAGGCTCTCGAAGCCCTCGAAGCTCGGTAGCTGTGGCTCCCGGAGCTACTCTACATCCACCCAACCTCTGGTCTTCAGACTTTCAATCGCCGCGAACGACGCCCTCGTGGTGTTCACGATTTCATCAAACGGGATCAGTGCCTCACCGCCTTTCTGTATTCTTTCCACGAGCCTCGTAAACTGTGCTTTATGTCCTTTATCCAGTGAGGTTTTCAGTTTAGTGAAACCTTTTGTTCCGAACCCTTCCGTCAGGCGGAAATTATCCATTACGAGCGTGCGCTCCTGTGAATACACTTCCACTCTTTCTTTTGAGTACGCTTTCGACCCGTTCGCAAAATAATTGATCACCCCGGTTGAGCCATTTTCATATTTCAGCAGAATGGTGGCATTGTCTGTATTCTCTTCAGGGTTTACGCCCATCGCATTCATACAGACCGATTTCACTTTGCTGCCGGTTAAATAGGTGATCAGGTCAATAAAATGGCAGGCCTCACCGATGATACGGCCTCCGCCTACTTTCATATCGTGTACCCAGACATTTGGGGGGATCGCTCCTGCATTCATCGTAGCAATAACGTTCATGGGTGCGTTGCCCACCACCTGCTTCATCTTTTCGGAATGCGGTGAAAATCTGCGGTTAAACCCTACAGTCAGTGTTTTTCCGGACTGTTGATGGGCTGTGATAATCTGATTGAGTTCTTCATTGTTCAGCGCCAGAGGCTTTTCTACAAAGACGTTTTTAGCGGCCTGAAGCGACGCGATGACCATCGGCGCATGCAGATTGTGGCGGGTGGTGATCAGTACGAGATCGACTTCACTGTCCGCCAGGATCTGTTTATAATCAGTAGTGGAATTGGCAATGCCGTATTTCTGCGCCATTGCAGTTCCTGAAACGCCACCGTTGCTCGCGATATATTTATAGTGGGCACCTGAATCCTTAAGGGCAGGCAACATCGTCATTTTGGTAAAATTTCCGGCACCCACAATGCCAAGAACTCCTTTGGATCCTGCGAAGCTTCCGCTTTTAAGCACCACATTCCGTGATGGGTTCAGTTGCGCAGCCTCATTATATTTTAGAATGGAGGCAATCGAACGGCTGCTGCCGATCTCCCCGTAAATCTTTTGGTACTCTTCCAATGGCACCACTTCAGTGACCATTTCCTTTACTTTGAGCTTGTCCGTGGCTATAGCCTGCAGGATCGTCTCGAAATTCCTTTTTTCGGTCCAGCGTACAAACGGCAAAGGATAGTCGATGCCTTTCTGCTCATAGTCTTCGTCGTATCTTCCCGGACCGTAGGAACAGGATACCTGGAAGGTCAGTTCTTTCTCGTAAAACTCCGCACGGCTGATGTCGAGTCCCACTACGCCTACAAGAATAATGCGACCTCTTTTACGGCTCATTCTCGCGGCTTGTGAAATAATATCATTGTTCTTGGCAGAAGCCGTAATAATTACACCGTCCGCACCTACACCGCCGGTAATATCTTCTACGAACTTTACAACATCACCCTGCATTGGGTTAAAAGGTATGATTCCCCAGGATTCGGCCATCGCCAGCTTGGCAGGATCGATATCGGTACCGATTACCCTGCATCCGTTGGCTGCCAGCAACTGTGCCGTGATCAGTCCGATAAGGCCAAGGCCTACCACTACTACTGTCTCGCCGAGGGTTGGATTCAGCAGGCGGATCCCCTGCAGTCCAATCGAACCGATAACGGTGAACGCTGCTTCTTCATCAGAAACCTCATCGGGAATATGGGCCACTAAATTTTTAGGCACACACACAAATTCCGCGTGCTGACCGTTGGAGGCCACACGGTCTCCTATTTTAAAATCGTTAACGCCCTCGCCAACCGCAATCACTTTACCGACATTACAATAGCCAAGCGGCAGCGGTTCACCGAGCTTATTAAAAACCGCCTCCAGTGTAGGCATCAGACCCTCGGTTTTTACCTTATCAAGGACCTGCTTCACCTTATCCGGCTGTTGTCTTGCTTTTGAGATCAGGTTGGATTTCCCGAATTCCACCAGCATTCTTTCGGTTCCCAAAGAAACGAGGGAATGGGTGGTTTGAATCAGTACCGCACCTCTCCTGATCTGTGGAGCCGGTACTTCTTCCAATATGGTTTCGCCTGTTTTAAAGGACTGGATGATTTGTTTCATGTTACTCTTTTAGTAATTCAATAATTTCTTTAATTTGATTTTTGATGACAGGCGTCGTTCTGTAAGTGTTGTCTGTACATGAAATAGCATACTCTACCTTCCTCGCAATATCTGCAGAAGATTCTGGGTTAAAGACACTAAAAGGTTTACATATTTCATAAACATAGTCCAAATCGGAAGCAATAACTTCACAACCGTAATCAATTGCTTCAATTAGGCCTAAACCAAAGCTCTCTGTCAGAGAGGGGTAAATCAAAAATTTAGAACTTTTATAAAGTTTAGTTGGGTCACAGAACCCATGATTAATGATGTTCAATCCCTTTCCATTCAATAATGATATTCTATCTATTAAATGTTCATAATTGTCAGTAACGGTGAGGTGTAATTCGGGATATAAATTATTGTTTGCAAGTAATTCCCAAGCATCCAAAAGCTTTTCATGATTCTTATGTGTATTCCCATTACTTACGTACACGAAAGAACTTGTGCTTTTTTTAATCACTCCACGCTCCGTACTTTTCTTTTCCCTGAAAAAAGGCAATACTAAAATGTTATTATTCTTAAATTTTTCCGCTAACAGCTTTTGCACGGTTAAAGACTGTACAATAAAAATATTTTCCGTGGAATTAAAAAACTGTATGGCAAAAAGTTTTAATTTCTTCAAGTACTTTTCCTTCAAAGAGTAGTTCTGAGGTTGGTGCAAAAGCGATACATTATGAAAATACGTATATACTGGTATCTTCAAGCGCACCGGTGGGGGTATATTGCCAAAGCACAAAACTTTTGAGAACACAGCTTTGTGAGTTTTATAAAAATTGCGTCGGCTATTTAGTGTTGCTTTTAAAAAAATTTTCCTGTTATCTGGGATGTATCGAAAATCATTGGCACATCTGGCATCAAACAGATAAAATATATTTACACCAGACTCCTCCAATTTTTCAACCAGATAATCAAGTAAAACTTTACCGCCGCTGTTATTTATATATAAACTGTCTACGAGTGTCATCTTTAAAGTAATAATAATTAATAAAACCGAAAACAAAAAGCATATATACAAATGCTGCCGACCCTACACCTACAAAAAAATCTTCGCCTAGGTTCATTAATGCATAAATCAACAGATATCCCGGTAGAATTAGAGGAACCGTATTGCGCTTAGCAACCGTGGAAATTAACATCATTAAATACATGAGAAAAACAAAAACAGTAAAAATCACACCCATATTCAGTATAAACCTTAAGTAAACATTATGCATGTTTCCGGAACCCGTTATCTGTAAAGTCGCTTCCATACCATTACCCCACCACGGATTTTGCGAAATCATGAAAGATGCATTGTCCCAGATAGATTGCCTACCAGAGTCTTCTGCAGCGCCTGATAAATTACTAAATCTGTCCAAAAAGAAATTTATATCAAGAAAGAATTGAAGAATGAAAAGCAGTGTGCAAAAAAGTATTGTGAAAAACAAAATTTTCTTCAGATCGGTAATAAAATGAATTAATAATAACAATAATACTCCAAACGAGCCATTACGGGATCCACTAAAAAAAACTGTAGTCACAATTAAAGTTGCGAGCAAGTATAGCAGTTTAGTTCCGATAAGTTTCTCACGCTCTGCTAAAAATAATACAAGAAGCCAAAATACACATGATATTCCATATGTGTTAGGATTACCTAAAAAGCCAAAAAAACGTAGCCCTGACAGTATTAAGGATCCATTTAAAAAGAGAGATAATAAAAGAAAAAATAATATTATCCATGAAAAATAACTAAGAATTTGCCGATCCTTTTTGAAAATTTCACCAATTATAGGAGGAATAAAAAGACAAAGTATTGTTAAAAGGAAAAAACGGAAATAATCGTTACCGTCAAACATCGCATATAAAAATTGTGCGAAGTAAAATAGGACCATAAAAAAAACAGGTGCGGAAATTTTTGAGCCTCTATATGATAGAAAAGTAATTGAAGCTAGTGTTAATACTAACAGTAAGAGCCATCGGATAACTGATGCAATATCGCCCACAATCGGAGGTAATATTCTAGCTGACAATAGCTCAGCAACTTCAGAACTGTCGAAACTCATAACAAAGGGTGTCACAAGAAAAAGTAGAACGACAGTTGAGGATAGCCACTTATTTTTCTTTTCTTTCATCAATAACTTGTAATAGATTTGCCAAATGCAACTCAGGACTTAAATTCTCCCCTAACTTTCGGCTATTAAAGGACATTCTTAGTAATTCTTCATCAGTTTTTTCAGTAATTGCCTGCAATTTTAACTTTAGATCTTGTACAGAATTATCAGCGATTTTAAAACCATTATATCCATTGATTACGAAATGTGGAGCAGCACCACAAGTTTCGGTACAAATTATTGGAAGGCCGGCGACCGCCGCTTCATGTAATACGATTGCCCATTGCTCATGAAGTGAGGGTAAAACAAAACAGCCTGCCGTTTGCATTTCCGCAATCAAGTCTGTTTGTTGTAAATGGTCTTTTATAATGAATTCCTTGCTTTGTGCTAATTCATTTTTTAATGCCCCTGATCCTACTAGAGTAAAAGTCCAGCCTTTTGTGTCTTCAATGGATTGCCAGGCTTTAGTAAGATTTCTTAATCCTTTTAATTCAATCAAGCTACCTAAAAAAAGAAAATTTTTCGGGTATTTTATATTCTTCATGTCAATATTTACCTGACGAAAGATTTCATTGTTTGCTGTTAATGAACCGAAAATTATTTGCTTATTCGTAAACCCAAGTTTTCTTGCATAGTCATATTGCCTGATCCCAGCGACCCATAGATGCGAAAACATTTTTTTTAAATAATATGGGCTCAAGAATGCGTTAACTTTCTGCCTAAATGTTCCATACCACGGTGTATCTGACAGAGCGATTATTGGAATATTAGATTCTTTTTTCAGCTTTTTACAGATCCTGTTATAGTCAGGAATCATCCAGCCAGCCGTAATAATTACATCAGCATTAAAATTACGAATTAAATCAAGCATAGCTAAAAATGAAATCGACTTGTATTGAAAGGTTTTAAATTTACTTCCCAATTCGGGTATTTCCTTTTTATATCTGCCAACGTGAAAGGCAAGCACATCTGCATTCTCTTTTTCCATCAGAGTTCTGATTGATATAACCTGATGTGGAACATAATCGATAATTAAAAAGATCGCTCTCATATTTTTATCATCGTAAATCCTTAATAAATTTAGCGGGAATACCACCCAATAATGAATACGCAAAAAAGTTCTTCGTTACAACTGCTCCTGAATTAACAACAGTCATTTCAGAAACTACAATACCAGGCATAATTATACAATTGCTCCCTAACCATGAGCCTTCTTTAATTAAGATATCTTTGCTTATGCCGGTGCCAGCCATCCTTTTTGGGATATCTCCAATTATATGACTGCCTGTCCCTATGTATACACGCGGCGCAATATCAACGTTGTCCTCAATTTGTATTTTCGAAGATGAGATTATCATTACTTCCGGACCAATCCAGACATTATTTCCAATAACTATTTTGCCACTTCCAAAAATCCGTGCAGAAGAACAAATTTTTGTATTCGATCCAATTTTATATCCAATCGAACGATAAAGGAATCTTTTAAAGACGAAAAAACGTGTTTCAGGTAAAAATTTAATAATCCCGTAAACAAAGACTTTTTTTATCGAATTAATATTCATTTGTTCTTAAGTTTTTTGCAATAACCATTTGGAGAAAAAACCATATATAAACGCCGCGCACCCTGGAAACATAATGTATACTTTTAAAATACTTTTTCTTTTCCAACCGAATGAATTTAAAACATTAGTGTATTCATTTGGGAACTCCTTTTTTATCAAATTTCGAATATTTAAGGATTCACTGTCTTTTAATATTATCAATGCATACAGTAAATTTAGGTAGTTGTGCGCTAATTCACTTCGAATAAAACGGCTGTCTACTACCTTGTTAATTAACTCAATCATCTTTTTATGAGCAGAAATACCTTCAGCAGTTTTTTCGCTAGATTTACTTTGAGACAAACTTGAATTATTGATCACGTATTTGTAAACAACTTCCTCAATAAATGACACTTTTATCTCCGGAAACAACATCAATTGTGTATTAATAACCATGTCTTCACCAACTGTAAAATCATAGAATTCTACCTTCTCTAATAACGACTTTCGATACAATTGTCCCCACAAAAATATAGGATATTGGTTAATGAGTATATTGCGCACATTGACGATTTGAGAGTCTCCTTCTGCCCTATGCGCTCGCCCTAAGAAAACCCTGTTCTTTTTGAAAATTTCATGTTGTCCAACTACGATATCATAATCATGTATTTGCTGCTTTTTGACCAATAATTCTATTGCGTCCCTTTTTATTTCGTCATCAGCATCAACAAAGAAAACAAATTCACCACTTGCCTTTTGTAATCCAAATTTACGCGCAAGCGACGCGCCTTTGTTCTCCGTTGAAAACACGTGAATATTAGTGTAATCGCATGGCAAAGTTTTCAATAACTCCCAAGTATGGTCGGTACTACCATCATTAACTAAAATGATTTCTAAATTTTTATACGATTGCTCTAAGCAGCATCGAACTGTATTGAGAATATATTCACCAGCATTGTAGCATGGAATAATTATCGAAACCTTACTCATTTATTATCTTATCTCTTCAATTATTTGAGCTGCATACGTAGCACTTGAAAAATTATCGTCATCATAAAAATGGCCAAGTTCATTGACATTTTTTCCTTTTAACTTGACTTTTGATTTTGCTTTTAGCAAGAACCATTCATATTCCACATCTAAATGCCCTATATCCATCGCGTAATAACCATCTTTCGCTAAATCGTAAGCCAGTACTGTCGCTGTAGGCCCCAATGCGATAAGTACTAGTTTGTTTTTTCCATTACTTTTTGCCGAGGAAAGTATCTTATCATATACTGAATACGCGTCTTTATCTTTTGTAATAACACGTTTGATCGACTTCGAACCAGCAAACAAATCGTTCCCAACACCAAGCCTTCCGTTTTTCCCTTCGACAATCAATATATCCTTATCTGCCCACAATTGTTTTAAGTTCTCGATATATACGTTGCACTTCTCTTTGTCTTTTAAATCAATATAAAATCTCGTGAAATTTGTGTTATAATATTTTTTACTTTTATCAAGATATTTTTCATAATTTAAGTAAAAATCTGAAATCAATTGCTGCCATACCAATTTTGATCGAATCGTTAAATCTTGCATATTATGCAGGGGCCGTGGAATTAAAACTTCACAAAATTCGCCTGATGTGTCTTTTAAAATTTCTAACAATCTGTTAGCTAGATGTTCATTTTTATTTTGAAATCCAATCCCGTGCGAAGTCATAACATTAAACTCACCATCCCCAAATCTTGCAACCGATTTCCCAGTCTCTTTTAGATATTGAATTGTTTCATCAGACGAGTAGACAAATGGGAAATCGTATTGATGTTTCATTAATTTGTATTTAATAAAGTACTTAAATACTGTAAATTTTGAGAGTATTTTTCTAACCATTTCCATCTATTTTTCTGAGCCTATTTATAAGAGCATGTGCTCCAATTCTTAGCAACTCGGGATATTTTAGCTTAAATTCGTTACATACAATGCTTGGCCAATACCAGTTGTTGAAAATGCTTTGTACAATTAGTGGTACCAGTACCAAAACCCATAATCTCATTTCAGTATATACAAAGGCAGACACTATCAGTACTGCAACTGCAACTCCCGAAATCAGAACAGATTTTGTAAAAGGCACGGTATTTCCGAGCAAAATATAAGATGTGAAAATATTATAGTGTTTTTCAAGAAAAACTGCAATACAGTAAACTATAATAAGCAACCTGTTTGGCAGCATCGTTTTTGAACCAATCATTGATAAAATATCTTGTTCTATTATAACGAAGATAACTGCACCACTAGTGAAAAGCATAATAAAAACTGCTAGGGTGTATGCAAACTCACGTATCATTAATGACTTTTCACCTTTCGTTTTTAAAAACGTTATACGAGCCTGATATGAAGTGTTGACAGTAGAGGCAACGACGGTTAATAATGCAACTATCTGCGTCATTAAACCAAAAGATGCAATTTCAGAAAAACTCAAAAACCAACCGGCGATAATAATGCCTAGTTGACCAAGAGCAAAAGTACCAATGTATACGAGACCCAGTTTTTTTGCATTATACCATATTATTTTAATTGTTTCAATGCTGTCAGACTCCCCTGTTTGTTTAAATTTCTTCCACCGCGACTTTATGTCCTTATCAAAAAAATAATGGTAAAGAACATACCTAGCAATAAATGGTGCAACTAGATTTGCAATTGCAACACTTAATAAACCAAAATTAAATGTTATTAACAATAATATTATTATTGTATAAGCAAGCTTTGAATAAACTATAGATTTACGGTGTTCAGCAATCATTCCTCTGCCGTTCATTAAAGATGAATAATATGCGTAGTACATATTGAAAAACACAGATATCGAATAGATTACCCATATCAACAGAGCATTATTTATTGACGAAAATCCGTTAGTTATGTTATAAATATATACTGTCCCCAACGAGCCCATTAGTATTAGAATGACAATAGACAATCTAACATAGAGATATTTACAGGCGTTGATTAGCGAAAAAAGAAGATTATAATTAATCGTTGAAGTATTCTCTTCCGTATCAATCCCTTCCTTACTTAATTTTTGTGCTCCTGCAAAAACATATGTAATATTCCTACCGAACTGCGGTGCAAAACCAAAATCGAACAATATAACAAAGGAAGAAATAGCTAGTAATATATAGTAGAATCCCATTTCATCCGCAGATAGGTATCTTAGCAAAATTGGTAAAATCAAGATATTAGTTCCTATGGAAAAAAACTGTGCGGTATAACTCCAGAAAATATCTGCTTTATCAACTTTCATAAAGAGAGAACTTTCATTAAAAATTCACTTTCAAAATTCCACAAAAATCCAACACTGTGGTGTCTTGCTCGATCTCTAACTTCTTAAACTCATCATGCGCTACCAAAAACGCAATTATATCCGCTTTTTCTGCCGCCTCCTTATAGTCAGTCAGTTTAAAGATATTGTGATTTTTAATATTGGGTTCCACAATAAAGTACTCTTCATCGTTTGCGTCCTGTAAAACCCGCTGCACAATGTACTTGGCAGGCGACTCGCGGAGGTCGTCAATATTTGGTTTAAAGGCCAACCCCATCAACGCAATCTTTGGCTCCCTGTTGTTCTTCAGTTTAAATTCTTTGCGCGCCTCCCGGATCTTGTCCGCACACCAGAAGGATTTATAGTTGTTGGTTTCACGCGCCTGCGCAATCATCCGCGATTCCATCGGGAAATCCGCCGTGAGGAAGTAGGGATCCACCGCGATACAGTGTCCGCCTACGCCACAGCCGGGCTGCAGGATGTTGACGCGCGGGTGTTTGTTGGCTAACTTAATCAGCTCCCAGACATTGATGCCGGCCTTGTCACAAATTAGTGAAAGTTCATTCGCAAAGGCAATCTGTGAGTCGCGCGACGCATTTTCGGTGAGCTTACACATCTCAGCCGTACGCGAATTCGTGGCATGCAGCTCGCCTTTGACAAACTGCGCATAAAAAGCGAGGGCCTTTTCGGTTGACTGGTCATTCACACCTCCAATCACGCGGTCGTTGTGTACGAGTTCATACATTACGTTGCCGGGCAGTACACGCTCGGGGCAATAGGCAAGATAGATTTTGTCCCTAAGTTCAGGTCTTTTGCTGAAGATAAGGTCCATCATCTTTTCAGTGGTTCCCACCGGCGAAGTGGACTCTATAATATACAGGTCCCCTTCTTTCAGCAAAGGAAGAATTCCCTCGGTTGCGGCCTGAACATACGAAATGTCCGGCTCGAAATTCCCTTTGAAGGGAGTGGGCACTACAACGAGATACACATCTGCTTCCACAGGCTTCGTATCCGCCTTCAGAAAGCCGGCCTTTACTGCCGAGGCTACGGCCTGATCCAGATCGGGTTCTACGATATGTATTTTTCCTGCATTAATCGTATCTACGACGTGCTGTGAAATATCGACGCCATGCACCGGAATTTCGTTAGCGGCAATTAACGCCGAGGTCGGTAATCCTATATATCCTAGGCCAATGGTGACTACTTTGGGTTGGTTCATTGTCTTTTTTTATAGAGATCGGCTTATTCGCAGATCGGTATTGTGTTATTTTTATATTTATTCTGTGGCTTCGAGCGCCTCATCCACCCCGTCCGGTCCCTGAGGTACTCGAAGGGACATCTAAGGATCCCTGCGTGTTGGAAGTACCTCAGCCTCAGCCTTAACCTTAACGGCCAACCTTCTTCATAAATGCTGCGATTCTCTCGCAGGCCTTACCGTCACCATAAGGATTATGCAGACCACTCATCATCGTATATCGCTCACTGTCCGTAAGTAAACTGCTAGCTTCAGCCACGATTTTTTCTTTGTCAGTGCCAACCAATACAACAGTGCCGGCTTCCACCGCTTCCGGTCTTTCGGTCGTATCCCGCATCACCAGAACAGGTTTTCCGAGGCTCGGCGCTTCTTCCTGCACACCACCACTGTCCGTGATAATGAGATATGACTGATTCATGGCCCAGACGAAAGCCGGATAGGAAAGCGGCTCGATCAAATGAATATTCCCCGTATTGCCAAGTATTTCATACACTGGCTTTTGAACATTCGGATTCAGGTGTACCGGATAGATGATCTGCACTTCAGTATTCGACAGGGCGATTTCCTTGAGTGCTTCGCAGATGTTGATAAACCCCTGTCCATGATTTTCACGGCGGTGGCCGGTCACAAGGATCAGCCTTTTCCCCGGATCGATCAGCGTCTTTAGTAAGTTAATTTCTTGATGCTCAAACGTTTTTACCTTTTCAGCACTTTCAATCAGGGCATCGATAACGGTGTTACCCGTCTCCAGAATATTTTCCCGCCTGATATTTTCGTTCAGGAGATTTTCTCTTGACGCGGCAGTCGGCGCAAAATGGAAATCTGCGAGGCGGCCCGTCAGCTGCCGGTTCATTTCCTCCGGAAAGGGAGACCATTTGTCATGCGTTCGTAGACCTGCCTCCACGTGGCAAACTTTAGCCCCGGCATAAAATGCGGCCAGAGCTGCTACCGATGAGGTAGACGTGTCTCCATGCACGTACACATAATCCGGCTTATACTCCTCCAAAACCGCTTTAAGACCAGTGATAATGTCCGCGGTAAGGGTGTAGAGATTCTGGTTGGGTCTCATCAGATCCAGGTCGAAATCGGGTATGATCTCAAAGAAATCCAGCACCTGATCCAGCATCTCGCGGTGCTGCGCCGTGACACACACACGTGTTTCAAAATCCTCATGTTTTTGAAATTCCTTTACCAGCGGCGCCATTTTAATGGCCTCAGGACGGGTTCCGAAAATAATCAAATGTTTACTTTTCATTACAATTTACTGTCTGAGTTTGCTAAAATACCCTTCACGTCGTATAGCACTGAAACTTCTTTTAGGTTATTGCTTAAGTCCACAGTAAGAAATTCCTCATGCGCCACGCCCACTACCACCGAATCAAACTTTGCGTTCACCGGCATTTCGTTCAGGCATTTCAGTCCATATTCATGTTCCACCTCAGCAGGGTTTGCCCATGGATCATGCACCGTTACTTTAATTCCATAATCTTCAAGCGCCTTGATCACATCCACAATCTTGGTATTTCTCACATCCGGGCAGTTCTCCTTAAAAGTGATGCCCAACATCAGAACCTCGGATCCATGCACTTTAATATCGTGCCGAATCATGGTCTTGATGATCTGCGAAGCCACATACTCGCCCATCGAATCATTCAGCCTTCTTCCCGCCAGGATAATCTCCGGATGGTAGCCGTATTCCTGCGCCTTCTGCGCGAGATAATAAGGATCAACGCCAATACAGTGCCCGCCCACCAGACCGGGTTTGAAGGGCAGAAAGTTCCATTTCGTACCTGCGGCTTCCAGCACCGCATGGGTATCAATGTCCATCAGATTGAAGATCTTCGCCAGTTCGTTAACGAATGCAATGTTGATATCGCGCTGCGAGTTTTCAATCACCTTCGCTGCTTCCGCGACTTTAATGTTAGGTGCAAGGTGTGTACCTGCTGTGATTACTGATTTATAAATATCATTCACAATGACAGCAATCTCCGGCGTAGAACCCGAAGTGACTTTTAAAATTTTCTCTACCGTGTGGTCCTTATCCCCCGGATTAATCCGCTCTGGCGAATAGCCCGCAAAGAAATCAACATTGTATTTCAGACCTGAAACTTTCTCTACCACCGGAATGCAGTCTTCTTCCGTCGCTCCGGGATATACCGTAGATTCGTAAATAACAATATCGCCCTTCTTTAAAACCTTGCCTACGGTTTTACTGGCTTTCACGAGTGGCGTGAGTACAGGCCTGTTATTCTTGTCCACCGGCGTAGGTACGGTGATGATGTAGATATTGGCATCGGCGATGTCCTCCAATTGGTCAGAACAGTACAAACCAACAGTTTGAGATGCGTTCGCCTCGCCCGCAATGACAAAAGGATTTTCTTTCACCAGTGCAGACTGCAGCAGTTCGTCCGATACTTCCAGCGTATCATCATGACCTGCATTGAGTTCCGCGACCCTTTTTGTATTGATGTCAAACCCCACAACCGGAAATTGGGTAGCGAAAAGTCGTGCGAGTGGGAGACCCACATAGCCTAGACCGATAACTGCTATTTTATGATTCATGTGTTGAGGTTGAGGTTAAGGTTGAGGATGAGACTTTTGCTTCGCAAAAGAGATTCCTCACTTCGCTCGGAATGACATTGTGTTTTTAAATATAAACATATACTTTATTAGCGCTCCAGGTGGTTCCAGTACCAGTCCACCGCTTCTTTCAGCCCGGCGGCAAACTGATGGCTGGGTTTGTATCCTAATAATGCGGTGGCTTTATCGATACTTGCCTTGGAATGGGGCACATCTCCTGCCCTTACAGGGCCATGTAATATCTCAACTTCATTTATTTCGGCATCATACGCAGAAAGATATTCTTTCAGCAGCTGTGCCATGTCCTTGATCGTGGTACGGTCGCCCACCGCGGTATTATAGAGCGTATTGACCGCCTCCCGATTATCGGTCAGCATCGCGAGTTCATTCATCTGGATCACATTGTCGATATACGTAAAATCCCGCGAATAGTCACCCTCTCCATTGATGGTAGGCGATTCGTGGTTCATCAACTGGATAACAAATTTCGGAATTACCGCCGCATACGCGCCTTTAGGGTCCTGGCGCCGGCCAAACACATTGAAATACCGCAGACCGATACATTCCATACCGTAAGTTTTCGCAAAGACATCGGCGTACAGTTCGTTTATATATTTGGTGATGGCATAGGGCGACAGTGGCTTTCCGATCACGTCTTCCACTTTGGGAAGGCTCTTTGAATCGCCGTAGGTACTTGAGCTGGCCGCATAGACAAAGCGCTTTACTTTGGCATCACGCGCGGCCACCAGCATATTGAGAAATCCGCCTACGTTCACATCGTTACTGGTGATGGGGTCATTAATCGACCGTGGAACGGAACCTAGTGCGGCCTGATGCAGTACTGCATCCTGCCCTTCGCTGGCCGTGCGGCACATCTCAATATCCCGGATATCCCCTTCAATTAGACGGAAATTGGGATGATCCAGTAAATGCTCGATATTGTGCCGGTGTCCGGTCGCAAAGTTGTCAAGGCAGGTGACCTTATAACCTTTGCCTGTAAAATGGTCACATAGATTTGAACCGATAAAACCAGCTCCACCTGTAATCAGAATGTTTTTCATCGTCCAAAAATTTCATACCACTTCTTCTTCCTCTCCTCCGTATAATAGCCGTAGCCATACTTGTTGCCATAGCTCAGGTGCATATTACGCACATCATTGAGTACGATGGCAAATTTGCCTTTGGCATTTTCGTTCATCAATTGCCGCGCAAATTCGAACATCTCCTTGTCCGTATGTTCGGCGCGCATTACGTAGAGCAGGATATCCATATAACCGAGCAGATTGAAAGTATCACTCACCATAAGCATCGGTGCCGAATCGATGACGATATAATCGTAGTACGGTTTCTGTTCATCGAGCATCGTCTTGAACTTCTTACTCGCCAACAGTTCGGTAGGGTTTGGCGCAATGCTGCCACTCGGGATCACGTCAAGGTTACTGTGCAGTTCGGAGGTCTCTATGATCGTTGAAGTCTGCATGTCAGGTGAGGCCAGATAATCGGACAGACCGCGCGGTGACACTTTCATAAAGCGCTTGAACTGCGGATTCCGGATGTCCGCACCGATAAGCAGTACTTTACGGTTCTGCGCCAGCGTGAGTGCCGTATTAAAGCTGACCGTGGTTTTACCTTCACCTTTTACCGAGGAGGATATCAAAATAACGGAGGCTTTGCCTTCCGGTGCCTCTTTAAGCACAAAATTCATATTCGTCAGCATGATCCTGAACGATTCGGCAAAAGAGGAGAAATCGTTTTTCTTTACCAGGGCTGTATCTTCACCTGCATTCGGGATTTCACCCACCACCGCTACTTCCGGCAGGGCCTCGCGGATCTGTCGGCGGCTGTGTACGTACGTGTCGAGAGCAAAACGCGTGTATAAAAAGGCCCCCGGCAAAAGCAGACCTAAAAGTGCTGCCGCGAGGTACACAATATTTTTCTTAGGCGCCACGGGTGCAGCCATTGTATAGGCAGGGTTCACGATCTTGGCCTTCGGTGTATTCACTGAAAGCGCAATTGAAGTCTCTTCTCTCTTCTGAAGTAAATAGAGGAATAGCGATTCTTTCAGGTTCTGCTGTCTTTCGATGCTTCGGAAGACCCTTTCCTGCTGCGGAAACTTGCTCAGGCTGGAACCGGATTTGTTGATTTCGTTCTGTATCTGGCCCATCGCGATCTGCAGGGTGGAGCGCGATTTACGCAAATTGTCGCGGATCAGTTCGCGCATCGAAGCGATATCGCGGTTGAACTGCTGCACGGCTGGGTTACTTGGAGTAGCCTGTTTTAGCGTACGGTTGCGCGTGAGAACAAGCTGGTTGTATTCCTGAATGACGGTTTCCAGCCCTGCCGGCATGCCTACATTGGTTGGCAGGAGCTGGTCGTTGGCAGACGTGTTCGCAATGCGCAGCACCGAATCCACCATTTCAAGCTGGGTGCCGATATCCATCATCTTTTTGGTGTTTTCGCTCGCATTCTCGAGATTAAGCTGCGCCTGGGTCTGCAGGTCGGAGATCTTGTTAGCTTCTTTGAAGTTTTCCTTCTGAGACTCAATGCCACCCAGTTCTTTCGTAATCAAGTCCAGCCTTTCGTCGATAAAATCAGCCGTGCTTTTTGCCTCGGCATTCTTATCATGAATGGCGTCCGCATTATACTGGCGGATGAGTTCGTTCAGGATATCCTCTGAACGCACCGGATCGGTCCCGATGCGGCTCAGCTCCATGATGCTCGACTTTTTTTGCGGGATCACCACGCTGATCGAGGCTTCGAGCTGGTCGGCCACAATCCTTGGATTGACGATCCTTAAGGTCAGCGGTTTGTCGAAGATGACCCCATTTTTCCGTTGCAGGACAAAACTTCCGTAGTCGGTAACCACAGGCACCCCAAATGTACCCGAAATTTCTTTCGAATCATTTTTGAGCTTAAAATTGTTGGCCCCGATCGGTGAAATGGTATACGTCACCGAATTGAACGAACGCGGCTTTTTTAAGCTGAGCAGACTTCCGGTAAACGGAGTGTTTTCATAGAGTTCAACCTGTTTGACGTTCCCTTCATTGATCACTTTGACCTCGAGGTTCAGACTCTTCACCACGTTGTAAAGCAACGGCTTCGACCGTACGACGGAAATCTCATTGTCCACTTCATTAGACATCAGTCCGGACGGCAGTGCCATGTTCTGAAAATCCTGCAGGCCCATGATCTCTCCGCTTTTGGCTGCGGCACTCTTCACATACAGTGAAGCTTTGCTCATATACTGCGGGGTGGCGTAGCGCAGATATAAATAGGCGCACGTAAGTCCGAGGAGCAGTCCGCCCACGAACAGGGGCCAGTACCGCAGATACCGCTGCACCTGTCTTTTGATTTGGGCACCGTCTCGCTGCTCTGTTGCAATCTCTGTAAATTCCATGAATTATTTAAGTAGGGTAATCAATATTCCGGCAAGTCCCAATACCACACCGCCGATCTGGAAAGCCAGGTTACGGTTCGGATCTACATTGGCCGATTTTCTTTTAATGATATCGGGTTCCACGTACAGCACATCGTTCTGCTGCATGTAGTAATAAGGTGAGCCGGTGATATTCCGGTCTGTGAAATCGATAATGTGGGTTTGGTCGATACCGTTCTCGTTGCGCACAAGTTTTACGCGGGTCCTGTCACCATAGTCGGTCATATCCCCCGCCATACCCAGTGCCTGCAGCAGGGTGATCTTATCGGAAGTACTGGTGTACCGGCCTGGTGCCTTCACCTCACCCAGGACGGTGATGTTAAAATTGAGCTGTCGGATCGAGACCAGCGGATCCGACAGGTATTCGAGCAGTTTGCTTTCAAGGTCAGCGCGCAGCTGACCCATCGTCATGCCTTTCACGAAAATTTTACCCAGCACCGGAAAGATGATATAGCCTTCATTATCGACAAGATAGCCTTGAGGCGATGTCTGCGCGGCCTGCCCCGCCTGAACTTCGCCCGGGTTGCTGAGCTGGTTCATTGAGTGAAGGTTGAACGGCCGCACCGCAAATTCATCATAAGCGGTCACTTTGATATCGAGAAAATCGCCGGGCTGCAGGTGAGTACCTTCGTAAACTGCCTGTTTTACCTCTGCTTCCGCCGCCGACCGGTCGGATTCCATATACACCATGTTCTCTTTGGGTTTGCAGGCTGCAGTGGCCAGGAGCAGAAAGAGGACGTATATTATAAGAGAGAGTCTGTTCATCGGGAGTAAAAATAAATTTTTGCAAAGGTAATCATTTTAGACCGTTTCTCATTTGTTTTCGCGGATTGGACGGATTTTGAAGGGATGTTTAAACTGCTCAGGGTACCGGCATGCGTGGACATGACCGTATTCATACGCAGCATAAAAACCGGGAAGAATGCCGTGTTTAATAATTTAACACGCTGAAATCCATTCCTTGGCAGGTCCATGCTCCACTGAAATTTCCACAACTCAAGCAAAAATCTCCGTCCTTTCGCGGGGATGACAACCGCACGCTGTCATTCGCCTCGCCGAACGTGCGGTTTGAACGGAGCAGCGCATTGTCATTGGCTTCGCCGAACCTTGGGTTTCAGAACACAGACTGAAGGTCTGCGAACGAAGTTCAGGAGAGGAGTGAAGAATCTCAGCGCAGTGAAGAAACCTAACGAAGTGGTTCGACGCAGTCAATTTCTTAGTCGCCATAAATGGGTCAGTAGAGATCCCTCCTTCGTCGGGATGACAACCGCTGTGGGATCGACGTGTTTTGTCATTGGCCTCGCCGAACCTTCGGTTTCAGGACGGGATTTTGTCATTGGCTCCGCCGAACCTGCGGTTTCAGAACACAGCGTAGCGAAGTGAAGAAACCAACGAAGTGGTTCGACGAAGTCAATCTCACCGTTCGACTAGATTTATCTTTACAATCCTATTTTACTCTCAGAAAGAGATCCCTCCTTCGTCGGGATGACAAGCGAACTTTTGTTAAATGTTAGATGCTTCCTGGTGGAACGGAGTTTTGTCATTCAGAACGAAGCGAAGCGAAGTGAAGAATCTCAGCGCAGTGAAGAAACCTAACGAAGTGGTTCGACGAAGTCAAACCCAGCGAAGCGGTTCGACGAAGTCAATCTCTATCCTAGATAAATCCTTCGTCGGCATGACAACCGAACTTTTGTTAAAAATGCCCTGCGTCATACACGATCATTCAGAAATTCCCAGTTAGGATTAAAACTGTGAATTAACATTTCTTCATCCGTGAATATCCTTTAATCTCTGCTGATAGCCAGCTCGGCCTCCTGGAATTGCTCATAATAAACAAGATAAAAACATTTATACCGGAATGTAAAATGAATTCTAATCAAAGAATCAGGATGGCAGTGCCAATAAAGCCTTTTTGCTAAGTCACCTGTAAAACCTGTATATAAAACTGTTTTGGCTTTGTTGGTAAGTATATATACGTAGTAGTTGTGTGTCCCAAGCGTTTTCATACTACTAATTTAGTATTATTCACATAATGCAGAGTAAAAGATCCCTCCTTCGTCGGGATGACAGCCGAACTTTTGTTAAACTGTAGATGATTCCTGATGGAACGGGTTTTGTCATTCAGAACGAAGCGAAGCGAAGTGAAGAATCTCAACGTTCAAGTAGGTTAATCTTTACGACTCTTTATTACTCTCAAAAAGAGATCCCTCCTTCGTCGGGATGACAACCGCTGTCGGATCGACGGGTTTTGTCATTGGCTTCGCCGAACCTTCGGTTTCAGAACACAGACTGAAGGTCTGCGAACGAAGTTCAGAAGCGGAGTGAAGAATCTCAAAGGAGTGAAGAAACCAGTAAATCGGTTCGACGAAGTCAAACCCAGCGAAGCGGTTCGACGCAGTCAATCTCATAAAACCTGCAGATCGGTTGGTAGAGATCCCTCCTTCGTCGGGATGACAAACGCTGCCGGATCGACGGGTTTTGTCATTCAGAATGGAGCGCAGCGTAGTGAAGAATCTCATTAAAGCGGTTCGACGCAGTCAATTTCTTATTTGCTTTAAATTGGTCGTGGAGATCCCTCCTTCGTCGGGATGACATCAGATCCACTCGGGATGACAGCGGCATACTGTCATTCAGAACGAAGCAGCGGTTGACATTCAGAACACAGACTGAAGGTCTGCGAACGAAGTTCAGCAGCGAAGTGAAGAATCTCTTTTTAGTCGAGATGACAACCGCTGTCCAACCGCCGAGCTCTGTCACCGCGAATCAACCATTCAGGACGGGATTTTGTCATTCAGAACGCAGCGGAGCGAAGTGAAGAATCTCAGCGAAGTGAAGAATCTCAGCGAAGCGGTTCGACGAAGTCAATCTCAGCGAAGTGAAAAAACAAGTGACGCCGTTCGACGGTTGCGTCAACTGTACTAAATAAAAAAACTCCGCGTCAGCGGAGTTTCAATAGTACAGTTTTACAACTTATTCTGCCTTCACCTGAGGCCGGCGTGCATACCACACAGCCATGCCAAGCGCGGCGACTACCAGTAAAGGTAAGTAATCATCGATAGGCGCGGCCGCCGGATCATCTCCACCCAGATTTCCGTCACCGGGACTGTTGGCTACCTCGACACCTTTCTTATATTCTCCTTCGGTGTCGTAGAATCTGGCATCAGACTGCGCATAGGCATTCGCTGACACCATTAAAAAACATAGTATAATCAGTAAGTTCTTCATCACCTTTTATTTAAGCATTAGTTTAGTTGTTTTAACAGTTCCGTTCGCAAGCTGCGCTTTTACAAGCACCACACCTTTGTACGCCACATTAAGCACGATTTCTTTCTGTGCTGCCGGTGCTTTTGCGATCATTCGGCCGCTCATATCATAGACATGGAGTGACGTGATGTTCTCTGATGACTTTGCATGAACATCTGAACCTGCACTGTAAATGTTGATGTCAGACTTCACAGCGCTGTCAGTTGCCAATGCACCACCCGGCTTGAATTGCAGTGTGAAACGGTTAGCCAGGGTTCCGGCATCTGCACTGAACGCATACGGCTGCTCCGAAATCAAAGTCGTTGTTCCGGTAAGCTGGTCTTTCAGCCAGATCTGCTGGCCGATGGCAAATACTCCTTCGGACTTCAAAATGCCGATGGTGTAGTTTCCGGCTGCGCTGAGATCCGCCTTTAAGGCAAATGTATCATCTGAAGAGAACGTCCCGTGTGCATCGATAACGAGTTTGGTACCGTTCACTTCTGAATAGAGCGCATCTGCATTGGTGCCGAACAAAGCCGCATCAAATCCGGCATCATATCCTGCGGTTGCCGCAGCATTGAAGCCGATCAGCATCTGAGGTTTTGAGCCGGAAGGCGCGGTAAGCTCCAGCCAGAATTTATCGGCGGTGGCTGCCTTGCTGAAGACACCGTCTTCCATGCTCTGACGCATCGCGTTAGTAAATACAAATGGTGCTATGGCCGCTCCGCGTTTTATAAAGAAGCCCTGACCCACCGGAATATAACCGTTGATTGAACCTGCCGGCACTGAACCGGTGTTCGGCGCGTACGTATTGTAATTCCCTCCACCGTATGCATTATCAATCATTTCGGCTCCACTGTTCCAGATATAGAAGGTTTCCTGAGTCCCGGGATTGTGGGTTAGGAAATCACTGATTGAAATGGCAGAAGGATACGGGTTGCCCAGCAGCACATAGTCGCCCGTGATAATACCGTTGTGATGTACGCTGATCGCACCCGTATTTGGCGTTGTACCTTCAAACTGTCCGTGGAAAACCTGAGGTGTCGTCGTGAAATCGTTCGGCGTACGGATCTGATAGCCTGCGCCGGCCTCGAATGTGGTCGTCGGCGATATACTTACGAACGTGTTATTGTTGTACGTAAAGAAACGGTTATCCACGGTTCCGGTAGCCGACTGATTGCTTCCGTCTGCTTTTTTGCCGTAAGAGAAATCTTTCAGCGTCTGGGTTGAACCTGCCATTGGACTGCTCCAGTTGATATACGCAAGGCGCTTCACCGGTTTGGTGTCTTTTCTCACTTTGAATGAAGACCCTGCACCCGCCGTGAATGTACCGGTTTGCACAAAGTTGGCCCCGTCTGCCACCAGGATGTTTCCGTTGTTGGTGACGTTGCCCACAGACACGTAGTTGTTTACGGTAAGGGTTTTGCCTGCGTTGACGGTTAACGATTGTGCTGTGATCGCAGCACCTTCATAATCGCCGTCGATAATCGCAGGTGTTGTAGCATCCGGACCGTTGGTGTTGGACCAGGCGGTGCCGTTCCAGGTAGGTGTGCCCTGTGTGGTGACTTCGATGATATTGCTCGCTGCAGATGTTACTGAACCTGAAACTGCTTTAACAGTATAGGTATAGTTCGAATCAGGGTTTAAGCCGGTTATACTGAAGGATAAAACATTGCCTACGTTTTGTGTAGAAATTAATGTTTGGGTTACGGTGTTGGCTGTATGAGAACCTAAACCATTAAATGTATCTATAGCAAAACTGTCCCATTCTCCTACCACATACGTTGCTTTTGGTGCTCCTACAGAAGATTTTCTTCTCAAGCTGACATTAGCTCCCCAATCTGTCGTTTGATTGAAAACACCCACTTCATCAAGCTGTACTCCATTCTTAAATAAAGCTACAGCATCATTACCATTAAAGGTCATTGTTGCCGTACTAGAAGTTTGTTGTGCTAACGCTAACAAAGTTGTGTTGGCAGAAGAGTTAGCAACCACATAAGTTGCACCGTTTTGCAGGGTTCCTGCCAAAGGTAAATCAGAAGCATACGGATCAACGCCATTAGACTGTTTTCTTAATGAATAGTTAGCTAAATTTACCGTTGCACCAGTTCCATTAAATATTTCAATTACTTTATTATTACCGGACCCTTCCACATACTCAGAAATAATAAGGTCTGCCATTGGCGCTCCTGTTTCTTCATATACTTCCAGCACATAAGATTCCCCCCCATTCACTGCATTCCAGTTGGCCGTAAAACCAACGGGTGTCACATTCGTGGCGGCAGTCGCTACTGGTGTCGCCAGTGAAGTCGTGAACGTGCCTTCGGTAGGACTGTAATAGTAGTGTCCGGCTGCATCGACGACGAACGCCTTATAATAATAGGTTTTTGCCGGTACCAATCCACTTATGTTGACAGAAAATGCTCCCGTGGCAGCTGTTCCCTCATTAACATAAGTTCCCCCGTTGATTTCGGGTGAAGAGAAAACGGTATAAACAAAACCGCGGTTTACAATAGGACTCGCAAGGCAGCTTCCCAAAGAAGTAACATTCCCGTGAAGTGTAGCCGCATCATTCGTCACATCTGCATTGCCTACAGCTACTGCTGGTGCGACAGTAGGGTTTCCTGTTCCCGTAATCTGATAGGTCGCTGGATTACTTCCTGAAGTCGTACTCGTTACCATCAGCGAGGCATTCTGTGCACCGGCCGCAGCAGGCGTAAAAGTGACATCGAAAGTGACAGTGCCGTTTACACCATTCACCGTGGTTGAAGAGATATTGGAAACCACAAACTGTGGATTGTCCGAAGTAACCGAAAGTCCCTCGGCAGCAGAACTTCCGCTGTTCGTGATCGTGTAGCTCTGAACAGAGGCAGCAGTGTTAATGCAGCTGGAGCCGTGGTTGGCATCACCTGAGATTGACAGTACCGGCGCCGCTGACGTTACGTTCAGAACATAACTTGCACTTACCGCACAATATGTCGCGTCGGCAGCCTGAGTTACGCTGATTGTAGTAGAACCCACACCAACTATTGTAACCTCGCCTGTTGCTGAATTTACTGTTGCCACATTTGTATTACTACTTGAAAATACCTTAGGAGAGGTATTGTCATTTGATGTAAATAAATTAGTAAAAGGAGCGTCATTTGTAGTTTTGCTAATCGTATTTCCGTCAGCGAAAGAGAAACCAGCAGTGGTACAAGTAGGTAGAGCAGTACCAACAAATTTGATATTATCGATTCTGTTATTACCCGAGTTATTAGATGCACCCGTAAACGTTAGGCGAATTAATACTTCTGTTTTGTTATTTAGCGCTGATACACCTGAAAAATCTACAGTTTGCGTTGAAAAAGTAGTATTAGTTCTGCCGGTAATCGTGGATATATTTGTGAACTCTGATCCATCCGTACTATACGACCAAGTATGTGTCGTATATCCAGTACTAGTACCTCTTGTGCTATAGGAAAGGTTTAAATCCTTAAAACTTACCGTAGAAATTTTAAAGACAATAGATTTTCCATTATTACCATTACCAGTAGGGGTCAATGCGCCAGTTGCTGATGTAACAGTACATATTGCGGGAGTAATGGCAACTCCACCAAAAAATTGGTATCCATCATTCGCAGCCGCTGATGTCCACGTGCTAGAACCATTTGTACCATTTGCGTAAATCGATCCATTTCCGCATTCAGCTGCAATAACTAAAGGTGCAGCACCATTTGTCGAAGGAAATGTCCATCCAGCAATTAAACTTTGCCCCCAACCCCACACGGAGCAGAGCACCATAAACAGCGCCAAGGCCTGTTTAAAAATAAATAGTCTTTTTTTGTTCATAATTCTTTGTTTGGTTTTTAATATTTCAAGGTTTTATACAGTACAGTACGCAGTCCGGAGCTGCAGAAACGCAGCCGGAAAGGGATATTTAAAATGTAAAATTGATCAGCACGACAAATGCTTAAGAGGATAAGCCGCAAACGGGCAGACAGTCAATCCGGGAAATAGAGAATAAATTTTTCACCATTTAATAAATATTTGTTCCAAAAGTACTGTTTGTTTGTGAGGTTCGCAACAGATTACGCATTAACTTAATGTTACCAAAATAGGAACTAACCATATTCCGCATGCAGTGCGCCTTTTCGCAGTCATGATTTTCATCATCCGGAATTGAAAACAGATTTGCACAAATTTAACGGAGTCTCTACACCTGGTTTGCATAACTGTTTTTTCAGGTTGCGCCCATAAATAGAAGGCAGATTACTGCATCACGACAGCATCTGATGAATTTAAAAGTCAAAAAAACGGATAAAATAATGGAAGACTAAAAGGCGGTAATGGAGCTTCACCGATATGCTGTATAATGCATTCAAGATTAATATTTTTTGGTAAAGCAGCTTCCGATGAAAATAGTAACCTGTATAGCTGTCTGCGCAGGGGTCACCCCGTCTATTGGCTCATGTACGAGTAGTCATGTTTAACCTAAGTCCAATATAAGTCCATTATAGGTCCAATATTTCTCCAATAACTTAATGGAGATTCAATGCTGTAATGATGCTGTAATGTTGGATTTGTATGGAACGGGAACATTCCAAAGAGAGGATTTGGAGGATCTTCAGCCAGTTTCCTTCACATTTAAGCCGGAATCGCTAAATACATATACAAATATAATGAAAAGCGGCGCTTCGGACATTTTTAAATAGGAAATTTAACTCCTTTAAGCTGGACTGCTTTCGCGTATAATTTCCTCACCTAAAACCCTCATCCCAAACCAAAAAACTCAACAGGCACACTCGACGCCACTTAGTCATCCTCTCCCACTGAAACTTTATTAATTTCTTCATACTCAAACCCGCGACCCAACAGGTATTTCACGGTCTTTGATTTTTTCTGATATTCTTTCCCCGACTGGCGCGCGAAATATTGAGCATAAATTTTGGCTATCGTCTTCGCGTAATCGTCGTCATTAATTTCATCGAAGCACTTGCTGATCAGCTTTTCAGGCA
>Ga0308157_10002536_pt1 | contig 29600 bp, 20 predicted proteins | sample PhyBR1_FD_201035 | JGI IMG/M metagenome (GOLD analysis project Ga0308157, IMG submission 201035) | Phyllosphere microbial communities from UC Gill Tract Community Farm, Albany, California, United States - DLSLB.R1 | ecosystem: Host-associated > Plants > Phyllosphere > Unclassified | place: USA...
CGACGGCCAGCGCCGACTCGAAAAACACCGGCAGCAGCGACAGCGTGAGAAAGCCGTGCGCGATCGTGCCGCCAAACGGCCCGGCGGCGGCTCTTTCGGCGTCCACGTGAATCCACTGGTGGTCGCCGGTGGCCTGGGCGAACAGGTCGACCTGCGGCTGCGTGATGGCCACCCAGTCGCTGAGGGCCACTTCCTGGCCCACGCAGGCGGCCAGCTCGGACAGGGTTGAGAAGGTTTTCATGGCCTTGACTGTAGCGGCCGGCGCGCAAAAAGCCGGCCCGCGCCTGTCCAGGCGGCGACACGCTGGCCGCCTGCGCAGCGCGGCGGCCCGACCTGTCGCGCTTTTCCGCTATCGTTGGCGCCTGCCGCGACAAGCGCGGCGCCCGCAACGCCCCAGGATTCCTTCATGACGCACGTTCCCACCTGGCTGATCAACAGCTTCATCTACCTGGCCGCCGCGGTGGTCGCCGTGCCGCTGGCCAAAAAGCTCGGCCTGGGCTCGATCATCGGCTACCTGGCCGCCGGCATCGGCATCGGGCCCTGGGGCCTGGGGCTGGTGACCAACGTGCAGGACATCCTGCACTTTGCCGAGTTCGGCGTGGTCCTGATGCTGTTTCTCATCGGCCTGGAGTTAGAGCCCAAGCGCCTGTGGAGCCTGCGCCGGCCGATCTTCGGCTGGGGCAGCGCGCAGATGCTCAGCTGCGCGGCGCTGCTGGCCGGTGCGGCCGTGGCCTTTGGCGTGCCCTGGCCCACCGCGCTGGTGGCCGGGCTGGGCCTGGCGCTGTCGTCCACGGCGATTGCGCTGCAGTCGATGAACGAGCGCAACCTGATGCGCACCTCCAGCGGCCAGGCCGGCTTTTCGATGCTGCTGTTTCAGGACGTGGCGGCCATCCCGATTTTGGCGCTGGTGCCGCTGCTGGGCGCCATGGGGGCCGACAATGAGGCGCTGGCCCAGGGCGGGCGCGGACTTCAAGCGCTCAAAACCATCGCGGCGATTGCCGGCATCATCCTGGGCGGGCGGCTGTTGGTGCGGCCGGTGCTGCGCTGGATCGCCAACAGCCGCACGCCCGAGATCTTCACTGCCGCCTCGCTGCTGCTGGTGGTGGGCATCGCCGCCTTGATGCAGCTGGTCGGCCTGTCGATGGCGCTGGGCGCCTTTTTGGCCGGCGTGCTGCTGGCCGAGAGCGAGTACCGGCGCGAGCTGGAGACCGACATCGAGCCGTTCAAGGCGCTGCTGCTGGGCCTTTTTTTCATGGCGGTGGGCATGAGCATCGACTTTGGCGTGCTGCGCCAGTTTCCGGGGCAGATGCTGGCGATCCTCGTCGGTTTTCTCGGCCTCAAGCTGCTGGCCCTCTTCGCGCTGGCGCGGGTGATGAAGCTGCCCTACCAGGAGCGGCCGGTGTTTGCACTGCTGCTGGCCCAGGGCGGCGAGTTCGCCTTCGTGGTGTTCCAGGCGGCCGCCGGCGCGCGGGTGTTTTCGATGGAAACCGCTTCGCTGCTGATCGGCGCGGTGGCGCTGTCCATGCTCATCAGCCCGCTGCTGCTGGTGGCCATCGACCGGCTGATCCTGCCGCGCTATGCCAACGGCCACAAAGCCACGCTGGCCGAAATCTCCGAGCCGCAGGAGGCGCCGGTCATCATCGCCGGCTTTGGCCGCTACGGCCAGATCGTCGGGCGCATGCTCTTGGCGCAGGGCATCTCGGCCACGGTGCTCGACCACGACGCCGACATGATCGAGACCATCCGCGCCTTCGGCTACCGGGTGTTCTACGGCGACGCCACGCGGCTGGACCTGCTGCGCACGGCCGGCGCCGCGCAGGCCAGGATCTTGGTGCTGTCGGTCGATGACGTGGAGCAGTCGCTCAAGATCGTCGATGTGGTGCGCGAGAACTTCCCGCAGCTGCAGATCGTGGCGCGGGCGCGGGACGTGACGCACTGGAACGCGCTGCGCGACCGGGGCGTGGCGCATGTGCAGCGCGAGCTGTTCGAGTCCAGCCTGCACAGCGCGCGCACGGTGCTCGAACTCCTCGGCCAGGCGCCCGAGGCCGCGCAGGTGGCGGCCAGCCGCTTTCGCCAGCACAACCTGGAGCTGTTCGAGCGCATGTACCCGCACCGCAACGACCGCGAAAAAGTCATCGCCGTGGCCAAGCAGGGCCGGCTGCAGCTGGAGGCGCAGATGCGCCAGGAGCGCGAGCAGCTGGCGCAGCAGCCCGGCGGCGCGCAGTCCTGAGGTTTTTTCAGTGAAACTGGGCGTTTGCCCAGGCCCCGTCTGGGCGGGCAGCTATCATTTCGATAGCATGTCAGGCGCGGCCGGTCCCCTCAAGCCAGCCCGTCCCACAGCAGCTTGGCGCCCGTCAGCAGCATGCCGCCGTAGAGAAACCGGTAAAACCACAGCGCGCTGATGCGCCGCGCCAGCCGCACGCCCGCCCACACGCCCACGGGCGCCAGCGGCAGCAGCGCCAGCGAGGTCGCCAGGTTGCGCCCGTCCAGCAGCCCGAGCCAGGCGTAGGGAACCCATTTGGCCAGGTTGATGACGAAGAAGAAAAACGCCATGGTCGCGGTGTACTTCACCGGGCTCAGGCGCAGCGGGATGACGTAGGCGCTGATCGGCGGGCCGCCGGCGTGGGCCACGAAGCTGGTGAAGCCCGAGGCCGTGGTCAGCAGCGCGCCCAGCCAACGCGGTGGCGGCGGGCTGTCGGCCCGGGGCGGAAAGAGCAGGCGCTGCGCCAGGAACAGCAGCGTGAAGCCGCCGACCAGCGCCGCCACCGTGCGCGCGTCAAGCAGCCGAAACAGCAGCGCGCCGACCGCGATGCCCAGCAGGCCGAAGGGCACCAGGAATTTGAGAAAGACGAAGTCGAAGTCCTTGCGAAACGCCGCCAGCCCAAGCAGGTCCATCAGCAGCAGCACCGGCATCAAGATGGCGGCGGCCTGCGGCACCGTGACCGCCAGCGCCATCAAGGGCACGGCCAGCGAGCCGAAGCCGGCGCCAAAGCCGCTCTTGCTCACGCCCAGCAGCAGCACGGCGGGCACGGCCACGGCATAAAAAAACGGGTCGGTGATGAGCGGCAGGTCCACGGGCGGGGCTTTCGAAGGCGACCCGGCGCGGGCGGGCCGGGAAGCGGTGGGCGGTGCGGCCGCAGGCGGCCGGGGCAGCGCGATGTTAGCGTCGCGCCGGCCGGCGCGCTGCGAGGACAATCGGACGCATGCTTGAGATTCAATCCTGGGGTGAAACGCTGCGGCTGCTGGTCGAGCTGGCGGGCACGGCCGCCTTTGCGCTGTCGGGCCTGCTGGAGGCGGCGCGCAAGCGGCTGGACGCCGTCGGCGTGTGCGTGGTGGCGTTTCTGGCCGCCTTTGGCGGCGGCACGCTGCGCGACCTGCTGCTGGACCGGCGGCCGTTCTTCTGGGTCGAGCATGTCGAGCTGCTGTGGGGCGTGCTGGTGCTGTGCGGGCTGGCGATGCTGTTTTTGCGCCAGCGGCATTTCGAGGTCACCGAAAAGGCCATCCAGTGGCCCGACGCCCTGGGGCTGGGGCTGTTCACGGCCAGCGGCGTGCACCTGGCGCTGAGCGACGGCATGCCGGCGCTGGTGGCCGTGCTGATGGGCGTGACCACCGGCGTCTTTGGCGGCGTGCTGCGCGACATGGTCTGCAACGAGGTGCCCACCGTCTTTCACGACCACCGGCCCTACGCGGTCTGCGCCTTTGCCGGCGGCTGGCTCTACGCCGGCCTGTGGCAGCTGGACCTGCCCGGCTGGATGGCGCTGCTGGCCTGCCTCGCCGCCACCGCCGGGCTGCGCCTGCTGGCGCTGTGGCGCAACTGGCAGCTGCCCGCCTGGCGCGTCTAGGCGCACGGCACCCGGCACCCGGCGGCCGGCAAAAGGCCGGCAGCTCCAGGGGCACCGGGGGCGTGATAGGCTAGCGCCCCATGTTCTCCCCCTCCCAAGCCGACGTTCGCCGTTTTTTTTGTACCGTGCATGCCAAGTCGCAGGCCGGCCAGCCCCTGGAAGCCCTCGAAACCCTGGTGAGCCAGTGGATTGCCGAGCATCCCGAGTACCACCCGGACCTCGCCGACGCCGACGCCGCGCTGCAGAAGATGTACGACGTCGAGGGCGGCCGCACCAACCCGTTTTTGCACCTGTCGATGCACCTGTCGATCAGCGAGCAGTGCTCCATCGACCAGCCGCGCGGCATCCGCCAGGCGGTCGAACTGCTGGCGGCCAAGCGCAACTCGCTGCACGACGCCCACCACGAGGCGATGGAATGCCTGGGCCAGATGGTCTGGGAGAGCCAGCGCTCGGGCCGCCCGCCCGACGGCGCGGCCTACATCGCGTGCGTGCAGCGCCAGGCCACGCGCGACTGAGGCGGCGCCCGGGCCACGGCGCCGTTGCAGGCATGCATGAAAAAAGCCGCTGGCTGCAGCGGCTTTTTTCATGGGCGGCCGGCGGTGGCCTCAGGGGCGGGACGTTGCGCGAAAGCGGCTTTCGGACACCACCTTCAGGTCGCCCGGCACCGAGGCCAGGTAGTCGGCCATGGCCTTGAGTTCGGCGTGGGTGTACTGCTTGGCCATGCCGCCCATGATGGGGTGGGCGCGGCCTACCTTGGCATTGGCATTGGCATTGGCGGCGTTGTCGTTCTTGTAGGCCTTGAGCGCCACGAACAGGTAGTCGGCGTGCTGGCCGGCGATCTTGGGGTAGCTCGGGTCGATCGGCTGGCTGAAGTTGGCGCCATGGCAGGAGGCGCAGTTGGCCTTGGCCAGCAGGGCCTGCACCTGGGCGCTGGGCGCCTTCTCGGGCTTGGCCGGCAGCTGCGTGCCGGCGGCCACGCCATGGCCGCTGTAGTAGGCGGCCAGGTCGGCGATGTCCTGGTCGGTGAGCGTGACGGCCACGCTGCGCATGGTCGGGTGCTTGCGATCGCCCTTCTTGTACTCGTGCAGCGCGGCCGAGATGTAGGCCGCGTTCTGGCCCGAGATCATGGGCACCTTGTACACCTCGGGAAACGAGGCCTGGTAGCCCTTGATGCCATGGCAGCCGATGCACATGGCGTTCTTGACCTGGCCTGCACTGGCGTCGCCCTTGATGTCCTGGGCGTGGCCGGCAAGTGTCACACAGGAGACAAGCAAGGCAAACGTCGAGGTGAACAGCTTATTCATTTTGCGCGCACAATCCGGTAAGAAGTGTCGTCGTTACAACAACGTTGAAGGATGCACGGGCCGCCTGACCCGGCTGATTGCGTCTAATTTCACCGCTTACCCCTTTTATGTCAATACGCTGCTTTCAAAAATCATGAAATTTCAAGGCTCTGAAAACTACGTTGCCACCCCCGACCTGATGCTCGCGGTCAATGCCGCCGCCACCCTGGCCCGCCCGCTGCTGGTCAAGGGCGAGCCCGGCACCGGCAAGACCATGCTGGCCGAGGAAGTGGCCCAGGCGCTGGGCCTGCCGCTGCTGCAGTGGCACATCAAGTCCACCACCAAGGCGCAGCAGGGCCTTTACGAATACGACGCGGTCTCGCGCCTGCGCGACTCGCAGCTGGGCGACGAGAAGGTCAAGGACATCCACAACTACATCGTCAAGGGCGTGCTCTGGCAGGCGTTCACGGCCGAGCAGCCGGTGGCACTGCTGATCGACGAGATCGACAAGGCCGACATCGAGTTTCCCAACGACCTGCTGCGGGAAATCGACCGCATGGAGTTCTACTGCTACGAGACGCGCGAGCTCGTCAAGGCCAGGCACCGCCCGCTGGTCTTCATCACCTCAAACAACGAGAAGGAGCTGCCCGACGCTTTCCTACGCCGGTGCTTTTTCCACTACATCAAGTTCCCCGACGCGACCACCATGAAGAGCATCGTGGACGTGCACTTCCCCGGCTTGAAAAAAGAACTGCTGGGCGCGGCGATGAAGACCTTCTACGACGTGCGCAACCTGCCGGGGCTGAAAAAGAAGCCCTCGACCAGCGAGCTGCTGGACTGGCTCAAGCTGCTGGTGGCCGAGGACATCGGCCTGGAAGCGCTGCAAAGCGCCGACCAGAAGGTGTCGGTGCCGCCGCTGATCGGCGCGCTGCTCAAGAATGAGCAGGACGTGACGCTGTTTGAAAAACTGGTGTTCATGCAGCGCAACAACCGCTGACCGCCCCGGCGCGCGCCTTCGGGCACCGGCCGGTACTGGCCGGCCGGACGCGTGACAATCGTCCCCGAAAGGATTTAACCCACACCATGCGATTCATCGAACCCCTTGTCCTGACCGGCCGCGACTGGACCATCCTGGAGCCGCTGGAGCAACGCCACGAAGCCGAACTGCTCGAAGCGGCCCGGGACGGCGAACTCTGGAACCTCTGGTACACGGCCATCGCCGGCCCGGACGGCGTGATCGGCTACATGGAGGCGGCCTTGAAAATGCGCGACGAACTGGGCGCCATGCCCTTCGTGGTGCGCCGCAAGTCGGACGGAAAGATCGTCGGCTCGACGCGCTACTTCAACGTCGATGCCAAGAATCGCCGGCTCGAAATCGGCCACACCTGGTACAGCAAGAGCGTGCACAGAACCGGCCTGAACACCGAGGCCAAGCTGCTGCTGCTGCAGCACGCGTTCGAGAAGCTCGAATGCATCGCGGTGGAATTTCGCACGCACTGGTTCAATTTTGACAGCAGAGCAGCCATTGCCCGCCTGGGCGCCAAGCAGGACGGCGTGCTGCGCAACCACCAGGTCTCGCCCAACGGCACGCTGCGCGACACGGTGGTGTTCAGCATCACTGCCAGCGAATGGCCCACCGTCAAGGCACACCTGAAGCACCAGCTCGACAAGCCCCGAAGCTGATGGGGTGAGGAACACGCCATGCTGATCGACTTTTTCTACACCCTGCGCTCGGCCAAGCTGCCGGTGTCGGTCAAGGAATTTTTGATGCTGCTCGAAGCGCTGCAGGCCGGCGTGGTCGGCCCAAACAGCGGGCAGCCCGGCACCGATGGCGAAATTGGCGAAGGCGCCTACGGGATCGACGACTTCTACTACCTCAGCCGCACGGTGCTGGTGAAGGACGAGAAGCACTACGACAAGTTCGACCGCGCCTTTGCCGGCTACTTCAAGGGCGTGGAGACCCTCACCGACTTCACCCAGGACATTCCGCTCGAATGGCTGCGCAAGAACCTGGAGCTCGAACTCAGCCCCGAGGACAAGGCCAAGATCGAGAAGATGGGCTGGGACGAGCTGATGGAAACGCTCAAGAAACGCTTCGAGGAGCAAAAGGAGCGCCACGAGGGCGGCAGCAAGTGGATCGGCACCGGCGGCACCTCGCCCTTTGGCGCCAACGGCTACAACCCGCAGGGCATTCGCATCGGCCAGGAAAAAAGCCGCAACCGCAGCGCGGTGAAGGTCTGGGACCAGCGCGCCTACAAGGACTACGACGACACGCAGGAGCTCGGCACGCGCAACATCAAGGTCGCGCTGCGCCGGCTGCGCAAGTTCGCGCGCCAAGGCAACGAGGAGGAACTCGACCTGGACGACACCATCCGCTCGACCGCCGCCAACGCCGGCTGGCTGGACATCAAGATGGTGCCCGAGCGGCACAACCACGTGAAGATGCTGCTGCTGATGGACGTGGGCGGCACCATGGACGACCACATCCACCGCGTCGAGGAGATGTTCTCGGCGGTCAAGGCCGAGTTCAAGCACCTGGAGTTCTACTATTTCCACAACTGCGTCTACGACTTCATGTGGAAGAACAACCGGCGCCGATTTGCCGAGAAGTTCCCGACCTGGGACATCATCCGCAAGTACAACAAGGACTACAAGCTGATCTTCGTCGGCGATGCGACGATGAGCCCCTACGAGATCCTGCAGCCCGGCGGCAGCGTCGAGTACAACAACGAGGAGGCCGGCGCCGAGTGGCTGCAGCGCCTGACCAGCGCCTTTCCCAAGTTCGCCTGGATCAACCCCGAGCCGCAGGGCATCTGGCAATACCGCCAGAGCATCGCCGTCATCCAGCAGCTGATGGGCCAGCGCATGTACCCGTTGACGCTCAAGGGGCTTGAGGAAGCCATCCGGCTGCTGTCCAAGTAAGCCCAACGTACACTCGGGCCCGTGACCCCAACCCGCCCTTTTCCTGCGTGCACGGTTCCCCAGGCGGCTCCCGCCTGCCTCTGGCTGGCAGCCTGCCTGGCGCTGACGGCGCTGGCCGGTGCCCCGGCCGCCCGGGCACAGTCCGCAGTGCCCGCCGACCCGTTTGCCGGCTCGACCTCGACACCGCCTTCGGGCGTGCAGCAGACCGCGCCGCCGCCCGAGGTGCCGCCGGCCAGTCTCACGCCGGCGCCCACGCCCGCCGGCGCCGTGGGCCCCCGCAGCGCCACGCCCGAGGTCACGGCCTTCGACATTGCCGTGCGCGCGCCGGAGCCGGTGCGCGAGCTGCTCGAAAAGCACCTGGAGCTGCAGCGCTACCGCGCCGTCACCGACCTGGACGAGGCCGAGCTGGCCCGGCTCATCCTGCTGGCCGAGCGCAATGTGCGCAACCTGGTCGGCACGCTGGGCTACTTCAGCCCGGACATCCGCATTGCGCGCGAAGGCGGCCTCAACGAGCGCCCGGTCATCGTCGTGGCCGTGGACCCCGGCGAGGTGACGCACATCGGGCCGGTGGCCATCAACTTTGCCGGCGACATTGCCAGCTCGCTTGACGCGGACGCGCAGGCCCAGCGCGCCGGCATCACGCGCGACTGGCGCCTGCCCAGCGGCCAGCCGTTCACGCAGGACGCCTGGAGCGGCGCCAAGACCCAGGCGCTGCGCCAGCTCGTCGCCCGGCGCTACCCGGCCGGCAAGCTCGCCGGCAGCCTGGCCGACGTGGACGCGCCCAGCCGCACGGCCAGCCTGCGGGTGGACCTGGACTCCGGGCCGCTGTACCGGCTGGGGCCGCTGCAGGTCACTGGCGTGGAGCGCTACGACCCGGTGCTGGTGCCGCGCCTGGCGCGCCTGGGCGTGGGCGAGGTCTACGACCAGAACCGGCTGGTCGAGGCGCAGCAGCGCCTGGCCTCCAGCGGCTACTTCGACGCGGCCTACGTCTTCATCAACCCCGAGGGCGACCCACAGGCCGTGCCCGTGCAGGTGCAGGTGCGCGAAGCCAAGCTGCAAAAGGTCATCCTGGGCGTGGGCGTGACCACCGACAGCGGGCCGCGCGCCTCGGTCGAGCACACGCACCAGCGCGTGCCAGGCATCGGCTGGCGCGCCGTCACCAAGCTGCAGCTGGAGAAGAAGTCGCCCTTTGCCCAGACCGAGTGGACCGCGATCCCGGACGAGGACAACTGGCGCTGGGGCGTGCTCGGGCGCGTCGAGCGCCTGGACGACGACGGGCTCGTCACCCAGGCGCAGCGACTGCGCTTTGGCCGCTCGCAGGCAGGCGACAAGATCGACCGCAACCTCTACGTGCAGTACGACCGGGCCAACGTGCAGGGCACGGGCCAGGCGGGCAACTCCTCGGCCGACACCGGCGACGGCTCGGCGCTGACGGCCAACTACGTCTGGACCGGCCGCTACTTTGACAGCCTGCCGTTTCCGGGCCGGGGCTACGCGCTGGGCTTCGAGCTGGGCGCGGGCACCACACTGGGCCAGGACCGCCAGCCCTTCACCCGCACGGTGGGCCGCTGGATGGGCATCAAGCCGCTGGCGCAGGGGCGCCTTGCGATGCGCGCCGAAGCCGGCGCGGTGCTGGCCAAGGACACGGCCAGCATCCCGGCCACCCAGCTGTTTCGCACCGGCGGCGACAACACGGTACGCGGCTACGGCTACCGCGACATCGGCATCGCCCTGCCCAACGGCGTCATCGGCCCGGGCCGCTACCTGGCGGTGGGCAGCGTCGAGTGGCAGCGGCCCATCACGCTCCAGGGCCGCGCCAGCGAGTTTGAAAACACCGTCTTCATCGACGCGGGCGCGGTGGCCGACAAGCCGCAGGACCTGCGCCCGTCGTTCGGCATCGGCACCGGCCTGCGCTGGCGCAGCCCGATCGGGCCGCTGCAGATCGACCTGGCCTATGGCCTGAAGGTGCAGCAGGCGCGTCTGCATGTCAGTGTGGGATTCGTCTTCTGATGGCTTCACCCGGCACGAGCAGCACCAGCGGCACCCCCAGCGCCAACGACACCGCCACGCCGCGCGCCGTCGGGCCGCAGGCGCCTGCCCCCCGGCCGGGGCGGCGCTGGCTCAAGGCGCTGGCTTGGACCGCCGGCGGCGTGGTGGCCCTGGCCGCCGGCGCCGCCGGCACGGCCTGGTGGTGGACGGGCACCGAAGGGTCGCTGGCCACGGCGCTGCGCTGGGCCGGCCGGCTGCAGGCCCTGCAGCCGCTGACGCTCGGGCCGGTGCGCGGCGCCCTGCGCAGCGGCGGCCACCTGGACACGGTGCAGTGGCAGCAGGACGGCCTGAGCGTCACGGCGCGCGATGTCACCCTGGCCTGGGAGCCTGGCGCGCTGCTGCACGGCACGCTGCGCCTGCAGCAGCTGGCCATCGGCAGCGTCGAGGTCACCGACCAGCGCCCGCCGTCGTCGACGCCAAGCGCGCCGCCCGCGTCGCTGCGCCTGCCCGTGCGCGTGGCACTGGAGGGGTTTTCCGTCGGCCGGCTCGGCCTAACGGGCAAGACCACCTTTGCGGCATCGAACATTGCCGGGCGCTACGCCTTCAACGGCCTGCAGCACCGGCTCGACCTGAAAAGCGCCGAAGTGGCCGACGGCCAGTACAGCGGCCGGGCCACGCTTGCGGCCAGCGGCCCGCTGACGCTGGACGCGGCCCTGTCCGGGGCGCTGGCCGTGCCCGTGCCGGGCAATCCGGCGCCGGTGCCGCTGACCTTTGAAGCCACCGCCAGCGGCGCGCTGACCGAGCTGGCGCTCAGGGCCGAGCTGCAGATGACCTCTCCCCCGGCCACGGCTGCGCCCCAGCCGGCGCCGCAACCCCAGGCGAGCGCCAGCGCGCGCGTCATGCCCTGGGCGGCGCAGCCGCTGCCGCAGGCCGAGGCCCGCTTTCGCGACCTGGACATCGCCGCCCTGCTGCCCAACCTGCCGCGCACACTGCTGACCGGCAGCGCCAGCGTGCGCCCGCTGGACAGCGCACCGGCGGCCCGCGCCGCCTGGGAGGTACAGCTGCAGCTCGACAATGCCCTGCCCGGCCCCTGGGATCAGCAGCGCCTGCCGCTGGAGCGTCTGGACGCGCAGGGCGAATGGCGCGACGGCGCTGCCCTGGTGCGCAGCCTGCAGGCACAGCTGGGCGGCGGCGGGCTGGCAGCCAGCGGCCAGTGGGTGCCGGCCGGGCCGCGCAACCCGCCCGAGGCGCAAGCGGCGCAGGAATGGAAGGTCCAGGCCACGCTCCGCCAGGTCAACCCGGCCCGGCTGCACAGCCGGTTTGCGCCCCTGCCGCTCGACGGCCGGGCCGAGGTCAGCGGCCAAGGCGCGGCCGTGCGCTTCGACGCGAATGTGCAGGCGGCCGGCGGGGGCCCGGCCAGCAGCCGCGCAGGCGGCCGGCCGGCGGCGCCAAACGCAGAGGCGCGCCTGCTGCAGCAGCTGCGCCTGCGCGACGCGCTGGCCACCGGCACCTGGAACCCGGCGCAGGACGGCGGCACGCTGGCGCTGTCGGCCCTGCGGCTGCGCACCGACGACGCCGAGCTGAGCGGCCAGCTGGAGGTCCAGCCCATCGCCAAGGGCGGCCAGGGCCGGCTGGCCCTGCATGCGCCAGGACTGGACGGGCAGTTCAACGGCGAGCTGCGCCAGACCCGCGGCAACGGCGAGCTGCGCCTGGAAGGCCGCGATGCCGCGCAGGCGCTGCGCTGGCTGCAAAAATTGCCGGGCATGCCCGAAGCCGTGCGCAGCGCCTCGGCCAGCGGCAGCGCCGCGCTGCAGGCGCAGTGGCAGGGCGGCTGGCAAGACCCGGTGCTGCAGGCGCGGGTGCAAGCGCCGTCGCTGGACTGGACGGCCGCCAAGCCCGCGACCGCCGACGCGGCCATCCCGCTGAAAGTGCGCGACCTGCAGGCCACGCTCTCGGGCCGGCTGCGCCAGGCGCAGCTCGACGCACAGGGCCGGCTCGACATGGGCCCGCGTCGCTACGCCCTGCTGCTGGCCGCCGAGGGCGGGCAGAAACAACGGGCGAGCGCGGCCGCGCCGGCGCTGGGCGCCTCGGCCTGGCAGGGCCTGCTCAAGCAGCTCAACCTGCGCATCGAAGACCCGGCGCTGGGCAGCGGCGCCTGGCAACTGGCCACGCGCGGCCCGGTGCCACTGCAATGGACACCTTCCGGCGCAGGCGGCGGCGCCTTTGAAAGCGGCGCCGGCCAGGCGCTGCTGACCGCACCGAGCGGCAACACGGCAGGCGCCGCGCCGCAGCAGGCCACGCTGGCCTGGCAGCCGGTTCGCTGGCGGGCCGGCGAACTCGTCACCGCCGGCACTCTCTCTGGCTTGCCGCTGTCCTGGCTCGAACTCGTCGCCGGCCCGCAGCTGGCCGGGTCCGGCCTGGGCGGCAGCCTGGTGTTTGACGGCCAGTGGGACGCGGTGCTGGGCGAGCGCCTGAAGCTCAAGGCCAGCCTGGCGCGCAGCAGCGGCGACATCACCGTGCAGGCCGAAGGCGTGCAGGGCAACACCGCCCGCGTGGTCGCCGGCGTCAAGGAAGCGCGGGTTTCCCTGGAAGCCACCGGCAACGCCTTGAGCCTGGCCCTGCGCTGGGACAGCGAGCGCGCCGGCACGGCCAGCGGGCAACTGCGCACGCAGCTGGCGCGCGCCCCCGGCGCGCAAGGGCTGGGCGGCTGGTTCTGGCCCGACGATGCGCCGCTGGGCGGCCAGCTGCAGGCGCAGCTGCCGCGCATCGGCGTGTGGTCGCTGCTGGCGCCGCCGGGCTGGCGGCTGCGCGGCTCGCTCGGCGCCGACGTTTCCCTCCGCGGCACGCGCGCCGCGCCCAGCCTGGCCGGCGATTTGCAGGCCAACGACCTGGCGCTGCGCTCGGTGGTCGATGGCATCGAGTTCGGCCGGGGCCGGCTGCGCGCCCGGCTGGACGGCACCACCTTGCGCATCCAGGAATTCACGCTGCAGGGCGCCGGCGAGCAAGGCACCGGCGGCAGCCTCACGGCCCAGGGCGAGGCCGGCTGGCTTGATGGCCGGCCGCAGGTGCGCCTGTCGGCGCGGCTGCAGCGGCTGCGTGCCAGCATCCGCACCGACCGGCAGGTCACCGTTTCGGGCGAGGTGCAGGCCAGCCTGAAGGGTGCGCAGACCGCGCTCACCGGCCGGCTGGCGATCGACCAGGCGCGCATCCTGCTGCCCGACGAGGGCACGCCGCAGCTGGGCGACGACGTGGTGGTGCGCAGCGCCAGCGGCGCGGCCTCGGGCCAGAAAGCGCCTGAAAAGGCTGCCGGCGCCGCGCCCGAGCAACCGGCCCGGCCGCTGCAGCTGGCCCTGCAGATCGACCTGGGCAACGACTTTCGCGTCCAGGGCAAGGGCATCGACACGCGCGTGGCCGGCACGCTGTCGCTGCAGGGTAGCTCGCTGGCCGACCCACGCCTGGTCGGCACGGTGCGCACCGTGGGCGGGCAGTACCGCGCCTACGGCCAGCGGCTGGATGTCGAGCAGGGCGTGATCCGCTTCACCGGCCCCATCAACAACCCCACGCTGGACATTCTGGCCATCCGCCCCAACCTCACGCAGCGCGTGGGCGTGCAGATCACCGGCACCGCGCTGCTGCCCAGCGTGCGCCTGTACGCGCAGCCCGAGCTGTCCGAGGCCGAAAAGCTCTCCTGGCTCATCGTCGGCCGGGCCTCGGCGTCTGGCGGCGCCGAGGCGGCGCTGCTGCAGCAGGCCGCGCTGGCGCTGCTGGGCAGCAAGGGCGGCGGCATGTCCGGCGGTCTGGCCGCCTCGCTGGGCCTGGACGAGCTGTCGTTCCGCGGCGCCTCGAACAATGCCGACGGCAGCACCACGGCCGGCGCCGTCACGCTGGGCAAGCGCTTTTCGCGCAACTTCTACGCCGCCTACGAGCGCAGTATTTCCGGTGCGCTGGGCACGCTGTTCGTGTTCTACGACCTGTCGCAGCGTTTCACGCTGCGCGCCCAGGCCGGCCAGCAAAGCGCGGTGGACCTGATCTTTACCGTGCCCTATGACTGAATCTGCGCGCGCCGCTTTCCAACAACGCGGCGCCAGCGCATACAATTCCTGCTTCCCGGCCTGCCTGCCGGGACGTGCCGCCATAGTTCAATGGATAGAACGAGTGCCTCCTAAGCGCTAGATACAGGTTCGATTCCTGTTGGTGGTACCACGATTGCCCCGGGCCCTGCCCGCCCGCGACCCGCGCAGCGCGCCGCTGCAGCGGGTTTCTTTTTTGGCCTTGCGGCGCCGGCAAACGGCTCACCTGCCGCTATGGCAGCGGCACGGCGTCGGCGGCGCCCAGGAACTGCAGCACCCGCTCCACCGTCTTCTCGTCGAACCGGTAGGGGTCAAAGCGCCTGTGGCCTTGCGCCTGCAGCCACTGCATCATCGGGCTCTGGATGGCGACGAACTTCATCTCCCACTGGCCGAAAGCGCGCGTGTGGATGGTCTTTTTGGACAGCACGGTGAGGTCCTGGTGGCGCGTGTCGGCCCGCAGCTTGACGAGCAGCGCATCGACCGTGCCTTCTTCGCCTTCGAGGCACTGCAGGAAGCAGCCGTCGGCAAAGCACAGGCCGCCCGAGAGCTGGCGCGCCCGGTTGTTGGCCCGCGCCTGGATCAGGATTTTTCCGGCATTGGGGTCGATGTTGGTGAAATTGGCCGAACTGCTGGACGTTGAACGGCTGACATAGACAAGCTGCGTGAGGGAGGGCATGGACAAAATCGCAATCGGGGGCTAAATCATCAGGATTTTGTCATGGCAGCAGAATCTGCACAAATTTGTGGCAATTATCAAAAACTGCAAATATGTGACTTTTATCATTACGCGGCCGGATTTTTTCGAGGCCGCTTTACACGCAGTGTGCTGCAGACGCCCGCAACGCCCGCGCAGGCGGCGCCCAGCCACAGCGCCAGCACCGGTCCCTGGCCGCCCTGCGCATCGAACACGCTGAAGAGCATGGCCAGCAGCACCGCGCCCAGCGTCTGGCCGGTCAGCCGCGCCGTGCCGAGCATGCCGCTGGCGCCGCCGCTGCGGTGCGCCGGCGCGGTGGTGATGATGATGTGGTTGTTGGGCGACTGAAAAAGGCCAAAGCCCAGGCCGCACAGCGCCATGCGCCAGACGATGTCGGCCTGCGAGGGCTGCGCCGGCAGCAGCGCCAGCGCCGACAGGCCCAGCGCCAGCAGCCCCAGGCCGACGCCGCCGAGCAGCCCGCCGGGGTAGCGGCCGATCAGATGCCCGGCCAGCGGCGCCACGGCGACGATGGCCAGCGGCCAGGCCGTCAGCAGCAGGCCGGCCGTCAGGTGGCCCAGGCCGTAGCGCTCCAGCAGCAGGAACGGCAGCCCGACATAGGCCAGCGTCTGCGCGCAGAAGGCGCCAACCGACGTGCCCATCGACAGCGCAAACACCGGAATGCGCAGCAGGTCCAGCGGAAAGAGCGGCACCGCCTGGGCCAGCTGGCGGCGCACATAGACCGCGCCCACCGCCAGCCCGGCTAGCAGCTCGGCCAGCGCCAGCCAGGGCCGGCCGGCCGGCGCGCCGCCCGCGTCAGGCGCGGCCTGCACGCCCAGGCCGTCGATGCCCAGGAACACCAGGCCGAACATCAGGCCGTTGAGCACCACGTCGGGCAGCGCCAGGCGCACGCCCTCGGCCTTGGCGCGGTTGGGCGGCAGCGCCGTGCGGCCCAGCCAGAGACTGAGCAGGGCCATTGGCACGTTGATGGCAAACAGCCACGGCCAGGCGGCCACCGACAGGATGCCGGCGGCCACCGACGGCCCGGCCACCGAGGCCGTGGCCACGACCATCGAGTTGATGGCGATGCCGCGCCCGAGCAGCCGCGCCGGGTAGATCAGCCGCACCAGCGCGGCGTTCACGCTCATCAGCCCGGCCGCGCCCACACCCTGCACCACCCGCGCCAGCACCAAGACCGGCAGCGACGGGGCCAGCGCGCAGGCCAGCGACGCCCCCGCAAACACCGCCATGCCCACCAGGTAGACCCGGCGGTAGCCAACGATGTCGCCCAGCGTGGCCAGCGGCAGCAGCAAAGCCAGCGTGGCCAGCTGGTAGGCATTGACCACCCAGATCGACCGGGCCGGCGAGGCGTTGAGGGCGCGCGCCATGTCCGGCAGGGCCAGGTTGACGATGGTGCCGTCCAGCACCGACAGGCTGATGCCCAGGATGATGACGACCAGCGCGCGCACGCGCTCGGCCAGAGGCAGACCGTCCTGAACCATCGTTGCAAGCCCCGCGGGTGGTGAAAAAAGTAGACAAGAGCGGCGCGGCGCAAGGCGGCGCGTCCCTCAAAGCCCTATTTTGAAGTGAAAACACCCGCTTGCCCAGGCGGGCCGTGCACTTTCAGCTATTGAAACCATAGCAGCGCAGGGGCCCCAAGAAAAATCCCGGCGTGCGCAATGCAGCACCGGGATTCTTTCAGGGACGGCCGTGGGGCCGGGGCGGGCCCGAGGCGTCAGCCTTCAGGACTCACTTGCCGAAGTTGGCCTTGGCGTCGTTCTGGCAGGTGTCCTTGGCGGCGCCCGAGAGGCTGTCGCAGCGCTCCTTGGCGGCCTTGTAGTTGGCTTCACGCTTTTCTTCGTTGGCGTCCTTGCGCGCTTCACCGACCTTTTCGGCCTTGTTGCCGGTGGTCGTGGTCGCGGCGACGTTGGCCACCTTGGCGTCTTCCTTGGCCTTCACGTGGGCGGCCTTGGCGTCCTTGACGCAGACATCCTTGGCATTGCCCGAGAGGTCGTCGCACTTTTCCTTGGCGGTGTCGTACATGGCGTCGGCCTTGGCGATGGCGGCATCGCGCGTGTGCTTGGCGCTGGGCTTGTGCTGCGCCTCGAGCTCGGCCTTGGCGACCTTTTCGGCGCCCTTGGCCTCGGCGATGCAGACGTCCTTGGCATTGGCCTTGAGCGTGCCGCACTTGTCGCGGTTGGCCTTGTAGTCCGCCGTGATCCGGTCCTTGTGCGCCTTGTATTCGTCCTGGGTCAGCGCCTGGGTGGCCGCCAGGGCCTGGACGGCAAAGAGGCAAGACATGGCCATGCTGAGCATGAGGCGTTTGGTTTTCATGATGGATCCTTTTTTTGGTGGGGCCGGCCCCGGGCGACACGCTCGGTGCCCTGACAAGCCGGCAAGCGGACAAGGGAAGAACGCGCAGACGGCGGGACGACGCACCCCGGCGCCTGCGGGGCGCCACTGCCTTGCGGCAGCCGGTTTTTCAAGCGGATGGGGTGCATGTCGCCTCCTCGAACAGTGCGGACGCTGCCCGTGGGCCGGCGCCGCGTTTCAGACGCGACGCCGGCCCATTTGCAGTGTTGGGATCGTAATGAAAGCGCCATGAACAGCAGGTAGGCAGCGGCACACGGCCCGGGTAGGCTCATGCCTACAGTCCAGCCTGGGGCGGACCGGCAGCGCCATCGGTGCACGCCGCGGCAATCGAATTTTTGGGGTAAAAACCGCCCGCAGCCCAAGACCAGCGTGCGCATGCAGCTATCGTTTCAATAGCAATCAACCCACAGACCGGGCGCGAGGCGCAGAGCCGGCTCAGGGCTGGCGCAGGGCGTCGACGCGCTGGCGCAGCTGCTCGCTCCAGGCGCGGCGCTCGCGGCCCTCGGCCCGCGCGGGCGCGCCGTAATGCACCACGGCCACCAGCGGCGGGGCCGACAGGGTGCGCCAGACCGAGCCCAGCAGCGTCTCGTCGCCGACGTAGCTGGGCGCGTGGCTGGCCCGGCCGCTGGCGCGCTCGGCAAAGCGCAGGCCGACCGGCTGCACCGGCGCGTCGGCGGCAATCGCCGCCTGCAGCAAGTTGGCATGAAACGGCAGCATGCCGCGGCCGTCGCCGGTGGTGCCTTCCGGAAACACCGCCAGCACCTCGCCGCCCAGCAGCGCGTCGCGCATGCGGTGCACCACGCGCAGCGCGTCGCGGGGCGAGCTGCGCTCGATGTAGAGCGTGCCCGCCGCCGTGGCCAGCGTGCCCACGAGCGGCCAGTCTTTCACGTCGGCCTTGGAAACGAAGCGGCAGTAGCGCGCCGCATGCAGCACCGGAATGTCGAGCCATGAAAGATGGTTGGCCACCAGCAGCACCGGCCCGCCCACCGGCGGCGTACCGCGCACCTCGAGCGCAATGCCGGCGTGCGCCAGAAAAGCCAGCGCCCAGCGCTGGACGCGGGCGCTTTGCGCGGGCGGCTGCAGGCGCGGCAGCTGAACCGCCGCGACCCACAGGCCGCAGAAGATGTGCAGCACGATGCGCAGCAGGCGCCAGCAGGCCCGCAGCGTGCGCATCAGGCGCCAGCAGGCCCGCAGCGTGCGCATCAGGCGCCCGCAGGGCGCGGGCCGCCGCGCAGGCGCTCAGCCACGCTCGAACGCGACCTGCCCGCCCACCAGCGTGTGGCGCACGCGCACCGGCAGCGCATGGCCGGAAAACGGCGTGTGCTTGCCCTGGCTGCGCAGCGCGGCGGGCTCGACCGTCCATTCGCCGGCCGGGTCGAACACGCAGACATCGGCCACGCCGCCCTTGACCAGGCGGCCGGCGCTGGCCTGCAGCGTGCCCAACGCCGGGCCGAGAATGCGCGCCGGCGCGCTGGTGAGCACGGCCAGCGCGCGCGCCAAGCCGGCCGGGCTGCCCTCGCCCCATTTGCAGGCCAGCCCGAGCAGCAGCTCCAGGCCGGTGGCGCCGGGCTCGGCCTCGGCAAACGGCAGCGTCTTGGCGTCCTCGTTGACCGGCGAGTGGTCGGACACCAGCGCGTCGATGGTGCCGCCGGCCAGCGCCTGGCGCAGCGCGTCGCGGTCGCGCTGCTGGCGCAGCGGCGGCTCCAGCCGCATGCGGCTGTCAAAGTAGCCGATGTCCACGTCGGTCAGGTGCAGGCTGTTGATGCTCACGTCGCAGGTCACGGCCAGGCCCTCGGCCTTGGCGGCGGCCACCAGCGCCACGCCGGCGGCGCTGCTGATGCGGCACAGGTGCACGCGCGCGCCGGTGGCGCGCATCAGCTCGAAGATGGTGTGCAGCGCGATGGTCTCGGCGGCCACTGGCACGCCGCTCAGCCCCAGGCGCGTGGCCAGCGCGCCGCTGGCGGCCACGCCCTTGCCCAGGTGCAGCTCCTGCGGGCGCAGCCAGATCGCGTAGCCGAAGGTGGCGGCGTACTGCATGGCGCGCATCAGCACCTGCGTGTTGCCCAGCGGCACCTCGGCCTGGCCGAAGGCCACGCAGCCCGACTCGGTCAGCTGCACCATCTCGGTCAGCGTCTCGCCCTTGAGCGCGCGCGTGAGCGCGCCCAGCGGAAAGACGCGCGACTGGTGCAGTTTTTCGGCGCGGAACTTGAGCATTTCCACCAGCCCCGGCTCGTCGAGCACCGGGTCGGTGTCGGGCGGGCACACCAGGCTGGTCACGCCGCCGGCCACGGCGGCGGCCAGCTCGCTTTCCAGCATGCCTTCGTGCTCGTGGCCCGGCTCGCGCAGGCGCGCCGACAGGTCGATCAGGCCCGGTGCGACGATGCAGCCGCTGGCGTCGATGATTTTGTTCGGCGTGAAATCGGCCAGCGCGCCGCCGAGCGAGACGATGCGCCCGGCAGCAATCGCCAGGTCGCCCACTTGGTCGAAGCCGCTGGCCGGGTCGATGACGCGGCCGTTCTTGATGAGGAGTTTCATTGTGTTGTTCCGAAAAAAGGCCGGCAAGGCAGCAAGGCACTCACGGCAGGCGTGTGGTGCTTTAGGCTTCGTTGCCTGCAACGATGCCCATCACGGCCATGCGCACCGCAATGCCGAAGGTGACCTGCGGCAGGATGACGCTTTGCGCGCCATCGACCACGGCCGAGTCGATTTCCACGCCGCGGTTGATCGGGCCGGGGTGCATGACGATGGCGTCGGGCTTGGCCAGCTGCAGCTTCTCGGCGGTCAGACCGAAGCTCTTGGAGAACTCCTGGCTGCTGGGCAGCAGCGCACCGGCCATGCGCTCGTTTTGCAGCCGCAGCATGATGATGACGTCGGCACCGCGGATGCCCTCTTCGAGCGTGTTGCACACGCGCACGCCCATCTGCGCCATGCTGTCGGGCACCAGGGTCTTGGGGCCGACCACGCGCACTTCCGGGCAGCCCAGCGTGGTCAGCGCGTGGATGTCCGAGCGCGCCACGCGCGAATGCAGCACGTCGCCGACGATGGCGACCGTGAGGTTGCTGAAGTCCTTCTTGTAGTGGCGGATGGTGTACATGTCGAGCAAGCCCTGCGTCGGGTGCGCGTGGCGCCCGTCCCCGGCGTTGACCACATGCACATGCGGCGCGACATGCTGGGCGATCAGGTAGGGCGCGCCGGACTCGCTGTGGCGCACCACGAAGATGTCGGCGGCCATGGCGCTCAGGTTGGCGATGGTGTCGAGCAGCGACTCGCCCTTGGAGGCCGAGGAGCGGGCGATGTCCAGGTTGATCACGTCGGCCGACAGGCGCGTGGCGGCAATCTCGAACGTGGTGCGGGTGCGGGTCGAGTTCTCGAAGAACAGGTTGAACACGCTCTTGCCGCGCAGCAGCGGCACCTTCTTGACCTCGCGGTTGCTGACCGAGACGAAGCTGGCGGCGGTGTCCAGGATTTGCGTCAGGATGGCCTTGGACAGCCCTTCGGTGGAAAGCAGGTGGATCAGCTCGCCGTTCTTGTTGAGTTGTGGATTTCGTCGGTAGAGCACGCGGTGGGTTCCTCTTGCGCCTGGGGCTCAGGCGGGGGTTGGTTGGTTCTGGAGGCGAAAGCTGAACCGGCCGTCGTCGGCGCGGGCCAGCTCCAGCGTCTGCGCGGCCGGCAGCGTGACGCGCGCCACGGCCAGGTCGGCCTGCACCGGCAGTTCGCGTCCGCCCCGGTCGACCAGCACCACCAGGCGCACGCTGGCGGGCCGGCCGTAGTCGAACAGCTCGTTGAGCACGGCGCGTATCGTGCGGCCGGTGTAGAGCACATCGTCCACCACGACCAGGTGCGCGCCGTTGACGTCGAAAGGCAGCACGGTCTGGCCGCTGGCCGACAGGCCGCGCTGCGCGAAATCGTCGCGGTGCATGGCAGAGGACAACACGCCCGGGCCCTCGTCCAGGCCGAGGTCTTGCTGCAGCCGCTCGGCCAGCCAGGCGCCGCCCGAGGCCACGCCCACCAGGCGCGGCGGCTGGCTGTACGAGGCCAGCAGCTGGCGCATGCCGCGCAACAGGTCGGCGTACAGCGCCTCGGCATCGAGGACCAGGTTACTCATGGGGAAGGCTCCTTAAAAATTGTTCGAGGATGATGCAGGCCGACGCGGCGTCGGCGTCCTTGGCGCCGCCGGCCAGGGCCTCGGTCGTGCTGTAGCGCTCATCGACCTCGAACACCGGCAGGCCGAAGCGCCCGCGCAGCTGACGGGCGAACTTCTGCGCACGCACGGTATTGTCGTGGCTGGCGCCATCGGGATGAAACGGGATGCCGACCACCAGCGCATCGGGCTGCCACGCCTGGATGCGCGCCTGGATGAGCGGAAAGCGCGCCGTCCCCTCGGCGGCGATCGTCGCCTGCGGCGAGGCGGTGCGCGTCAGGATGTTGCCCGAGGCCACGCCGGTGCGCTTGAGGCCGTAGTCGAACGCCATGAAGATCTGCAGCCTGCGGGCCGCAGTCGGTGCGGCTTTCGGTGGCGGCGGGGAGTCAAGGCGGGCGGGGTCTTGCGCGGACTCACCCATGGCCGGCGACGGGAGAAATCATCCAGCTCTCCAGGCCCAGCAGCTTGAGCGCCCGGTCGTAGCGTTCCTCGACGGGCGTGTCGAAGATCACGCCCGGGTCGGCCGCCACGGTGAGCCAGCTGTTTTCCAGCAGCTCCGATTCGAGCTGGCCCTCGCCCCAGGCCGAATAGCCCAGCGAGACGAACACCTTGCGCGGCCCGGCGCCGGTGGACAGCGCCTCGAGCACGTCCTTGGAGGTGGTCATCTCCAGCCCGCCCGGAATCGACATGGTCGAGGCATAGATGGACTCGTTGCCCGGCATCATGGACTCGTGCAGCACAAAACCGCGCTCGGTCTGCACCGGCCCGCCCTGGAAGACCGGCGTCAGCGTCAGGTCGTCGCGGCGCAGCGGCAGCTCGACCTTGTCGAACAGGCCCTGCACGTTGATGTCGCTGGGCTTGTTGATGATCAGGCCCAGGGCGCCGCGCTCACTGTGCTCGCACATGTAGATGACGCTCCTGGAAAAAGGCTCGTCTTCCATTCCCGGCATGGCAATCAGAAAGTGGTGCGTGAGGTTGATCGTGGGGGGAGTTTCCGTGGGCATGGGCGGATTTTACGCGTTGGCGTTTGCCGGGCCTGGCACGCCGGCAGGCGCAATTACGCTGTCAGGGCCAATGGCGGCCGGGCGCCCCGGCGCCGCGCGGCGCGCATGGTTTTCACTACCATCGGGCCCATGCACAAACAATACAAGACCGGCCTCATGTGGTTTCGGCGCGACCTGCGCGCCCATGACAACGCAGCGCTCTACCACGCGCTCAAATCGTGCGAACAGGTGTTTTGCGCGTTCGTCTTCGACCGGGCGATCCTCGATCCGCTGCCCAAGGCGGACCGGCGCGTGGAGTTCATCCGCGACTCCCTGGTGGACCTGGACGGCCAGCTGCAGCGCCTGGCCCCGGGCGCCAGGCTTTTGGTCTGCCATGGCGACGCAGCAAGCGCCCTGGCCGCGCTGGCGCAGAGGCTGTCGGCGGGCGCGGTCTTCGCCAACCATGACGACGAGCCCTACAGCCTGGCGCGCGACGCGGAGGCCAACGCCCGGCTGCACGGCGCCGGCGTGGCGCTGCACACCTTCAAGGACCATGTCGTCTTCGAGCGCCAGGAGATTTTGACGCTGGCGGGCAAGCCCTACACCGTGTTCACGCCCTACCGCAATGCCTGGCTGAAGAAGGCCGATGCCTTCTACCTGCAGGCCTATGCGGTCGCGCGGCATGCCAGCGCGCTCGCCCCCTGCCCCGAGCCCCTGCAGCCGGGCGTGCCGTCGCTGGAGGCGCTCGGGTTTGAACCCACCAACCTGTCAGCGCTGCGCATTCCCACCGGCAGCCGGGGCGGCGAGGCCCTTCTCACCGATTTTTTGGACCGCATGCCGCACTATGCGGACACGCGCAACTTCCCCGCCGTCAAGGGCCCGAGCTACCTGAGCGTGCACCTGCGTTTCGGCACGGTGTCGGTCCGGGCGCTGGCATCCCAGGCGCTGGCGCAGCAGTCCGCGTCCAACCCGGGCGCGGCGGTCTGGCTGGACGAGCTGATCTGGCGGGATTTCTACGCCCAGATCCTGGCCAATTTTCCGCACGTGGCCGAGAGCGCCTTCAAGCCGAGTTATGACGCGATCGCCTGGGAGCAAGGCGACAGGGCCCGGGCGCTCTTTGCCGCCTGGTGCGACGGCCGGACCGGCTACCCGCTGGTGGACGCGGCCATGGCCCAGCTCAACCAGACCGGCTACATGCACAACCGGCTGCGCATGGTCACGGCGAGTTTCCTGGTGAAGGACCTGGGCATCGACTGGCGCTGGGGCGAGCGCTACTTTGCCGAAAAGCTCAACGACTACGACCTGGCGTCCAACAACGGCGGCTGGCAGTGGGCGGCCAGCACGGGCTGCGACGCACAGCCCTACTTCCGCATCTTCAACCCGGTCAGCCAGAGCGAGAAGTTCGACCCGCAGGGAAAGTTCATCGTCCGGTACTTGCCGGTGCTCGCCGGCCTGCCCGCGGCCGCCCTGCACAGCCCGTGGCGGGCCTCCCCGCTGGAGCTGGCGGCGGCGGGCGTCACCCTGGGCGCCAGCTACCCGGCGCCGCTCGTGGACCACGCCGAGGCCCGTTCGCGGACGCTGGAGCGCTATGCGGCGGCAAAAAGCCCTTGATCCCGGCGCTATCTTTTCAATAGCTGGGAACCAAGGGCCTGCTTGGGCGAAACGGCTTTTTAAGCCGCAACCGCCGTCTGGGCCTCGCAGTACTGGCGCACCAGGCGCAGCAGCTCTTCTTCGGAGTACGGCTTGCCCAGGTAATGGTTCACGCCCAGCTCGACCGCATGCTCGTTGTGCTTTCCGGCAATGCGCGACGTGATCATGATGATGGGCAGGTGCTTGGTGCGTTCGTCGGCGCGGATGTTGCGCGCCAGGTCGAAGCCGTCCATGCGCGGCATCTCGATGTCGGACAACACCACGGCTGGAATTTCTTCCTGCAATTTTTCCAGCGCCTGCAGCCCGTCGGCGGCCATGGCCACCCGGTAGCCATCGCGCATCAAGAGGCGCTGGGTGACGCGGCGCACCGTGATGGAATCGTCCACCACCAGCACCAGCGGCACCTGCGGCTCCGCGGCCACATGCAGGGCGCCTTCGCCGCCGCGCCCTGCGGGACGGGCCGTGCCCTGCTCGATCCGCTCCTGGCTCCAGGCGCGCGCCTGCTCTCCATAGACGGCTGCCAATGCCACCGGGTTGTAGATCAGCACCACGGCCCCGGACGGCAGCATGGACATGCCTGTCAGGCCCGGCAATCCCGAGAGCTGCGGGCCAAGGTTCTTGACCACGACCTCTCGGTTGCCCAGCACCTCATCGACGTGCAGGGCCACACGCTGGGCCGCGCTGCGGAAAATCACCACCGCCGAGGTCTTGGCCTGCGCGTCGGCGCTGAAGTGCGAGGCCTGCAGCAAGGCGCCCGACCAGAAGAACGGGACCGACTCGCCGCCGACATCGAGCTTGCCAGTGCGGTAGGCCTGCTGCAGTTCGTCGTTCGAGGTGCGCCGCACGGTTTCGACCACGTTGGCGGGCACGCCGACCGACATGCTGCCGGCACGCAGCATCACCACCTGCGTCACGGCCGTGGTAAGCGGCAGCACGAGGTTGAAACTGGTGCGCTTGCCCGGAACGGTCGAGGTCTGGATGCGGCCGCCGAGCGCAACGACTTCGGTGCGCACCACGTCCATGCCGATGCCGCGCCCGGCCAGCTCGGTGACCACGTCGGCCGTCGAGAAGCCGGGAAGGAAAATCAGGTTGGCGGCCGTCTCGTCGTCAACGCGCTGGCCGGGCTTGACCAGGCCCATCTTGAGGCCGTGCTCGCGGATGCGGGCCAGGTTCAGGCCGGCGCCGTCATCGCTCAGGGACATCGAAACGTCGTTGCCTTCCTGGCGCAGTTCGATGCTGATCAGGCCGACCGGGTCCTTGCCGGCGGCAATGCGGGTTTGCGGGTCCTCGATGCCGTGGCTCACACAGTTGCGCAGCAGGTGGCCGAAAGCGGGCATCATCCGTTCGAGCATGCCGCGGTCCATCTCCAGGCTGCCGCCGTGCAGGTCGAGGCGGACCTGCTTGCCGGTTTCCTTCGAGGCCTGGCGCACCACACGGTACAGCCGCTCCGAGACGCTCTCGAACTCCACCATGCGCGTGCGCAGCAGGTCGCGCTGGAGTTCGCGGGTCTGCCGGCCCTGGGCCACCAGGTCGTCTTCGGCCGCCTCGATGGTGCGCTGCAGGGTGCGCTGCACCGTGGCCACGTCATTGACCGACTCGGCCATCATGCGGGTCAGTTCCTGCACGCGGGTGAAGCGGTCGAACTCGAGCGGGTCGAAGCCGGCCTGGGCCTCTTTTGCCAGCGCCAGGCGGGACTGCATCTGCGTTTCCGCCTGCAGTTCGATGTCGCGCAGTTGCTGGCGCAAACGCGTCAGGTTGCCCGTCATGTCGTTGAGCGAAACGCGCAGCTGGCCGACTTCGGCCTCAAGTCGCGAACGGCTGATCATGACTTCACCTGCCTGGTTGACCATGCGGTCGAGCAATTGGGTGCGTACCCGTATGGTGGCATTGGCTGCCTGACGCAAGGGCTGCATGACCATGGCCTGCGGCCCGGGAATATCGATTTTTCTTGCATTGGCATTGGCACTGGTGCGGGGAATGACGCTGATGCGGTCGTTTGCGGAACTGGAGAAAACTTCAGCATCATTTTCAGGGGTGAGAATACTGGCATTCTGCACGGCCGGCTCGGGAGCGGGCACAGGCGCTGCCTCTGCCATCACGAACGGCAGGGCTTCAGGGGTGGTGTCCTCGGCTCGGCGCAGACCTTCAAAAGCGGTCTGCATGCCGTCAAAGCGGGTCAACAGGAAATCAAACTCGTGCGGCGTCGCGCCTTCCGCGTTCATCGAGGCAATTTCGGATTCGATCCGGTGCGCCATCTCGCCCAGCCGCATGGCGCCCGCAAGGCGCGCGCTGCCCTTGAGGGTGTGCAGCACACGCAGGACCGTCAGGCGCTCGTTCTGGTCGGCAGGCATTTGGGCCCACTGACGCAGGGCCGCGCCCAGGCGAGGCATGAGTTCTGCGCACTCTTCCTCAAAAATCGGGAACAGGTCGGGGTCGATGACGTCGACGGCGTCGATGTCGTCGTGCAGGTATGCATAGGTCTGCAGGTCCGGCGCAACCACCGGTGCGGGAATTGCCCGGGCTGTAGCGAAGGCAGGCGCAGCAGCAGGCACCTGCTCAGCCTGGGCCCTCGGCGCCTCTGCAGACAGCGCGACCGGTTCGGCCTGTTCCGCTTGTGCCTGAGGCGGCAGCGCCACGTCGGCATCGGACCCGTCGGTGTCCGTGGACACCAGTTCGGCAGCGAAATCCAGGTCCAAATCCAGGTCCGAGTCTTGCGCTTCGTACGGCACCGGCGCGCTGGCACTGGAAAACTGCAGTTCGATCAAGCGCTCGAGCATGCCCGGGGCAGGCTTTCTCATGAACCCGGCTGCAAATTGGTTCACCAGGCGCCGTATTTCCTCCGATGCCTCGGCAAAGAGCGGCTCGTAGGCAATGACGCCCGGGCTGTGATGGTGGCGGACATTTTCCAGCGCATGCTCCAGTGCACGCGCCAGTTCAGAAAGGTCGTTGAAGCCCACCGTTGCCGAGCTTCCCGCCAGCGAGTGGGCCAGCGTCACCGCAGAAGCGCTGACGGCCTGGTTGCTTTCAAGCGACCACTCGGCAATCTCAGTGACCAAACGGCGAGACCATTCATCGGCTTCGCTCACATACACGTTGTAAAGCGGCAGTCCCATGCGCAAGCCATCGATGACCTTGATGGCATCGTCTTCTTTTTCCTCGGGCTTTTCAAGGCTGCCATCGGTCGGGATCAACGCATCGGCTTGCGCCTCGGACATGTCCTGCGGCAATTCGGCGCCTTGCGCCGACTCGCTGGCGACAGCGGACAAGCCACTTTCCGAGGGCAGCACGAACAGGCTGTCGAAATCGAGCTCTTCGAGATCGAAATGCGCCGCGTCGCCCTTTTCGGCAGACACAGCAGAAGGCGCCGCTGGCAGCTTCTCGTCATCCAAGACGTCATCGAACAGATGGGCATCGAAATCGGGCTCGGCTTGGGCTGTGGCAGGCGCGGATGCCTGCGCCGACGCCACAGCAGGCGCTTCAGGTGCAGCGTCAGCCAGGTTCAGTGCAGTGTAGCGGCCTTCCAGACGCAACGCTTCGGCGCTGCGGCAAAACGGACCTGCAGACCACATGCCGTCCTGGTTTGCCGAAATATCGTCGATCCAGCGGCCAAAGGCCGACATGACGTCCGAACACAAGGTACGGAATTCCTTGGTGGCCGTCTTTTGATCGGCCAGCCAGCTGTTGAGCAGCTGCTCCATCGTCCACGCCGCTTCACCAAACTCGTTGATGCCCACCATCCGGGCACTGCCTTTGAGCGTGTGAAAGGCACGGCGCAACACCGTCAACTGCTCTGTGTCTTCCGGATCATTGGCCAGCGTGCCGAGCGCATCCAGTGCGTTGCCAGCCACCTCGCGCGCCTCCTCCAGAAAAATATCGCGCAACTCATCTTCTTCGAAATCCATGACGCTTGACAGCACAGCGGGCGCAGCGCTTGGCGCAGCCACTGGCTCGACAGCCGCGGTCGCGTGGGCCGGGGCGCTCGGTTCGGCAGGCGCTGGGCAAACTGCTTCTGGCGCCTCTTCGTCCACAGATTCAGGCGCCGCTGACAGAGCATCGATTGGCGCGGCAACGTCATCAAAGTTCGCGAGGAGGTCCAGACCGTCGTGTGACAGTTCATACGGCTGCGGGTCTTGGACTTGCGGTGTTGCAGGCGTCGGCTCGGTCAGCGCAAGCTCATTGTTCACAATGACCGTTGAGGCCGCATCGCTGCTGAACGACGAACGGCCCATGACCAGCTGAAGCTCGTCTTTTTCCTCGTCGTACAGAAACAGCTTTTTCGTCAGCGCAGGCTGGTAATTCAGCATGTCGATGAGAAAACCCAGCACACCCAGGTTGTTGCCAAGGTGCTCGAATGCTCCCGAAGCGCGCAGTTGCTGCTCATCCACTTCAGTGTCGAGCATCTGCTCGACACGGCTTTTCATCTGCAGCACGGCCCGCGAGGCTTGATCAAGGCCCAAAACGGACAACACGCCACGCATCTGCGACAACTGCCCAGGCACCAGTTGCAGGTTTGTCTTGTCGTTCGGGCTGCGGAAAAACTCATCCAGTGATTTCTCGAGTTCAGCAAGAGAAACACGCAATTCGCTCACCACACTGCCCATGGTCTGTTTGTCACTGACCCGGCGGTAGAGTTCTTCCATCCAGCTTTCCAGCGGCTGGGGCTCTCCCCCCTTGATCACACCATTCAGACGCTTGGCCAGACTGGCCGTTCTTGCGGCCAGCTGTGGATCGGCAGGATCCAGATCGTCAAAAACGGCCTCAAGGTAAAGCACCGACGTGGCCACTTCCATGGCCAGGGAAAGGGGCGGCGTTTGATTGGCCCGCACTGTCGCCTCGATCGCCGACGCCAGGGCCTGTGCCAACGGCTCGCTTGGGGCATGGAGCTTGCGCAAGGAATCGGTCACAAGGCTGAACTGGTCAGCGACCAGCTTGAGCTTGCTCCCATCGCCGGCACAGAGCGAAGACCAAGCCTCCTTGGCCAGAACGATGCGCTTGCGCGCCTGTGCCAGCAGTGCCGGGTCAAAACGCCCAAATTGCACCTGCTCGTAATCGACCGGTTTGAAGCGTGTCAGGCCATAGGCAAAGCGGACTGCCGAGAGAATCGGCGTGTCACTGGCGCGGCTTGCGACCGCTTGGGAGCAAAAGAAAAGCAAATCCAGCGCCAGGCGCTCCGAAACCGAAGTGTCGCCCTTGGACAGGGAAGCGTATTGCAACAGGATTCGCGAGGCCGAGCGTTTGACATACACGTCCGATCCCAGCAGGTCGTGGGCGACCGCCTCGAAATAACCTGCGGCGATCATCCAGAAAATCTTGGCCTGGCGATCGGCCTCGCCCGCTGCCAGTCCAAGGCTCAGATCCCGAAGGCTACGCGCCGCCTGGGATGCCTTGCCCTTCATGAGCTGAAGGACCGACTGATCCAGTATCCCGCGCGCCTGCGCGTCATAACGGCGCGCTTGCGGCATGACCGACAGCTGCGGCTCCAGCCACCGCCATTCGTAGGCCCACAGATCCGCAGGGTGGACCCGGTCCGCGCGGACCAGTTCCTGAACATCACGGTACTGGGGAAAGAGGGACACGGCAGACACGGGTTTGTCTGCCAGCACCCCTTCCAGGTATTCCGTCAATGCAAAACTGGCGTATTCGATCTTGGCGACCG
>Ga0308157_10002537_pt1 | contig 29596 bp, 28 predicted proteins | sample PhyBR1_FD_201035 | JGI IMG/M metagenome (GOLD analysis project Ga0308157, IMG submission 201035) | Phyllosphere microbial communities from UC Gill Tract Community Farm, Albany, California, United States - DLSLB.R1 | ecosystem: Host-associated > Plants > Phyllosphere > Unclassified | place: USA...
TTCTGCCTGAATTTCGTCGTTATTATTTTTTATTTTGGTTTTATCGAACAAAATCTGCGCTACCGCATACTGCTGTTCGTTGTAAAGATTTACGGCATCGTAAAATTCTTTATTTTCTTGAGTGTAATTGTATGATTGCTGTGCCTGTACAGATAAACCGCCCAACAAAAACGATAAATATAGAAAATGATTCGCTTTTCGCATTTCAACTATTTTTTTAAGTACCAAATATATTAAATTATCATAATATTATTGTAACGCTTTATATGATTATTAATTGTTTATACGGCTTATTTTATAAATATTATGATAAATAAAAAAGCAACCATGAAATTTGGTTGCTTTTTATATTTTAGTTCTCGATTACGCTTGAACTGACAATATCAATAAAAACTATTTTCTTGACTGTACTTTTTTAGCTTTCTGAATAATTGATTTAGCGTTTAAACCATATTTTTCCATTAACGCTTCTGGTGTTCCCGATTCCCCGAAAACATCATTTACTGCTACAAATTCTTGTGGAGCCGGTTTGTTTAATGCTAATACACCCGAAATGCTTTCGCCTAAACCACCTAAATAGTTATGCTCTTCGGCAGTTACGATACAACCTGTTTTACCAACCGATTTTAAAATTGTTTCTTCATCTAACGGTTTAATGGTGTGTACGTTGATTACCTCAGCAGAAATCCCTTCTTTTTCTAATTCTTCGGCAGCTTGTAAAGCTTCCCAAACCAAATGACCTGTTGCTACAATGGTAACATCGGTTCCTTCTGAAAGTACTACGGCTTTACCAATTTCAAACGGCATATCTTCCGGAATAAAATTAGGTACTACAGGGCGACCAAAACGTAAATAAACAGGACCTTCGTGATCTGCAATTGCTAATGTAGCTGCTTTTGTCTGGTTGTAATCGCAGGTATTTATAACGGTTACACCCGGCAACATTTTCATTAATCCGATATCTTCTAAAATTTGATGCGTTGCACCATCTTCACCTAAAGTTAATCCGGCATGCGATGCACAAATTTTTACATTTTTCTCTGAATAGGCAACCGACTGACGAATTTGATCGTACACGCGACCTGTTGAAAAGTTGGCAAACGTTCCTGTAAACGGAATTTTTCCGCCAATGGTCATTCCGGCAGCCAAACCAATCATGTTAGCTTCGGCAATTCCTACCTGAAAAAAACGTTCCGGATGATTCTTTTTGAAATCGTCCATTTTTAATGATCCAATTAAATCGGCACACAACGCCACAACGTTTTCGTTCTTCTGACCTAATTCTGTTAATCCTGCTCCGAAACCAGAGCGTGTATCTTTACTACCTAAGTTTGTGTATTTTTTCATTAATCTAAATTCTTTATAAATTCTAAAAGTAATTTTTGATCTTTTTGTGATAATGAACTTCTTAATTTTTCTATTTCCAAATAGCTTTTTCGCATGCTGTCTATCGTTCCGAAATAATCTACGTTTCCGCCGTTATTGTAAAGGTACAAATCGCAAATTTGTCCGGTTAAATTATGTACGTGCTTGTTTAAGCTTGAATTCTGAAAATTTGGAATTTTACTTTTTAAATTATCACAGTAATCTGGTGCATATTGTTTAACTTGTTCGTTGCCTTCTACATCAATATCATAAGCCAATGAAATTTCGCCTACATTGATATCATTGTAATTTGACTGATATTTTGTGTAATAATCGTAGTCTACTGCGTAAGCTGCCGTATCGGCAACTGCATAAGCTTCAGCTACGTCTGTTGCAGCGTAATCTACCGCTTGATTTGGAACAAAACTCTTTATTTTTTCGTTTTGTGCTTTAAAGAACTTGTCTAATTCTTTCTTTTGATCTGCAGTAATCATTTTTGCAGATTTTAAGTTTTTCACCAACGATTTTGATTCCTTTTTGTAAAACGAAGCAATTTGATCACGACCTACTGCATCTTCGCCTCCACCATATTCTTTTGTATTGTACAAAGCTGTTGTGGTTACCGAATAAATTGGCGAAATGTATGTGTACAAGCTGTAATCTTGCAACTCGCTGCCATCGTAATTATACGTGTACAACGGATCGCTGTAAATATTGCTATAATCACCGTAAGCTGCATCAACTGCTACTGCTGCCGAATCTGCTGCATAATCTGTGTAAGATTCTGCTTCTGCACTGTTCTGGTATTCTTCAATATCTGCTGAAAGTTTATCACTGTCGATATCTAACTTTAAACTAACATTTTGGCTTGATTTGTAAACCAGCTTGTAAGAATTTTCGCTGTTATATTCTACCGATACAATCAATCCTTTTAATTTAGAATCCGGAAAAATAGATTCTGCATTATTGATCTTATTGCTTTCATCGATACAAAAACAGTAATCGTAACTTTCTTTATTGTTGATATCTTTTAAAATAGCATAATACTGACAGTTTGTTCCGCCAATTGTTCCTTTACGGTCTAATTTTGTAACCGACTGCCCTTCGTTCAAAATTTTAAAAGCACCATACGCTGTATAGTTTACACTTTTTGAAATTCCGCTAACAGTTAAAGGAACCATCCAGTTTTTAGAAACAAAATAATTTGATTCGCTACCGCCGTAACTTGCTGCAGGTGTATCGTTATAATAGAAAGACAACAAGCTTTCTTTATTGTTTTTATCTAAATAATGATCGTAATTGATGTTTGAGTAATCTTCGATACTGTCAGGTGAATCTGACGATTCGATTTTATAACTCAATTTTTTGGTAAATTCTACCGATTTATTGTTTTGAGCAAAACCTGCAAATGTGGTTAAACTTACTGCCAAACAAACAATTTTTTTCATAGGGTTTCTCTCCTTTTCTATTAATAATCTTCTAAAGTAACAATGTTTTGGTTTAAAGCACTTTCTAACTGATCGTTGTTTGGTGCTTTACCATGCCAAGCATGTGTATTCATCATGAAATCTACACCGTTGCCCATTTCGGTGTGTAATAATATCATTACTGGTTTTTTGTTGCCGGTTTTTTGTTTTGCTTCTTGTAAACAGTTGATTACAGCTTCTAAATCGTTACCTTTTTCAATGTTTAAAACATCCCATCCAAAAGCTTCAAATTTAGCCTGTAAACTTCCCATGTTTAAAACCTCATCGGTAGTTCCATCGATCTGTTTTCCGTTTAAATCAACAGTAGCTATAAGATTATCGATTTTATTGGCAGCAGCGTACATTAATGCTTCCCAGTTTTGACCTTCTTGCAATTCACCATCGCCCATAAGAACATAGACCAAATTAGCATCCTTATTTAATTTTTTTGCCTGCGCTGCACCAATTCCTACAGATAAACCTTGCCCTAATGAACCTGACGCCATGCGGATTCCCGGTAAATGACTGTGAGTTGTTGGGTGACCTTGTAAACGAGAATCGATTTTTCTGAAAGTAGCCAATTCGCTTACAGGGAAATAGCCGCTGCGAGCCAAAACGCTGTAGAAAACCGGAGAGATATGTCCGTTTGATAAAAAGAAGATATCCTCGTCTTTTCCATCCATATCAAAGCCTTCTTTTCTGTTCATAATAACTTGATACAGTGCAACGAAATATTCTGCACAGCCTAAAGATCCGCCCGGATGACCAGAATTTACGGCATGTACCATACGTAAAACATCTCTTCTAACTTGTGTTACCAAGTCTTGTAATTGTTGTGTGTTAGGTTTCATTTATAAATACATAAAATTTACTGTACACAAAGATAGTTTTTTTAAAAGATTGCACACACAAACTTAATGTTTTTGTTTATTAACAAATTACATTGATATTAGTACCTTTGCAAAATGGAAAGTTTAAAATTATACTGGAAAAACTATATTAGCGCTTACCAAGGTTTATCGCAGGCTACATGGCTGTTGGCGCTTGTAATGTTTATTAACCAAAGTGGATCTATGGTGCTACCTTTTTTAGGAGTTTACATGACCACGGTTTTAGATTTTTCTTTAAAAAATGCCGGTATTGTTTTAAGTACTTTTGGTGTTGGATCTATTTTAGGATCGCTTGTTGGCGGCTGGCTTACAGATAAATTCGGATCGTTTAAAATACAGGTTAGCAGCTTGTTTTTAAGTATTCCGTTTTATTTGATACTGCCTTTCTTTAAAAGTTTTGAAACACTTTGTTTATCGATCTTTTTCTTGAGTTTTATTAAAGAATTGTTTCGCCCGGCAAACAGTGCATCGGTTTCGTATTACGCTAAACCAGAAAATATTACCCGCGCTTTTTCACTAAACCGTATGGCATTGAATTTGGGCTATTCTATTGGTCCGGCAATCGGTGGATTTTTAGCAGCGGTTTCGTACAACTTTTTGTTTTATACCAACGCGGTAATGTCGTTTTTGGCAGGAACGCTTTTTATCATCTATTTTAAAAACAGAAAAGGCAATACGCCCGAAAAAGTAATTGCCGATAAGGCAGAACAAATCATTAAAACCAAATCTGCGTATGCCGATCGTAAATTTATATTCTTCAGTATATTCATTGCCATTTACGCTTTTTGTTTTTTTCAGATATTAAACACACTACCCCTATTCTATAAAAATGTAGCATTGATGGACGAAAAAGAAGTCGGTTTACTAATGGCATTCAACGGAATTGTGGTTTTTATTTTAGAAATGGCGCTGGTGCATTATGCTGAGAAAAAATTCACCCTAACCGCTAATATGATAATTGGAAGTTTGTTTTGCGGTGCCGCGTTTTTAGTGTTGTTACCATCGCATTTAATTGTGGTTTTATATTTGTCGATTTTCTTAATATCGATTTCCGAAATATTAATCATGCCGTTTGCATCAACTGTAGCTGTTAACAGATCAGGACCAACCAATCGCGGATCGTACATGGGCTTAAACGGAATGTCGTTCTCTTTAGCATTTGTCACATCGCCGTTAATCGGAACATTTATCGCTCAAAATTATGGGTTTACTAACCTGTGGATTTTTAACTGCGTAATGATTTTAGTTGCAACCGTTGGGTTTTATTTTGTAATGAAAAAAATGTAGTTTATGACTGTTTTTAGAACCGAGAATTTAAGCATTGGCTACAAGGATAAAATGCTGTTCAGCAATTTGAATTTCGAGATTAAAACCGGAATTCTTACATCGTTATTAGGCAGCAACGGAATCGGAAAATCGACTTTATTAAAAACAATTTCGGGTTTGTTGGATAAAAAATCGGGTACTGTTTTTATTGATGATAAAAATACCGATACTTTTTCTATTGCCGAATTTGCCAAAATGGTAAGTGTGGTGCTAACGCATGAAAACGTGAATAAAGATCTTACGGTTTACGAACTGGTTAAATTGGGCAGACAGCCTTACACGAATTGGTTAGATAAATTAACCGAAGAAGATGAAATTTTGATAAATGCTACGTTGGAAGATTGTAAAATCAGTAATTTAAAAGATCGGAAATTATCGCAGTTAAGCGACGGACAATTACAGCGAACCTTTATTGCGCGTGCTGTTGTGCAAGATACCCCGTTTATATTTTTAGACGAGCCTTCTACACATTTAGATTTGTATCATAAGGTAAAACTTTTTAAACTGCTTAAAAAACTGTGTGTGGTTAACAACAAATGTATTTTATTTTCTACGCACGATTTAGATTTGGCATTGCAATTAAGCGATGAAATTGTGTTGCTGAAAGATGATAAATTTTATCACGATACCACAAGCAACCTAATTAACAATGGTGTTTTTGATCGCTTTTTTGATACAGATGATATTGTGTTTGATAAAGAACGAAAGCAGTTTTTGATACTGTAACTTTTGTCGCAGATGAACTGATATTTACAAGTATATGCGTTTTGATAACGTTAGTTTGTCATTCTGAAAGAAACGAAGTGGAATGAAGAATCTTTACAGTAAAAAGAGATTCCTCCTTTAGCCTGTGCAGAGCTTGTCGAAGTATCGGAATGACAAAATGGAATTAAATTACAAATTACTATTATGTTTTTTATTTAAGGAAACATTCTGCATTGTCCATTTAATTTTTTCTTGGAACGGATGTTTTCTCACAGGACAATCGGTTTTACTGCAAATGTTGCACGAGTATTCTTTACAGGCATCTAAATGTACAAACAGCTCAATTCGGTCGCCAAAATGATTCTTTACGGCATCTTCCAACGCATCAACTTCTTTATGACCTTCTTCGATATTAAAATACCAAGGCACTGTCATGTGACAGTCAAAATGCAAGGTACTTCCGTATTTAATAATTCTTAAATTATGTAGATCGATCCAATTTTCACGACGTTCTTCACTCAAAAAATCAACCACTTCTTTTAAAAGTAATTCATCGGTTTCATCCATAATTCCCGAAATCGATTCTCGAACAATCCTGTATCCCGTATAAATTATAAATCCTGCGAAAATTAAAGCGGTTACACTATCAATCCAAGAAATTTCGGTAAAGTATAAAATAATCAATCCAATGATGATTCCAATGGTAGAATAAGTATCGGTTTGTAAATGTTTACCGCTTGCAATCAATGCCAGCGAATTGTTCTTCTTTCCTTTTTTAATGGCATAAAAACCCAAGACATAATTTATTACGGCAGTTAATGATACTAAAATCAATCCTAAATCTAGTTTCTCAATTGTTTTTGGATTTTGCAGTTCGCCAATAGCTTCATAAATAATTACAACTCCGGCAATGGTTATTAACGCACCTTCAATAGAAGCCGAAATAAACTCGACTTTTCCATGACCGTACGGATGGTTATGATCTTTTGGCAACGACGATAAGTACAGACTGTACAAACCAATTAAGCCGGCAATTACGTTAATGGTACTTTCTAATGCATCGGTTAAAATGGCAACAGAATTGGTTTGATACCACGCGTACAACTTAACCAAAAACAGTATGATACCGACTATTGCAATAATCCGTTGGAATTTAAAGTTTTCGTTTGCTTGTGATATCATTGCAATTTACCTTATATAAACTTACAGTTAATAATTTTTTCTAGCAAGCACATAAGTTACTCCAACAGAAAAGTAGACTTCAGCCATATTTTCTTTGTAAGGAGTTTTTTCTAATTGCTGAACTTCTTTTGTATATAAATCAGTACGTGTTGTTTCGTAAGTAAAATTCGACCTAAAGAAAGAGGTTTTTAAATTTAGATCAACCCAAAAACGATCAGACAATTTATATCCCATTGTAACAGCAGGCGTTAATGTAAAATTATCTTTTGCTATTTTGCCTTGTGAATAACTAATTTTGTATTCATTATTTGTGTTTTTTTCTTTTAAATCAATTCCACCCCAATTTGAATAGAACGAGGTAACACCTATTGAAAATTTAGGGTAAAAATAAAAATGTTCTGTTTCTATCCTATAAACCATACCCAAAGAAATAACCGGAATAAAATTATTATCTATTGGAGAATATGCTTTTACGTAATAATTTTCTCCAAATTCTTTATTAGCAAATTTTTGAAAATTAGTGCCTGTACTCCTACCATCGTTAAAATAAATGAATTTCAAATCGGCTTCTACACCAAAACGCTTTCGTATAAACCAAATAGCAGATAGTGAAGGCACAAACTTACTTTTTGAGCTGTACTCTATAAAATAATCGGTTATTTTGTTTTGATTCATATCGGTTAAAGGCATATTTAAACCACCTTCAACTTTTAGCTGAAACCTATTAGTATATAATGTTGAATTTTCTTCTTGACTAAACAACTGATTACTAAAAACAACTGTAAATAATAAACATATAAGAATATTTATATTTTTCATCTTAAATTAAATTTACTGTTGTTAGTAATTCTACATTCGGTTTGTTTTCAAAAGTAATGATCAGTTTAAACTGATGCTGAACGTTATTTTCTGATGGTGGAGTCATCAATAGAAGATCAAAATATTCTGTTTCTTCTAACCTATATGCAAAATCGTAATTTAAACTTTTAACTAGATCAATAACATCTTTATAACCTTTACGTATTTTAAAATACTCTGTTATATCACTATTCGCAGATTTATCAGCATTAAAATCATTTAACGTAATTATTTTTATTGATTCAACTTTATCTGTGTGATCATAAGTTATTTCTGGCGGGCAATCGCATGACATTGCATAAGCTCCTTGCGAAAATAATGGTTGATAAGTATCTTTTTTAAGAAACGATAAGCTTTGTCGGTTTACTTGCAAACGTATTCCATACGCTTTTTTATTAATATTTTCTGATGCTGATTCTATTGGTTCTTCACCACTATTATCAATATTTTTTAGTGAGAAACCAGAGTTTGTATAAAACTTTTCTTCTATATTATCATCGCAATTACAGCAAGCGTAGAAAACATCTAAAAGTGGTAGTGTTAGAATAATTAGTAATACAATATATTTTCTTTTCATTGTGATTTCTTTTAAGTTATAATTTCCAAATATACTATTTACAACGTAATTTCCAACACTTCGCCAACGTTCATTCCTTCTAACTTCCAACCACCAATACGAATGCGGATTAATCGTAAAGTTGGAAACCCAACGGCAGCTGTCATTTTGCGAACTTGTCGGAATTTTCCTTGTGTCAATATAATCGTCAGCCAGCTTGTTGGTCCGTGCCGATCGCTACGAATACGGTAACCTTCGCCAATGTAATCTGGCTTGCTGGTAATAGCTGCAAAACATTTTTTAGTTAGAAAACGTTCGCCATTGACTCCTATTTCAACTCCGTTTTTCAATTTTTCTATTGCTTCTTCGGTAACAATTCCATCAACCTGAACAACGTATTGCTTTTCGTAATGGGCGCTACGAATTTCTTCGCTGATTTTACCATCGGTTGTTAACATCAGTAAACCTTCAGAATTTTCATCCAATCTGCCAATCGCCATTGTTCCCTCAGGAAAATTATAAAATTCACCCAATTTTTTTTTGTTTCGTTTTTGTTCGTAAATAAACTGCGAAATATACCCCGCGGGTTTGTACAATAGAAAATGCTGGTGCATGATTAATGATTGTAGATTGAAGGAAATATTTTTCCTGGATTCATGATGTTTTTAGGATCGAATATTTTTTTGATCTGATACATTAAATTCAGTTCGATATTAGTGAAAACAATCGGCATAAATTCTTTTTGAACCAAACCGATTCCGTGTTCGCCCGAAATAGTTCCGTTTAATGATTTTGTTAACTCAAAAATTTCTTTTACGCCTTTTGGAACTTCGTTTTTCCAAGCATCTTCGGTCATATCTAATTTTACGATGTTTACATGTAAGTTTCCATCACCTGCGTGTCCGTAACATATACTTTTAAAGCCGTATTTCTCACCAATTGATTTAATTCCGATTAATAATTTAGGCAGTTCAAAACGAGGTACAACGGTATCTTCTTCCTTATAAACCGTATTTTGTTTTACAGCTTCAGCAACATTTCTGCGTAGTTTCCACAATGCATTTTTCTGTTCAACAGTATCTGCAAAAAGAACTTCATCAATCTGAAACTGTTCAACCACTGTCAGAATTTTCTCTGCTTCGTTCATTAAAATATCCGGATAATTCCCATCGACTTCAATCAGCAAATGAGCTTCAATTTCGGGTTTTAAATTCAAATCGGGAACATCGGTAAATTTCATCGTCCAATCAATTGCATCACGTTCCATAAATTCCAACGCACTTGGTACAATTCCTGCCTTAAAAATAGCCGAAACAGCTGCTGCTGCTGCTTCCATTTTAAAAAACGGAACCAATAACAATACATTATGCGGAACGGCAGCCACCAATTTTAAAACAATTTTGGTAACCACACCCAATGTACCTTCGCTGCCCACCATTAACTGCGTTAGGTTATATCCGGTAGAATTTTTCAGGGTATTTGCAGCCGTGTTTATAATGTCGCCGTTTGTCAAAACAACTTCTAAATTAAGTACGTAATCTTTGGTAACGCCGTATTTAACCGCACGCGCTCCACCACTGTTTTCGGCAATATTTCCACCAATAAAACAACTGCCTTTACTGCTTGGATCAACCGGATATAACAATCCTTTTTCGGCAACTGCATTCTGTAAAACCTCTGTAATTACTCCAGGTTGAGTTATAACCTGCAAGTTTTGTTCGTCGATTTTTATTATTTGATTTAATCGTTCCATAGAAAGTCCGATGCCTTTATGAACAGCCAAAATTCCCCCACTTAAACCTGTGCGAGCTCCAATTGGAACAACCGGAATTGCGTATTCAAAAGCAATTTTCATTATGGCACTTACTTCTTGAGTTGATGCCGGTTTTACAACAATTGAAGGTGGGAAAACCAAATCTTCTGTATGATCTTTTCCATATTCGTTCAAGGTTTCATCATCGGTAAAAACATATAATGCTCCAACAACTTCAACTAATTTATTTTTTATATCAACAATAATCATTATTCTACATCTTTATATTTAACTTTTTGCATATTCGGAAGGAAATAAGCAATAACGCCGATCAGCGGTAAAAACGAACAAATGTGGTAAATGTATTGGATAGAAGTTGCATCTGCCCAAAGTCCTAAAACGGCTGATCCTACTCCGCCCATTCCAAAGGCAAAACCATAAAACAAGCCCGAAACCATTCCTAATTTCTTTGGCAATAATTCTTGTGCATAAACTAAAATCGATGGAAATGCCGATGAAATAATCAACCCAATAATTACAATTAAAATACCTGTTAACTGTAAATCTACATAAGGCAATGCCAATGTAAACGGCGCTGCTCCTAAAACTGAAAACCAGATGACGTATTTTCGCCCGAAACGATCGCCAAAAATTCCGCCTAACAACGTTCCTACAGCAACCGAAATCAAGAAATAAAACAAATAAACCTGCGCCTGAACTCCGTTCAAACCAAATTTATCCATGGTGTAAAACTGAAAATAACTGGTAATACTTGCTACATAAAAATATTTAGAGAAGATCAAAACCAATAAAATGGTAATTGCCGAATTTACTTTAAAAGCAGATAAATCGGGTACCTGAATTACTTTCTTGGTTGATCTTGAAGCGATTTTTAATTTATCGTTGTACCATTTTGCAATGTATCCTAAAACAATCTGCGCCAAAATTGCAAAACCTAAAAACCACAAAATGTATAATTGTCCGTTTGGCAATACGATCCACGCAATTAACAACGGAGCCAGAGCTGTTCCGGTATTTCCGCCAATTTGAAAAACCGATTGCGCAAAACTCCGCCTTCCGTTTGATGCCATGAAAGCTACACGCGATGATTCAGGATGAAAGATCGATGAGCCAATTCCGACCAAAACAACCGCTACTAAAATCAATTCGTAATTTGGTGCATAAGCCAGCAAACTAATTCCTGCCATGGTAAACAACATACCAAAAATTTGCGAATACGGCTTTGGGTTTTTATCGGTATAAGCCCCAACAACCGGCTGAAATATTGATGCTGCCAACTGGTAACACAGCGTAATCATACCAACCTGTGCAAAAGTTAAATGGTATTTGGCTTCTAATTTCGGATAAATTGCAGGGATAACCGCTTGCAGCAAATCGTTCAACAAATGGGCAACGCTTATGGCAATCAGTATTGCGTAAACGGGTTTTTGCGCATCTGTATTTTTTATTGTAGACATTTTTTATAGATTGAAACAACAAATTTACTTAAACCACCCCAATACAACTTAAATTTTAAAACGATTTTTAGAACAATTTTGTAAGTTTGTTGAAACGATTCATTATGCCGAACGAAAAGCTTCCGAATAAAAAATCTTTACATGAAATTGATGGAATTTCGCAACCCGATCATGTGAATCAGGATTCCATTCGAACGATTCAGAATTTCAGAAGAAAGTCGTTAAACATTGATTTGCTGATCGAAAAACTACTGCAAGGCGATATTCCGTCGTTAAGTAAAGCCATCACAATTATAGAAAGTACCAATCCCACGCATAATGAACAAGCGCATAAAATTATACAGACGTGTTTGCCGCATGCAAATAAATCAGTGCGAATTGGTATAACCGGTGTTCCCGGCGTTGGAAAAAGTACCTTTATTGAAGCATTTGGAATGTATCTTACATCAATCGGGAAAAAAGTAGCGGTTTTGGCAGTCGATCCCAGCAGCACCATTAGTAAAGGAAGTATTTTGGGCGATAAAACCCGAATGGAAGATTTGGTTAAAAATGCAAATGCGTTTATACGTCCGTCGGCATCGGGCGAAAGTTTAGGTGGCGTTTCCCGTAAAACCCGTGAAAGTATTATTTTGTGCGAAGCCTGTGGATTTGATACTATTTTGATTGAAACGGTTGGGGTCGGACAAAGTGAAACAGCAGTTCACAGCATGACCGATTTCTTTTTATTATTGAATTTAGCCGGTGCTGGCGATGAATTACAAGGAATTAAGCGCGGGATTATGGAAATGGCAGATTCTGTCATCATCAATAAAGCCGATGGCGATAATTTAAAACATGCCAACAATGCCAAATTAGATATTAATCGTGCCTTACATTTATTCCCATTGAAAGATTCTAAATGGCAACCTAAAGTTTTATTGGCAAGTGCTTTTTACAACCAAGGAATTGAAGATGTTTGGCAACTTTTAGAAAAGTATTTTTCATTAACCAAAGAAAATGGTTATTTTGAAACCAACCGGAAAAATCAGAATGCCTATTGGTTAAAAGAAACAATTAACGAGCAATTGCTTTCAAATTTTTATCAAAACCAAGCCATATACGAACAACTACAAAATGCAGAAAATGCTGTACAAAATAACGAAAAATCTCCATTTACTGCCGCAAATGAATTGTTGGAGTTGTATAGTAAAATGAATAAAAGCACTTAATTTTAAGTGCTTTTCTGTTTCTTATTTATTCCCTTTAGCGTAATCTGCTAAAAATTGTTCCAAACCTGAATCGGTTAGCGGATGTTTTAGTAATCCTAAAATAGAACTTAGCGGACCTGTCATTACATCGGCACCAATTTTAGCGCAATTAACAATATGCATGGTGTGACGGACAGATGCTGCTAAAATCTGAGTTTCGAAAGCATAGTTGTCATAAATCAATCTAATTTCATCGATCAGGTTTAAGCCGTCTGTAGAAATATCATCTAAACGTCCAATAAAGGGTGATACATAGGTTGCACCAGCTTTCGCTGCCAATAATGCCTGACCTGCCGAGAACACTAATGTTACATTGGTTTTAATTCCTTTATCTGAAAAATATTTGCAGGCTTTAATTCCGTCTTGTGTCATTGGAATTTTCACTACAATCTGCTCGTTTAATTCCGCCAATTCCTCACCTTCTTTAATCATTCCTTCGTAATCGGTTGCAATAACTTCGGCACTTACATCGCCATCAACAATAGTGCATATATCAACATAATGCTTTAAAATATTGTTCTTCCCGGTGATACCTTCTTTCGCCATTAACGACGGATTTGTTGTAACGCCATCTAAAACGCCTAAAGCCTGTGCTTCTTTAATTTGTTCAAGGTTTGCTGTATCTATAAAAAATTTCATTGTGTTGTTGTTTTAATTATTTGTAAAGATTTTCAACAATTAAAAGTTACTAAAAATCTGTGAATCTGTGGCAAATAAATTACTTAATTTTATAATGATTCATCAGCATTTTTTCGTAAACCGTATCTGGTAGAATCTTTTTTAGAAAGATAGAAAATTTCTGCATAAAAGCCCCTACTTTATAATGAACTTTTGGATTTTTTGTCTGAATGATTTTATCTATCGCTTTTGCCATTTCTATAGGATCGCCACCATCATTCACATGTTCATTAATGGTCGCCAATTGCTGACTGTAAATTTCTTTGTATGGTGATTGATCTAAAACCGGAGCATGAAAACGTCGAGCAGCAATATCTGTAGCAAAATCACCCGGAGCCACATTGGTAACTCGGATATTAAACGATTTTACTTCCATCCGTATCGATTCGGTAATCAGCTCCAAAGCTCCTTTCGATGCCGAATAAATTCCGCGGTAAGGCAATCCCATATAACCTGCAATTGATGTTACATTAATGATCAAGCCCGATTTTTGTTGACGCATTTGTGGTAAAACGGCTTTCATAACTTCAATTGGTCCAAAAACATTGGTATGAAAATTATTCTGAATTTCATCTAACGGAATTTCCTCAATTGGTCCGGTAATACCTACTCCTGCGTTGTTAATCAACACATCAATTCTACCTTCTTTCGCAATAATTTCGGCAACCGCACTTTGTATCGATTCATTGTTTCGAACATCAATTGCAACCAACGGGAAACTACTGTTTGCAACATTTTCAGGATTTCTACTGCTACCGTAAACCGTGTAACCTTTGGTTAGTAAAAAATTCCCGACCGTTTTGCCAATACCTGACGATCCGCCGGTTATCAATACAACTTTGCTCATTTTTAATATTTTCAACAAATATACAATAGCAATCGTAAAAAGTAGTATTTTTAGTACTTGGAAAAATAAAATGATACGAATGAAATTTAAAAATAAAATTTTTCTGTTTGTTGCCTTTGCATCAATAAATTCGGGCTTTATTCATGCCCAAAAACAAAAAGACCGTGTAAAGGAAATGATGGAAAATCTATCGAAAGATGAATTAATAAAACATCTTTCTATAATTGCCGGCGATGAAATGGAAGGCAGAAAAACAGGTGAAGCCGGTCAAAAAATGGCGGCAAATTACTTGCGAAACGTCTACAAAAATTTAGGAATTGAAGCCTTGCCGGGAACAGATGATTATTATCAATTTGTTCCGTCTGAAGCTATGAAACGTATGTTTAGTCCCAAATTAAACGACAGTGAAAATGTTGTTGCTTATATAAAAGGTAGCGAAAAACCCGACGAATATTTGGTAATTTCTGCACATTACGACCATGTTGGTATGACAAACGGCGAAATTTACAATGGTGCCGATGATAACGGAACCGGAACTACTGCGTTGTTAGAGATGGCACGTATGTTTAAAATTGCAGAGAAAAATGGCAACGGACCAAAACGATCTATCGTTTTTCTGCATTGTACGGGCGAAGAATATGGTTTGCACGGATCGCGTTTTTTTGTGAATTCTAAAATTATTCCTTTAGAAAATATTGTTGCCGATTTAAATGTTGATATGATTGGTCGCAGAGATTTAACATACGATAAAAATAAAAAAGACTATATTTATTTGGTGGGAAGCGATAAGTTAAGCACCGAATTACACGATGTTTCTGAAGCCATGAATAAAAAATACACCAATCTGGTTTTAGATTATACGTTTAACGACGATAAACATCCGGAGATGATTTATTACAGATCAGATCATTACAATTTTGCAAAGTACAACATTCCGGTAATTTTTTATTACAGTGGCGAACATGCAGATTATCATAAACCGACAGACACGGTTGATAAAATTAATTTCGACGATATGCTTAAACGTACTCAATTAATTTTTGTAACTGCTTGGGAAATAGCAAACAGACCAGATCGAATTAAACTAAAACAATAATGAAAAAGATCTTTCTTATAATAGTATGTATGTTTCTGGCAACATCGGTATTTGCACAAAATAACGATGCCGAAATTAAATCGATCCAAAACTACATACAATCAACATCGCAAAACGAATGGTTCGATCCTATAAACAAACCGGGCACAACAGCCACTGGTACAACGTATGATCTTTCGTATTATGTGCTATCCGACAATAATATCTTTTCAATAATCTATACCGTTTTCGATAAATACACACTGCAAAAAGTTTTTTACTACAAGAATAATGAGCTGATTGCCTGCATTATTGAAGAAACCGATGCTAACAATGCCAACAAATTATTGCGTTACGCCGATTACTTTTTCAAAGACGGACAATTGATCAATACGGCAGACGAAAACAAAGAAATACCATCTGCAACAGTATATCAAGAAGGTATTCAAAAGTTAAAAGAAGTAGATTTTAACTAAAGTAATTATAAAAAACAGTGCAATTATGCTAAAAAAATAGTATTTTGCATAAATAGTCATCAAAAAAAGTACACAATATATGTCTCAAATAGGTAGATTATTCGATATTCCTTATTACCAGTTGCAGAATTATCCGTTGCAAAAAGCATTTACAACAAAATACAACGGCGTTTGGAAATCAACAAGTATTCAGGAATATATTGAACAGGCAAATTATGTTTCAAAAGCATTGCTTGCCATGGGTGTTAAAAAAGGCGATAAAATTGCACTGATAACCTCTACAAACAGAACCGAATGGAATATTATGGATATTGGTATTTTGCAGACCGGAGCGGTTACTGTGCCTATATATCCTACCATTTCAGAACACGATTACGAATACATTATAAAGCATTCAGAAAGTGTGTATGTTTTTGTTTCCGATAAGGTTATTTTAGATAAGTTAGATAAAGTAAAATTCAATATTCCAAAGCTTCGAGGCATTTATTCGTTCGATGAAATTCCGGGATGCGCCAATTGGAAAGATATTATAACTGCCGGTAAAGATGCACTGAACGATGCCGATGTGGAAGCTGCGAAAGCCAGCGTAACTCCAGACGATTTAGCGTCGATCATTTATACATCAGGTACAACAGGTACACCAAAAGGAGTTTTACTAACACACAACAATATTATCAGCAACGTTTTAGGATCCGAAGAACGTGTTCCTTTTGATAGAGGAAGTTACACTGCGTTGAGCTTTCTGCCGTGCTGTCATATTTTTGAGCGAATGATTCTATATCTGTTCCAATATATGGGTGTGTCGATTTATTTTGCCGAATCTATCGAGAAAATTTCAGATAACCTTCAAGAAGTTAAACCACAGGTAATGACGGTTGTTCCAAGGGTTTTAGAAAAAGTCTTCGATAAAATTTACGCCAAAGGATCTGAACTTTCGGGTATTAAAAAAGCATTGTTCTTTTGGGCATTGCGTTTGGCTGAAGATTTTAAACCATACGGAGCAAATGGCGGCTTTTATGAATTTAAACTAAAAATTGCCCGCAAACTGATTTTCTCTAAATGGCATGCAGCTTTGGGTGGAAATTTAGAATTGTTGGTATCGGGTTCTGCCCCATTATCGCCTCGTTTGGCACGAATTTTTGGCGGAGCCGATATTCCGGTGATGGAAGGATACGGTTTAACGGAAACTTCTCCGGTAATTTCTGTAAACGACCAGCGAAACAACGGTTGGAAAATTGGATCGGTAGGTAGAATTTTAAGCAATGTTACCGTTAAAATTGGCGAAGATGGCGAAATTCTTTGCCAAGGACCATCGATTGCAGAAGGATATTATAAAGATGAAGAAAAAACAAAAGAAGCTTTTATCGATGGTTGGTTTCACACAGGAGATATAGGTGTAGTTGATGCCGACGGATTTTTGTTTATTACCGATCGTAAAAAGGAAATGTTTAAAACAAGTGGCGGTAAATACGTTGCGCCGCAAATGATTGAAAATGCCATGAAACAATCTCGTTTTATTGAGCAGATTATGGTTGTGGGCGAAGGACAAAAAATGCCCGCAGCGTTGATTCAACCTAATTTCGATTTTATTAAAGAATGGGCAAATCGCAACAAAGTAAATGTAGGTTTTTCGTTAGACGAAGTGGTAAATAACGAATTGGTTATAGAACGCCTTCAAAAAGAAATAGATTTAATTAACCCGCAGTTTGGTAAATGGGAACAAATTAAAAAGTTTGCACTAACACCAAATGTTTGGGCAATTGATTCTGGCGAATTAACTCCAACCTTAAAACTAAAACGTAAAGTTATTCTGGAAAAGTATAAGAATCTGTATGAGAAGATGTATTCTTAATATTAATAGAATTACATTCCTTTTGTTACTATTTTTTAGTTGTTTAGGCTGTAGTAGTGTTAAAAAAAGAGTTGATTTCAATAATTATAAAAATATTGAACCATTTATTAATGATTATTTAACTACATCATATCTTATTAGTATGTATGTTGAAGAGTATGATATTTTTCAAGTGAATATAGACTCAATACAAAATGATCATTTTTTAATACGTATTTTTCCATTCGATTCTAGTGTAACTTTAAATACTAGTGAGTTTATTCAAGATGATTTATTTCCTCAAGGCTATAAAGAATTTAAAGGCAAAACTTTTTTTATTGATTTTATGCGCAAAAGACCTTCAGATAACGTTTATAATAAATTGCTTGAAAAAAATAAAATTGATTCAACTTATATTTTAGTGGAACAAGGAAAATTAAGTGAAGAAGAAGGAATTATAATTGATAAATATGATGATTCAATTTTTGCTCAAAATTATTTAGTAAAAAGGAAATACAATAAACTAAAATTAATTTACGAATGGTATGGCGGTAAGGTTATTTATATAAACAAATAACAATAAAATATCCTTTTAACGAAAATTTAAATTAAAAATAGTATGCATGCATACTATTTTTTTATTATATTTGGTATAACTAAATAAATTCATGAAAAATAAAACGCTCGATTCAGTAATAAAAAATACCTGGCAAGCCATTGCCCGCATGTATAACGAAGAAGCTTCGCAATACGGTGCAAGCATGGCACTTGGGTATGCTTTATTAAACATAGATAAAGAGGGAACACCTTCAACAGCTTTGGCTCCACGCTTGGGAATGGAACCAACAAGTTTAACGCGCACCCTAAAAACAATGGAAGAAAAAGGACTGATTTCAAAAATGAAAAATCCAAAAGATGGTCGCGGTGTTAACATCTATTTAACTCCGCTGGGTGTCGAAAAACGCAGACTATCAAAACAAACGGTAATCAATTTTAATAATAAACTTTTAGAAACCTTTTCGCAACAAGAGATTGATAACTTTATAGAGATGTCAGAGAAAATTCAGAACATCATTGTAACAAAAAAGAAATTTTAAGAAACCAAACTTCATAGAATTATGAATAGATTAATAAAGAAAGTGGCTGTTATTGGTTCCGGAATCATGGGTTCGGGCATTGCCTGTCACTTTGCAAACATTGGCGTCCAGGTGCTGCTTTTGGACATTGTTCCAAACCAGCTTACCGAGGCCGAAGAAAAAAAAGGTCTTACGCTTAACGATAAAGTGGTAAGAAACAGAATGGTGAACGATAATCTGGCAACTGCCTTAAAATCGAACCCCTCGCCTATTTACGATAAAAAATTTGCCGACAGAATTTCGACAGGAAACACAACAGATGATCTTCCAAAAATTAAAGATGTTGATTGGATTATTGAAGTTGTTGTGGAACGTTTGGATATTAAAAAAGCAGTTTACGAACAAATTGAAAAATATCGCAAACCGGGAACTTTGATTACATCGAATACTTCTGGAATTCCGATTCATTTTATGAGCGAAGGACGAAGCGAAGATTTTCAGGAACATTTCTGCGGAACACACTTTTTTAATCCGGTTCGATACTTAAAATTGTTCGAAATTATTCCCGGACCAAAAACCAAACCAGAAGTTTTATCTTTCTTAAACAATTACGGCGAAAAATTCTTAGGAAAAACATCGGTTGTAGCTAAAGATACACCTGCGTTTATTGGAAACCGCATTGGTATTTACGGTATCATGAGTCTTTTTCATTTGGTAAAAGAAATGGATATGACTATTGAAGAAGTCGATAAATTAACCGGACCAGTAATTGGAAGACCAAAATCTGCAACTTTCCGCACGGTTGATGTGGTTGGTTTGGATACTTTGGTGCATGTAGCTAATGGTTTGTATGAAAATGTTCCGAACGATGAAGCACATGAATTGTTTAAACTTCCCGATTTCATCAATCACATGATGGAAAATAAATGGTTGGGAAGTAAAACTAAACAAGGTTTCTATAAAAAAGTTGATAAAGATATTCTTTCGCTTGATTTGAATACGTTGGAATATCGCCCAAACAAAAAAGCATCTTTCCAAACATTAGAATTGACCAAAACCATTGATAATGTAATTGATCGTTTCAAGGTTTTAGTGAATGGAAAAGACAAAGCGGGTGAATTTTACCGTAAATCTTTTGCGGGATTGTTTGCGTATGTTTCTAACCGCGTACCCGAAATTACCGATGATTTATATAAGATAGACGATGCTATGAAAGCCGGTTTTGGCTGGGAACACGGACCTTTCCAAATTTGGGATGCGATTGGTGTTGAAAAAGGTATCGAATTGATAAAAGAAAACGGCGAAAATGTTGCTGAATGGGTTAATGAAATGTTGGCTTCGGGCAATAAATCTTTCTATACCATAAAAGAAGGTGCTACCTATTATTATGATATCGATTCAAAATCTCAAAAGAAAATTCCGGGACAAGATGCGTTTATCATTTTAAATAACATTCGCGATACTAAAAAAGTTTGGGGCAATTCCGATTCTACTTTGTTTGATTTGGGTGATGGAATTTTAAATCTGGAATTTCATTCAAAAATGAATTCGATTGGCGGTGGTGTCATCAGCGGAATCAACAAAGCAATCGATCTTGCCGAAAAAGAATATAGCGGTTTAGTTATTGGAAATCAAGCAGCAAATTTCTCGGTCGGTGCCAATTTAGGTATGATTTTTATGATGGCGGTTGAACAAGAATACGATGAATTGAATTTTGCCATAAAATCTTTCCAAGATACTATGATGCGCGTTCGTTATTCGGGTATTCCGGTAATTGCAGCTCCACATGGAATGACGCTTGGCGGCGGTTGCGAATTGGTGATGCATTCAGACAAAGCCGTTGCAGCAGCAGAAACCTATATTGGTTTGGTTGAATTTGGTGTTGGTGTAATTCCTGGCGGTGGCGGATCTAAAGAAATGACTTTACGCGCTGCAGATCAATTCAAAAAGAACGATGTTAAATTGAATATTCTTCAAGAATATTTCTTAACTGTGGGAACGGCAAAAGTTGCAACATCGGCTTACGAAGGTTTTGATAACGGTGTGCTTTTACCAACAAAAGATATTGTTGTGGTGAATAAAGACCGACAAATTGCAGAGGCTAAAAAACACGCTTTGTTAATGGCTGAAGCTGGTTACACACAACCTGTTCAACGAAAAGATATTCAGGTATTAGGTAAACAAGCATTAGGCGCATTTTTAGTTGGAACTGATGGAATGACAGCAGGAAATTACATATCTGATCACGATAAAAAAATTGCCAATAAACTGGCTTACGTAATGGCAGGTGGCGATTTATCTGAACCAACATTGGTATCTGAACAATATTTGTTAGATCTGGAACGCGATGCATTTTTAAGTTTATGTACAGAACGTAAAACGTTAGAACGTATTCAGTTTATGTTAACTAAAGGGAAACCTTTGCGTAATTAATATAAGAATTGAGTAGTGAGATTTTAGAATTTAGATTTCTATTGTATGCATAAAATTGACGATTTAATAGTTTGGAAGAAAGCAATTCAGCTAACAAAAGAAGTTTATTTGCTTTCTTCGAAAATTCCTAACGACGAAAAATTTGGAATTATTTCTCAGATTAAAAGATGCTCTGTTTCAATCCCTTCAAATATAGCTGAAGGAGCTGGTAGAAATTCAAATAATGAGTTTAAACATTTTTTAGGAATTGCAAATGGATCGTGCTATGAATTACAAACTCAATTAATCTTAATAAAAGAATTAAATCTAACCAACGAAATAATTGAAATTGATTTTTTAATTGAAAAGTGTATCGAAATTCAAAAAATGATTTATTCTTTCAAATCTAAAATCGCACAGTCTAATATCTAACATCTCAATACTAAAATCTAAAAATAAGAAAAATGAAAACAGCATATATAGTAAAGGCATACAGAACACCCGTTGGTAAAGCGCCAAAGGGATTGTTCCGTTTTAAAAGACCCGATGAACTGGCGGCAGAAACCATTGAGTTTATGATGAATGAAGTGCCGCAATTAGATAAAAAACGTATCGATGATGTAATGGTTGGAAACGCCATGCCCGAAGCCGAACAAGGTCTAAACATGGCACGATTAATATCATTAATGGGATTAAAAATCACCGATGTTCCTGGTGTAACCGTTAACCGTTATTGCGCATCGGGAATCGAAACTATTGGTATGGCTACAGCGAAAATTCAGTCTGGAATGGCAGATTGTATCATTGCAGGAGGCGCCGAATCTATGAGTTTTATTCCAATGGGTGGTTACCGTGCAACGCCCGATTATAAAGTTACGGCTGCCGGTCACGAAGATTATTACTGGGGAATGGGCTTAACTGCCGAAGCTGTCGCAAAGCAGTTTAATGTTTCGCGTGAAGATCAGGATCAGTTTTCGTTTGAATCGCACATGAAAGCTTTAAAAGCGCAGGCTGAAGGCAAATTCGATAGCCAAATTGTGCCAATTACCGTTGAAGATACTTTTATTAATGATAAAGGTAAAAAAGAAACAAAATCGTACGTTGTAACAAAAGATGAAGGTCCGCGTGCAGGAACAAATGTAGAAGCATTAGCAAAATTGAAACCTGTTTTTGCTGCCGATGGATCTGTTACCGCAGGAAATTCCTCTCAAATGTCCGATGGTGCTGCGTTTGTTCTGATAATGTCCGAAGAAATGGTAAAGGAATTAAACATAGAACCTATTGCCCGATTGGTAACTTTTGCATCAGCAGGTGTTGAACCAAGAATTATGGGAATTGGTCCTGTAAAAGCAATTCCAAAAGCATTAAAACAAGCCGGTTTACAACAAAACGATATCGAACTAATTGAACTAAACGAAGCCTTTGCAGCTCAATCATTAGCTGTAATTCGCGAGTTGGATCTAAATCCTGAAATTATCAACGTAAATGGAGGAGCCATCGCATTAGGTCACCCGTTAGGATGTACCGGAGCAAAATTATCTGTTCAGTTATTCGATGAAATGAAACGTCGCGGTAATAAATACGGAATGGTAACCATGTGTGTTGGAACCGGACAAGGAACAGCAGGAATTTATGAGTTGCTTTAATATGAGATTATAGAACATAGAAAAAAGAGAATAGATTGTTATGAATGTAGGAAAGAGACATAATTATAAGAATTTAAAGATTTGGCAATTAGCATTAGAGATAGCTAATAACATTTCTGATATTCTATTAAATTTTCCTAAGCATGAAAAATACAGCCTTAATTCACAAATTAGTCGTTGTTCTATTTCAATTCCATCGAATATTGCAGAAGGCTCTGCAAGAACAGATAAATCTTTTAGTCATTTTTTAGATGTTTCATTAGGATCATCTTTTGAATTACTCACACAATTACATATTGCACAACATAGAAATTATATCAGTCAAGAAGTTTTTAATCAACTTGAAAATAAAATAGAAGAATTTCAACGCATGACAATGGCTTTTCAAAATAATTTGAAATAGTCTATCATCTATATTCTATTTTCTTTTCTCTAAAAAACATAAACAATGGAAAACATAACAAGAGGCGGTCAATTTTTGGTAAAAGAGACCTTGGCAGAAAATATATTTACACCGGAAGATTTTTCGGAAGAACAAAAAATGATGCGTGATTCGGTAAAGGAATTTGTCGATCGTAAAATTTGGGCAAACAAAGATCGTTTCGAGAAAAAAGATTACAAGTTTACCGAAGAATGCATGCGCGAAGCCGGCGAATTAGGTTTTTTAGGTGTTGCAGTTCCTGAAGAATACGGCGGTTTGGGTATGGGCTTTGTATCAACCATGCTTACCTGTGACTATATTTCGGGGGCAACCGGTTCATTTTCAACTGCATTTGGGGCACATACGGGTATCGGAACCATGCCAATTACCTTGTACGGAACCGAAGAACAAAAGCAAAAGTATGTACCAAAATTGGCTTCGGGCGAATGGTTTGGATCATATTGTTTAACCGAACCTGGTGCGGGATCTGACGCAAATTCTGGAAAAACGAAAGCCGAATTATGTGCCGACGGAAAATCGTACAAAATAAACGGACAAAAAATGTGGATTTCAAACGCAGGTTTTTGTCATTTAATGATTGTTTTTGCTCGAATTGAAGACGATAAAAACATTACAGGTTTCATTGTGGAATACGATCCTGCGAATCCAAACGGAATTACTTTGGGCGAAGAAGAACACAAATTGGGAATCCGTGCAAGTTCTACACGTCAGGTGTTTTTTACCGATACCGTTGTTCCTATCGAAAATATGTTGGGTGGTCGCGGCGAAGGCTTTAAAATTGCCATGAACGCTTTAAACGTGGGTAGAATTAAGTTGGCAGCTGCGTGTTTAGACTCGCAACGTCGTTTAATTACGCAATCGGTAAATTATGCCAACGAACGCGTGCAGTTTAAAACGCCTATTGCAAATTTTGGTGCCATTCGATCTAAAATTGCCGAAACCGCTACAAATGCTTATATCGGAGAATCGGCTTCGTACAGAGCTGCAGGTGATATCGAAAATAGAATTAATGCTCGTTTAGCTGAAGGAAATTCGCATCAGGAAGCAGAATTAAAAGGTGTAGAAGAATTTGCGATTGAATGTTCTGTATTGAAAGTTGCTGTTTCTGAAGATGTTCAACATTGTGCCGATGAAGGAATTCAAATTTTCGGTGGAATGGGCTTTTCTGAAGATACACCAATGGAAAGTGCTTGGAGAGATGCCCGTATTTCAAGAATTTATGAAGGAACCAACGAAATTAATCGAATGCTGACTGTTGGTATGCTGATTAAAAAGGCAATGAAAGGTCATGTTGATTTATTGGGTCCGGCAATGAAAGTTGGCGAAGAATTAATGGGAATTCCTGATTTTGAAACTCCAGATTATTCTGAATTATTTGCAGAAGAAAAAGCATTGATTGCGAAACTGAAAAAAGCCTTTTTAATGGTTGCAGGATCGGCAGTACAAAAATACGGAACCGAATTAGACCAGCACCAACAATTATTAATGGCTGCATCTGATATGCTTATTGAAATCTACATGGCAGAATCGGGTATTTTAAGAACTGAAAAATTGGCGAAAAATATTGGTGAAGAAGCAGCAAATGTTCAAATTGCTATGGCAAAATTGTATTTATACCAAGCAGTAGATATTATTTACACCAAAGGAAAAGAAGGAATTGTTTCTTTTGCACAAGAAGATGAATTACGCATGATGCTGATGGGCTTACGTCGTTTTACAAAATACGACAACCATCCAAATGTTGTTGCCTTAAAAGAAACTATTGCAAACAAAGTAATTGCCGATAATAAATATAGTTTTTAAATAGTTAGTTAAGTTTATTAAAAAAGCCGTTTCAAAGTTTGAAACGGCTTTTTGATTTTAATTTGCCACCTGTAACAACTCCCCTGCTTCTTTCAAAATCAATTCTTTTCGATCGTTTGAAAATTTAAAATGATCTAACAAAACCGGATTTTTAATTAATTCACGCACCAGAATACAATTTTTAGATAACAATGTTTGCTCCTCTTCTTTCGTCAAAGTAGTTAAACACGTCACGGGATATAAACCATGGAAATCTGTTAATCTCTTAATACTTTTATCTTCGGGATAATTCCAACTGATTAAATTAATACCGTAACAATCTGCAAAAGCAATACTGTCTGTCGTAAAAAATGCATTGGTTATCATATAACCTTTTTGCGGTTTAAACGGTCTATTAAAAAAAGTAAAACTATCATCTTTTAAATCATTAAATCTCGATAAAAAATACATGGGTGTAGTTACGCTGATCTTGGCATCAATATCATTACGAAATTTACATTCGCAGATTAAATCTTCGTTTTTGTTAGATATAATCACATCAATTTCATGAGTTACGGTAGATTTTCCTGTTAAAGTCTGACTTGTCATGGTATCATATCCTTGAACTTCGAAAATTTTTGCAACCCATTTTTCAAAGAAAAATCCTTCTGGCCCCAGATCTTGCAAGGCTCTTTTTAAACTATATCGCGCTGCTACAGAAGATTTTGATTTTTTTAATAAATCAAACGCTTTCTGATACAATTCTTTTGTTGATATACCATTGTAAAGTTCTTTGGTAATTGTGTCGCATATTTGGTTTGCATTTTCAAGATCGGCACCTGAATTCATTAAGGATCTATGTAAACTTTTTTTATCGAACGGAACTATTTCACCCGATTGTTTTTTTATTTGAATACTCATTAAATATTATTCTTTTTTTGATAAACGTTCATGCACATACTCAATTTTAGTTTTGCCGTGTGGTTTAGGATTTCCGTCGGCATCTAAATTAACCATTGTAATTTTATCAACAGTAATTATGGTTTCATGAGTCATTTTGTTACGAACCTGACAGTTTAAAACCAACGAAGTTGTACCAAACTTTACAACATCCAAACCAATTTCTATGATATCACCTTCTTTAGCCGATGCCATAAAATTAATTTCAGACATAAATTTTGTAACAACATGCGCATTTTCTAACTGAATAATACTATATAAAGCAGCTTCTTCATCAATCCAAGCTAATAATTTCCCTCCAAATAGTGTTTTGTTCGGATTTAAATCTTCGGGCTTCACCCATTTTCGTGTATGAAATTTCATTGTGTAATTCTTTTCACTAAAAATAATACAAAAAAGGGAAATTGCTGCAGATACTGATAAAATATCTAAAATCGACTTGATTTTAAAAGCATTTAATCTTCACAAAAATTATCCACAATAAAAATTACATCTTTTGTTTTTTTTCTAAATCTTAATCGTATATTTGCATCATAATTTTCGAGGAAAAATTTGACTGATTGCAACCTCTTTAAAAAAATGCTAAAGCAGAATAACTTCTTTAGTAAAAGCGTGCAATTTAGTTTCCTCATTAAACATTAAACTAAAATATGGCATATTTTTTTACATCAGAATCTGTAAGTGAAGGGCATCCTGATAAAATTGCAGATCAAATTTCAGACGCATTAATCGACAACTTTTTAGCTTTTGACGAAAATTCAAAGGTAGCTTGTGAAACTTTGGTAACCACAGGTCAGGTTATTTTGGCTGGCGAAGTAAAATCGAACACTTATTTAGATGTTCAGCAAATTGCGCGCGATGTGATCAAGAAAATTGGTTACACGAAAAGCGAATATATGTTCGATGCTAATTCCTGTGGTATTTTATCGGCAATTCATGAACAGTCTGCAGATATCAACCAAGGTGTTGACAAAGCAAATAAAGAAGATCAAGGTGCAGGCGATCAAGGTATTATGTTTGGTTATGCTACAACAGAAACCGAAGATTACATGCCTTTGGCTTTAGATTTATCTCACAAATTATTGCAGGAATTAGCGGAATTACGCAGAGAAAATAATGAAATCACCTATTTACGTCCTGATGCAAAATCGCAGGTTACGTTGGAATATGACGATGATAACAAACCAAAACGCGTTGTAACAATTGTTTTATCAACACAACACGACGATTTTGTAAAGCCTGAAAACGATTCTGTAGGTGCTAAAAACAAAGCAGAAAAAACAATGCAGGATCAAATTAAAAAAGACATCGTTGCAATTTTAATTCCTCGTTTACTAAAGAAATATCCACAATACCAACCTTATTTTAAAGAGGAAATAACGTATCACGTAAATCCAACGGGTGTGTTTATTATTGGCGGACCTCATGGCGATACTGGTTTAACAGGCAGAAAAATTATTGTTGATACATATGGCGGTAAAGGTGCACACGGTGGAGGAGCTTTTTCTGGGAAAGATCCTAGTAAAGTTGATAGATCTGCGGCTTATGCGGCAAGACACATTGCTAAAAATTTAGTTGCAGCAGGTGTTGCAGATGAATTGCTGGTTCAGGTTTCTTACGCTATTGGAATTGCAGAGCCAATGGGCGTTTTCGTGAATACTTACGGAACAGCAAAAGTAAATTTAACCGATGGCGAAATTGCAGATAAATTACAGCAATTGTTCGATTTACGTCCGTATCATATCGAACAAACGTTGAAATTAAGAAAGCCAATTTACAGTGAAACCGCTGCTTACGGACACATGGGACGTAAAAATGAGGTTGTTACTAAAACTTTCAAAAACCCTAGCGGAGAAGAAAAAACAATTGAAGTAGAATTATTTACATGGGAAAAATTAGATAAAATAGATGCTGTTAAACAAGCATTTAACTTATAGTTTTTATCAGATAAATTTTTAAGGAAAGTCGCTTTTAATATTTTTTTAAAAGCGACTTTTTATTTCGATCGATTTATAAAATATTTCGTTTTTTTTAAATACTTTAGTTGTATAAGTTGTACAAAGAAAAATTTATGATTGACAAAGTTATTGTTGGTAGCGAAGAATGGTGCGCACTGCCAGAATTAAAGGTTCCGGCGGTAAAGGTTCGTGTTGATTCTGGTGCAAAAACGTCGGCATTGCACGCAGAACAAATTACTCCTTTCGATAAAAACGGCGAAACATGGGTGCGTTTTATAATACATCCTATCCAAAGAAATGTAAAAAGTATTATTTCGTGCGAAGCAAAGGTAATTGACAAACGCATTGTGAAAAGCAGTACAGGTACGCGTGAAAGCCGATATGTTATTAATACCGAAATATCGTTGGGCGAAAAATCGTGGGTTATTGAATTAACCTTGACCAATCGCGATTCAATGGGTTTTAGAATGCTTTTAGGTAGAGAAGCAATGACCGGAAAAATTATTGTTGATCCAGACGAGCGTTTTAAATTCGGAATTGTAACTCCTGAAAAGATCAAAGAATACTACAATGCCGACAGCAGCGAAAAACATGGGTTACGAATTGGCGTTTTGGCAAGCAATCCCGAACTTTATTCCAACAAACGTATTATGGAAGCCGGTGAACTGCGCGGTCACGAAATGCACTTTTTAAACATAAAGCACTGCTATATGAAATTAGATGCGCATCAGCCCGAAATTCATTATCGTGGCGGACGCATTTTAAACGATTTTGATGCGATCATTCCAAGAATTCGTCCAAGCATGACGTATTATGGTTGTTCGATCATTCGTCATTTTGAATCATTAAAAGTTTACAGCTTAAATAACGCAACGTCAATCACCCAATCGCGTGATAAACTGTATTCACTACAAATGCTTTTAAACTATGGGGTTGAAATTCCTACAACGGGTTTTGCGAATTCACCGTTAGATACCAATGATTTAATAAATATGGTTGGCGGATCGCCCTTGATAGTTAAGTTGTTAGAAGGAACACAAGGTAAAGGTGTGGTTTTGGCAGAAACAAAAAAGGCTGCCGAATCTGTTATTAACGCTTTTAAAAGTGTTGGTGCCAACATTCTGGTGCAGGAATTTATAAAAGAAGCTAACGGAAAAGACTTACGTTTGTTTGTGGTTGATGGAAAAGTGGTTGCCGCAATGCAGCGCGAGGCTTTACCGGGCGAATTTAGGGCAAATATTCATCTGGGCGGCAAGGCATCAATAGTAAAAGTTACAGCCGAAGAGAAAAAAATTGCAATTAAAGCAGCAAAAGCAATGAATTTAAAAGTTGCCGGTGTAGACATAATACGCTCAGCCAAAGGACCTTTGCTGTTAGAAGTAAATTCTTCTCCCGGATTAGAAGGAATTGAAGGTGCAACTGGCAAGGATATTGCAGGGGAAATGATAAAAGCCATAGAAAAGAGTTTTAAATGGCTTAACCTTTAATCTAAAATTTTAAAAACATGAAAAAGATTGTTTATTTATTTACACTTGTATTAGTAACATTTTCAGCAATGGCACAAAACAACAACAACAGTATTACACC
>Ga0308157_10002539_pt1 | contig 29567 bp, 16 predicted proteins | sample PhyBR1_FD_201035 | JGI IMG/M metagenome (GOLD analysis project Ga0308157, IMG submission 201035) | Phyllosphere microbial communities from UC Gill Tract Community Farm, Albany, California, United States - DLSLB.R1 | ecosystem: Host-associated > Plants > Phyllosphere > Unclassified | place: USA...
GCAAGTCCGCCGCCCTGCTCGCCGCCAAAGACCCGCAAAAAGCCCTGCAAGAACACGAAGCCGCCGGCAAGGGCAGCAAGCTCAAGGCCCTGGAGAAGATCCCGGCCGAGGTCGAGGCCAAGCTCGATGCCAATATGAAGTTGATGGATGAGCTGGAGCTGTCGGCGACGCCGGCGATTTTCTATCTGGATGACAAAGGGGGGTTGCAGCAGCAGCAAGGGGCGCCGTCGCCGGACAAGTTGGTGAAGATTCTAGGACCAAAATAAGCGCCGCCCTCGCAGGCGCCATCGCAGGCAAGCCAGCTCCCACATTTGAATGTATTCACAACTCAAAAGGTGGGAGCTGGCTTGCCTGCGATGAGGCCCTGACAGACAACGAAGATTAAAGCCCCTCCAGTTCCGCCATCAAATCACTCAACCGATCCACCTTCTCGGCACTGATCTCATTGGCCGCCAACCCGTCGATATACTCCGCCAGCTCCGCCACCGTGCTGCACTCGAACATCGCCCGCAGCGGCACGTCGCGCTGCAACGTTTTCTGCACCCGGGAAGCGATCTGCGTAGCCAGCAAGGAGTGCCCGCCCAGTTCGAAGAAGTTGTCCTGCACCCCAACCCTTTCAACCTTCAACACCTCGGCCCAAATTCCGGCCAGGGTGGTTTCCAGTTCATTGCGCGGCGCCAGGTAGTCCTGGCTGTGCAGTTGGCCGATCTCCAGGGCCGGCAGGGCCTTGCGGTCGAGTTTGCCGTTGGCATTCAGGGGCAGGCGTTCAAGCCAAAGCCAGTGCAGCGGCACCATGTACTCGGGCAGTTCGGCACGCAGGCGTTGCTTGATGCGGTCCAGGCGTTCTTTGACGTTCAATGCGTCATCAGTTGCCACCAGGTAGCCAACCAGATGCTTGCCGTTAACGCCCTCCTGAACGCCGACCGCCGCGTCGCGGACGTCAGGTTGTTCATGCAGGCGCGCTTCGATTTCACCCAGTTCGATGCGGTAGCCGCGAATCTTCACCTGATGGTCGATCCGCCCGACGTACTCCAGCACACCATCGCTGCGGCGCCGCGCCAGATCGCCGGTGCGGTAGAGACGTTCGCCCGGTGCACCAAATGGGTTGGGCACGAATACCTGGACGGTGCGCAGCGGATCGCTGACATAACCGCGACCGACACCGGTGCCGGCGACACACAGCTCACCGACCGCGCCTTGGGGCACCAAGTCGAGCGCACCGTCGAGCAGGTACAAACGGTTGTTGTCGGTCGGCGTACCAATCGGCAGGTAAGTGCCACGGGTCGAGGCCAGGTCAACGCGGAAGAACGCCACATCATCCGAACATTCCGCCGGGCCATAAGCGTTAACCAGACCAATCTGCGGATAGCGCAGCAACCACTGGTGCGCCAGTTCCGGAGGCATTGCCTCACCCGTCGGCAGCATCCAGCGCAGGCCATCGAGGCCGATACGCTCCTGGGCCAACATGCCCTGGATCAGCGACGGCACACTCTCCAGCACAGTGATGCCCTGTGCTTGAACGTGCGCCAGCAACCCCTGCGGATCATGGGCAATGGTATTCGGCACAATATCTACCCGCGCACCAAACAGCGGCGCGGCGAGGAACTGCCAGACGGAAATATCAAAGCTTTGCGAAGCGGTCTGGGCGATCACATCCGCGTCGCTCAGCCCCAGATACGGCACCTTGCTCAACTGGTTGTTGAGCATCCCGCGCTGTTCGACCATCACGCCCTTGGGCAAACCGGTGGAGCCCGAGGTATAGATCACGTAAGCGAGGTTGTCCGGGCCGCTATAGAAGCCTGGGTTTTCGCCACGGGCAGGGATTTCCTCCCACACCAGCAGTTGGCAGTCGACGCCTTCGAGCAGCTCGATGGCCTGTTCCCGGCACGCTTCGGTGCACACCAGCAACGGCGTGCGGCTCAGGTCGATGATGCGGCTCAGGCGCGGACCCGGCAGGCCCGGATCCAGCGGCAGGTAGCCGGCACCGGCCTTGAAGCTGCCGATGATCATGCCCAGCAGGTCCAACCCACGTTCAGCCAGCAACGCCACCGGTTGGTCCAGGCCCACACCCGCCGCAATCAGCGCGTGGCCCAGGCCATTGCTGCGGCGGTTCAGCTCGTCATAGCTCCATTGCTGGTCGAGGCAACTGGCGGCGATACGCTGCGGATGTTGCGCAACCTGTTGCTCGAACAACTCGATGTAGCTGCGCTGCAGCGGATAGGCATGTGCGCTCTGATTACAGCCTTCCACCAGGAATTCACGTTCCTGCTCGCCAATCAGCGGCAAATCAGCCATGTCGCCATGGAAGCCTTGCACCAGCGCCAGCAGTAGACGCTTGAACTCACTGAGCATCCCTTGCACGGTGCTTTCGTCGAAGTAGCGCTGGTCGTAGGACAGGTGCAAACCAAGGTCATCCCCCGGATAGCACACGGCAGTCAGCGGGAAGTTGGTGTGGGTACGCCCGGAATCGGACGTGGCATTGAGGCTTTGCGCACGGTCCAGCACCGAGACTTCCACCGGGGCGTTTTCGAACACGAACAGGCTGTCGAACAACGGCTGGCCCTTGGGCAATTCGCTGTGCTCCTGGATGGTCACCAGCGGCAGGTATTCGTACTCGCGCAGCTGCATATTGCTGTCGAGCAAGGCGCTCAACCACTGGCGTACGCTGCAGCGCTGGCCGTCCTCGGGCAGTTTCACCCGCAGTGCGATGCTGTTGATAAACAGGCCGACGGTACGTTGCATCTCGGGCATCTCTACCGGGCGCCCGGCCACGGTGACACCGAACACCACATCGCGATCGCCACTCAAGCGACGCAGCACCAATGCCCATGCCGCCTGGGCAAAGGTGTTGACGGTGAGCTGGTGCGCCTGCGCCAGTTCGCGCAGTTGCGCACCGTCGCGGGCATCGAGGCGGGTGTAGCAGTCGCCCACCACCATGCCGCCGCTGCCGCCGGCATGTTCGCGCAGGAACGGGCGATCGCTCGGGATCGGCGTGGTGCGTTCGAAGCCTTGCAGGTTGTGTTGCCACCACTGGCGCGCTTCATTGAGGTTCTGGCGTTGCAGCCAGGCAATGTAGTCGCGGTAGCGCGGCGGCGTCGCCAGTTGCGCATCGCGACCCTCGCCCAGGGCCATGTAGATATCGAAGAAATCATTCATCAGCAGCGAACGGCACCAGGCATCGATGAGGATGTGGTGGTTGCTCATCATGAACCAGTAACGTGCCTCGCCCACGCGGATCAGGCGCAAGTGGAACGGAGCCTGGTTGAGCAGATCGAAACCGGCTTCACGCTCGGCCTTGAGCAACGCTTGCAGACGCGGTTCCTGCTCATCCTGCGGGTCGGCGCTCCAGTCCAGGTATTCAATCGGCGTACTGCCGGGCTTGTGGATCACTTGCAGCATGTCTTCGCCGACGTTCCAGCAGAACGAAGCGCGCAAGGCTTCATGGCGGGCGATCACCGCTTGCCAGGCCTGGGCGAAACGCTCGGGGTCCAGGGCGCTGTTGATGCGGTAACGGTCCTGCATGTAATACAGGCCGGTGCCCGGTTCCAGCAAGGTATGCAGCAACAGGCCCTCTTGCATCGGGGTCAGCGGGTAGACGTCTTCGATGGCGCTGGCCGGAACCGGCAAGGCATCCAGTTGCGCCTGGGTCAGGTGCGCCAGGGGGAAATCGGACGGTGTGAGGCCTCCGGCATCGTCCTGCAGGCAATGGGCGATCAGGCTGCGCAGTTCGGCCAGGTAGGCGTCCGCCAGGTTGCGGATGGTCTGCGCATCGTGGCGCTCACGGCTGAAGGTCCAGCGCAGCACCAGCTCACCGCCGTAGACCTGGCTGTCGACACTCAGCTCATTGGGCAGCGGTGCGTCCGGATCATGGGCCAGGCCGGCGGACTCATCCAGCGGGTGGAACAGCGCCTCGGCGCCAAAACTCTGGTCGAACTGACCGAGGTAGTTGAAGGTGATGTCGGCGCCTGGCAATGCCGCCATGCTGCGTTTGCACAGGTCGTCCGCCAGGTAGCGCAGCACGCCGTAACCCAGGCCCTTGTGCGGTACGCCGCGCAGTTGCTCCTTGATCGCCTTGATCGAGGCGCCCTGCTCGGCCAGCGGGGTCAGACGCAACGGGTAGGCACTGGTGAACCAACCGACGCTGCGCGTCAGGTCGATCTCATCGAACAACGGTTCGCGGCCGTGCCCTTCCAGCTGAATCAACGCCGAGTCGTGGCCGCTCCAGCGGCACAGCACACGGGCCAGGGCCGTCAACAACAAGTCGTTGACCTGGGTGCGGTAGGCGCTCGGCGCTTGCTGCAACAGTTGGCGCGTGGTCTCTGCGTCCAGGCGCACGCTGACCGTCTCGGCGTCACGATTGCGCAAGCTGCCTTGCGCACGTGCCACCGGCAATGTCACGGCCGGGCCGGCCAACTGGTCCTGCCACAGGCTTAACTCTTCGCGCAGGGATTCGCTGCCGGCGTACGCCTGCAAACGCGCAGCCCAATCGCGCAACGCGCTGGTCTTGGCCGGCAGGCTGACAGACTGGCCGTCACTGAGTTGGCGATAAACGTTTTGCAGATCCTCCAGCAATACGCGCCACGACACGCCATCGACCACCAGGTGATGGATCGCGATCAGCAAGCGCTGCTGGCCCTGCGGCCCGTCCACCAGCAACGCACGCAACAGCGGCCCGTGCTCAAGGTCGAGGCTGCGCTGGGTATCGGTAAACAGCGCGGTGCATTGCTCCATGTCGCGCACCTGCGCCTGCATCAGCACACCGCCTTCCGGCACGGCCAGGTATTCGGCGTGCCATTGCGCGTCACGCGGGGTGAAGCTCAAGCGCAGCGCGTCGTGATGTTCCAGCACTGCCAGCAATGCCTGCTCCAGGCGATGGGGGTCGAGCAATTGCAACGGCTTGAGCACCAGCGCCTGGTTCCAGTGCTGGCGTGCCGCAATATCGGTGTCGAAGAACCAATGCTGGATCGGCGTAAGCCCCGAGCTGCCGGTCAATACACCTTGCTCGGCGGTGACCTGCTGCGAACGGGTGGCGACAGCGGCCAGGGTTTGCACGGTCTGGTGCTGGAACAGGTCACGGGGGCTGAAATGGATCCCGGCCTGGCGCGCCCGGCTGACCACCTGGATCGACAGGATCGAGTCACCGCCCAGCTCAAAGAAGTTATCGTCGAGGCCGACTTGCTGCACATTCAACACCGCGCACCAGATGGCGGCCAGGCTGTGTTCCAGCTCACTGCGGGGCGCCACGTAGGCTTGGCGGTTGGCCTCAGGGTCCGGCTCAGGCAAGGCGCGGCGGTCGAGCTTGCCGTTGGCGGTCAGCGGCATACTGTCCAGCACGAGCAAATGCGCAGGCACCATGTAGTCCGGCAGTTGCGCCTTGAGGTGCGCCTTCAGCGACTCGCGCAAGGCGACAGGCTCGGCATCGCTGACCAGGTACGCCACCAGTTGCTTGCCGCTGGGTGCATCGAGGGCCAGCACTACCGCTTCGCGCACGGCGGCATGTTCGAGCAGGCGCGTTTCAATCTCGCCCAACTCGATACGGAAACCGCGAATCTTCACCTGGTGGTCGATACGCCCCAGGTATTCCACCAGGCCATCGGCGCGCTGGCGCACCAGGTCGCCGGTGCGGTACAGGCGCCCGCCCTCGGCGGCAAACGGGTCGGCGACAAACCGCTCCCCCGTCATCCCCGGCCGGCGGTGATAACCCTGGGCCAGGCCGGCACCGCCGATATACAACTCACCACTGGCGCCTTGGGGCACCAGCGCCAGGTCGGCGTCGAGAATGTAGGCCACGCGCTCACCGATGATGCTGCCGATCGGCACGCTGCCGGCGCCCTCCTCCAACTGCTGCGGCGCCAGGCTGGCCAGCGGCATCACCACGGTTTCGGTGGGGCCATAGGCGTTGAAGAACACCTCAGGCGTGAACGCCGCACGAATACGTTGCAGGTGCTCGCCGGTCAAGGCTTCGCCACCGGTGATGCACATGCGCACCGGCAAGGTCTGCTGCCGGGTCGCCAGCCACTGCGCCAACTGGCTGCCATAGCTGGGGGTAAAGCCAAGGACATTGATGCGATGGGTACGAATCAGCGCGCAGATTTCTTCGGCATCCCACTGGCCCTGGGCGCGCAATACCACCTGGGCACCGCTGAGCAGCGGCACCAGCAAACGCTCGGTGGCGGCGTCGAAGTTGATCGAATAAAAGTGCAGCTCGCAGTCATCCGGGCGCATACCGAACCGGTCGATCACCGCCTGGCAATGCATGGCGATTTCACCGTGGGACACCACCACGCCTTTCGGCTTGCCGGTGGAGCCGGAGGTATAGATCAGGTACGCCTGGTGTTGCGCCAGGCTCACAAACGGCAGTGCATCGGCAGGGTAATTCTCCAGCACCGGCAGGTCGTCTTCCAGGCACCAGCACGCCACGGTCGTCGGTAATTCGCCGAGGGCTTGGAACATCGCCGCATCACTGAGCAGCAAGCCGATGTCGCTGTCCTCGATCATGTAGTGCAGGCGGTCCAACGGGTATTCCGGGTCCAGCGGCACATAGGCGCCACCGGCCTTGAGGATCGCCAGCAGGCCGATGACCATTTCCAGCGAGCGCGGCAGCGCCAGGCCGACCCGTACCTGCGGGCCCACCCCGCGCTCGCGCAGCATCCAGGCCAGGCGGTTGGCGCGGGCGTCCAGCTCAGCATAAGTGAGCGTCACACCGGCAAAGGTCAGCGCTGGGGCATCGGCACGCCGGCTGGCTTGAAGGCTGAACAGCTGATGGATGCATTGGTCGAGGCGATGCTCGCCCTTCTCAACTCCGAGGCTGTCCTGCAATGCGCGCTGTTCATCGGCGCTCAACAACGGTAATTCACTGAGGCGCTGCTGCGGGTTGGCAATCAAGGCGTGCAACAGGTTGCGCCAATGTTCGGCCATGCGCGCAATGCGCGGTTCATCGAACAGGTCGGTGCTGTAGGTCAGGCAGCAACCCAGGCGATGGTCGAGGTCGGTGACTTCCAGGTTAAGGTCGAACTTGGTCGCCCGCGCATCGTTGGCCAGGTACTCGACGGTCATGCCCGCCAGTTGGCGGCTCTGCTGGAACTCCCAGCGCTGCACGTTGCACATCACCTGGAACAGCGGGTTGTACGCCGCGCTGCGCGGCGGTTGCAGGGCTTCGACCAAATGGTCGAACGGCAGGTCCTGATGAGACTGGCCCTCGATCACCGTATGACGGACTTGCTCGAACAGCTGGGCGACACTCATTTGCCCATCGAGCTGGCAACGCAGCACCTGGGTGTTGAGGAACGCGCCGATCAGCCCTTCGCTTTCCGGGCGAATACGGTTGGCGACCGGCGCGCCGATGCGCAGGTCGGTCTGGCCGCTGTAGCGGTAGAGCAACACGGCCAGGGTGGCGGTCATGGTCATGAACAGCGTGAGGCCACGCTCGGCATTGAAGGCGCGCACGCGGGCGGCCAACTCATCGCTCAGGTCAAAGCGGTACAGCTCGCCCTGGTGGCTTTGTACCGCAGGCCGTGGGCGATCACCGGGCAGTTCCAGCAGCGGGTGCTCTGTGCCCAGTTGCGCGGTCCAGTAATCCAGCTGGCGTTGACGTTCGCCAGCCTCCAGCCACTGGCGCTGCCACACGCTGTAGTCGAGGTACTGCACCGGCAGCGGCGCCAGCGGCGAATCGCGTTCGTCGATAAAAGCTTCGTACAAGGCGCTGAGTTCACGGGCAAAGATGTCCATGGCCCAGCCTTCGGTGACGATATGGTGCAGGGTCAGCACCAGGTAATGTTCCTGCTCGCCGGCCTTGACCAGGCAGGCCCGCAACAGCGGCCCGGTTTCCAGGTTGAACGGCGTGTGCGCTTCCTGATCAGCCAGTTGCTGCAAGCGCTGTTGGCGCTCGGTTTCGTTCAGTGCGCAGAAGTCCTGCCAGTCCATGCGTACAGCGGTCTGCGGCGAAACCTTCTGGTATGCCACGCCGTCAACGCTCGGGAAGGTGGTACGCAGGGTTTCGTGACGCATGATCAATGCCTGCAACGCCGCCTCAAAACGTTGCACATCCAGCACGCCGCGCAGGCGCGCCATGCCGCCGACGTTGTAGGCCGGGCTGTCCGGTTCCATCTGCCAGAGGAACCACATGCGCTGCTGGGAATAGGACAACGGCACCGGCGCGCTGCGGTCGACCTTGGCGATTGCGCTTTGTTGATTGCGCTGCCCCGCCGCCTGGATCAGCCCGACCTGCTCGACAAAGGCGCCCAACTCACTGGCTTCGAACAGGGTGCGCAGCGGCAGCTCGACGTCACATGCCTGGCGGGTGCGGGAGATGATTTGCGTGGCCAGCAACGAGTGCCCGCCCAAGGCGAAGAAGTCATCGCGCAGGCCAATGCGCGGCAGGCCCAAGACCTCGCGCCAGATCGCGGCGATTTGCAGCTGCAAAGGCGTGTGCGGTTCGACGTGTTCGCGGGTTTGCCAGACCGGCTCGGGCAACGCGCGCCGGTCGAGCTTGCCGCTGGGGCTCAGGGGCATGGCGTCCAGGCGCATCAACAGCGCGGGCACCATGTACTCGGGCAATTGGGCAGCCAGGGCGGTTTTGACCTGTTGCTCATCCAGTTCGGTGTGGGCGGTGTAGTAGCCGATCAATTGCGCGTCGCGCACCAGCACCACGGCTTGGGCGATACCGTCCTGGGCCAGCAGGCGTGCTTCGATTTCTTCCGGTTCCACCCGGAACCCACGCAATTTGACCTGCTGGTCCAGGCGCCCAAGGTATTCAAGTACGCCATCGGCATTCCAGCGCGCCCGGTCACCGGTGCGATACAGGCGTGCGCCCGCCTCGCCCAACGGGTCGGCGACAAAGCGTTCGGCCGTCAGCCCGGCACGACCAAGATAACCACGTGCCAGGCCGATGCCGCCGATGCACAACTCGCCCGGCACCCCGGCCGGCAGCGGGTTGAGCTGCTCGTCGAGCACGCGGCAGATCACATTGCCCAACGGCCGACCAATCGGCGAGCGCTCACCATCGGTGGCGGAGCAATGCCAATGAGTAACGTTGATCGCGGTTTCGGTCGGGCCATAACGGTTGTGCAACTGCACCGCCGGCAACTGCGCCAACACGCGGTTGCGCAACTCGGCAGGCAGGGCTTCGCCGCCGGAGAACATACGGCGCAGGCTGGTGCATTCGGCTGCCAGCGGTTCATCGATAAACAGCTGTAACAACGGTGGCACGAAGTGCAGCGTGGTCACGCCATGTTCCTGCACCAACTGCGCGATGCGGTGCGGGTCGCGGTGTTCACCCGGCCCCGCGAGCACCAGGCGGCAGCCGGTGATCAGCGGCCAGAAACACTCCCACACCGACACGTCGAAACTGATCGGCGCCTTTTGCATCAGTACATCGGTTTCATTCAACCGGTAGGTGGCCTGCATCCACTGCAAACGTTCGGCCAGCGCGCCATGGGTGTTGCCCACACCCTTGGGTTGGCCGGTGGAACCGGAGGTATAGATCACGTAGGCAAGGTTGTCGCCATGCAGGTGCAGGCCCGGTGCCTGGGTTGGCCAGCTGTCGAGGTGCAGGCTGTCCATGGCGATCACGCATATGCCTTCGGCAGTCGGCAACTGCTCCAGCAACGCGGTTTGGGTCAGCAGCAGGTGTACGCCACTGTCCTTGAGCATGTAGGCCAGGCGCTCGGCAGGGTAATCCGGATCGAGCGGCACGTAGGCTCCACCGGCCTTGATGATGGCCAGCAGGCCGATCAGCAGTTGCGGCGAGCGCTCGGCGGCGATGGCCACGCATACGTCCGGGCCGACGCCTTTGTCGCGCAGGTAGTGAGCCAGGCGGTTGGCTTGGGTCTGCAGTTGGGCGAAGGTCAGGCTGCCGTGCTGCCAGACCAGCGCTGTGGCGTCCGAAGTCTGTTGGCTGAGCAGCTCAGGCAACCACTGCCGGGCCGGCTCGCAGGGCGCTTCGCCCCAGGGTTGCTGCTGGCCGGGCGGCATCAACGGCAGGTCGCCGATGGCCTGTTGCGGTTGCTCGCAGACCGCTTGCAACACGCTGACGTAGTGCTCGGCCAGGCGCTGGATAGTCGCGCTTTCGAACAGCTCATCGGCGTAGTCGAACGACAGGCTGAAGCGCCCGTTGCGGTCTTCTTCGCTATGCAGTTGCAGGTCGAACTTGGCTTCGCGGCTGTGCCATGGCAGTTCATCGGCCAACAGGCCCGGCAAGCGGCGCAAGGCACTCAAATCACGTTGCTGGTGGTTGAACATCACCTGGAACAGGCCCTGCTCACGGGCCTGGGGGAAGGCTTCCAGCAACTGTTCGAAGGGCAAGTCCTGATGGGCCTGGGCCCCCAACGCACTGTGGCGGGTGGCGGCCAACAGTTGGTCGAACGGCAGGCGCCCGTCCAGCTCGGCACGCAGTACCAGGGTGTTGATAAAGAAACCGATCAGGCCCTGGGTTTCCTGGCGCGGGCGGTTGGCATTGGGCACGCCGATGCGAATATCGCGCTGGCCGCTGTAGCGATAGAGCAAGGTCTGGAACGCCGCCAGCAACAGCATGAACGGGGTCGACTCATGAGCCTGGGCGGTTTGGCGAATCGCGGCGCTGAGGCGTGCATCCAGACGCAGGCTATGCCGCGAGGCGCTGTGCCGATGCTGGGCCGACCGCGGATGATCGGTGGCCAGGTTCAAGGCCGGATGCTCCTCGCCCAACTGCGCCGTCCAGTACGCCAACTGGCGCGAGCCTTCGCCTTCGGCCAGCCATTGGCGCTGCCAGCTGCCGTAGTCGGCGTAGTGCAGGGCCAGCGGTGGCAGCTCAAGGGGCTGGCCCTGGACGGCAGCGGCGTACAGGCGCGAGAACTCGTCGATCAGGATATTCAGCGACCAGCCGTCGGCGATGATGTGGTGCAGCGTCACCAGCAGTTGGTGGTCTTCATCGTCCAGGCGCACCAGGGTAACCCACAGCAGCGGGCCTTTCTCCAGGTCGAATTGGGTACGCGCTTCATCTTCGCGAATCTGCTGCGCACGCGCTTCACGCTCGGCAGCGGGCAAGTCACTGAGGTCGATGACTTGCAGCGCAAAATCCGTCGCGGCCTCGACACGCTGAAAGCCCTGACCCTCGCGCTCGTAAAAACGCGTACGCAGGGCTTCGTGGCGTTGGATCAGTTGCTGGAAGCTTGCGCGCAACGCCTCTTCATCCAGCTCGCCACGCAGGCGCAAGGCGCCGGGAATGGTGTAGGCGCTGCTGTGCGGGTCCAACTGCCAGGTGATCCACAGGCGGTTCTGTGCCAGCGACTGGGGCAGCTCCTCCTGGCGCGACAACGTGTGAATCACGCCCTGGGCAACGCCGCCGTCCTGTTGCAATTGCGCCACGCCCGCCGCAAAGGCAGACAGCGTCGGTGCTTCGAACAGCAGGCGCAGGTTCAGTTCCAGGCCCAGGGTTTCACGCAGGCGGGCGACCACTTGGGTGGCGCTGATGGAGTTGCCACCCAGCAGGAAGAAATGGTCATCGGCGGCCACGCCGGGCAGTTGCAGTTGCTCGCACCAGATCGCCGCGATCCGTTGTTGCAGATCAGACGCCAGCGCCGCCCCGCTCGCAGCCTCTTGTACTCCGGGGAATTGCGCATAGCTATCGAGGCTGCCATCAGCATGGCGAATCGCACAGGCTGCGCGCTGTACCTTACCGCTGGAGGTTTTCGGCAGCGCGCCGGGGTTAAGCAGCACCACCACGCTCGGGGCTTGCTGGCAGGACTCGGCCACCGCTTGGCGGATCGCCTTGATCAGCGCTTCCGGCGGCAGGATTTTCTGCACGCTGCGGCTGATTTCCGCAGCAATGCCGATGCCCTCCAGGCCCTGATCATTCACAGCAAAGGCGGCGACGCGACCTTTGCGCACCACCTCCACTTCACGCTCGATGGTCTGCTCAATGTCCTGGGGGTAGAGGTTGTGGCCGCGCACGATCAGCAGGTCTTTGAGGCGACCGGTGATATACACCTCGCCGTCACGGATGAAACCCAGGTCACCGGTGCGCAACCAGGTGCGGCCGGCGTGCTGGACGAAGGTCTTGGCGCTGGCTTCGGGGTTGCGCCAGTAACCGTGGGCGATACTCGGCCCCGTGGCCCAGAGTTCGCCGACACAGTTGTCGGCAAGCTCGGTTAGGGTACGCGGGTCGGCGATCAGCACAGCGTGGTCCGGCTGGCTGGTGCCGCAACTCATGATCGCACTGCCCTGCCCCGGTTCGGCACGGTTGGCGGCCAGCGCTTGCTCGTCCATGTGCATCGCGGGAATGCCGCAACCACGGGTGCCGCCGGCAACAAACAGGGTCGCTTCGGCCAAACCGTAGGAGGCGAAGAAGTTGTTCGGAGTGAAACCGCAGACGGCGAATTTTTCCGCGAAGCGCTCCAGGGTATCGAGGCGAATCGGCTCGGAGCCGGAATAGGCCACGCGCCAGCGGCTCAAATCCAGGCGTTCGAGGGCCGACTCGCTGACCCGCTCGCTGCACAGGCGGTAGGCGAAATCCGGACCGCCACTGATGGTGCCGCCGTATTCGCTGATCGCTTGCAGCCAACGCAACGGTCGGCCGAGAAAATAGGCCGGCGACATCAACACACAGGGCACGCCGCTGAAAATCGGTTGCAGCAAACCACCGATCAGGCCCATGTCGTGGTACAGCGGCAACCAGCTGACGATCACATCATCGGGGTTGAGGTCGATACCGAAGCCACGACGGATCAGCACTTCGTTGGCCACCAGGTTGCCATGGCTGACTTGCACGCCCTTGGGCAAGGCGGTGGAGCCCGAGGTGTATTGCAGGAAGGCGATGTCGTCGGCCTGCAACCGGGGCTCGACCCAGTGCTCGGCAAGCTGCGCCTCCAGGGTGTCCACGCTCAGCACCGGCGGCGCGTTTTCAATCTGCGCCAGGTCCTCGCTGAGGCTGGCAATCGTCAACAACAGGCGCGGCTCGGCATCGCTGATGATCGACAGCAGGCGCTCCTGATGATGGCGGCGCGTGGACTCCGGCGGATACGCCGGCACCGCAATCACCCCGGCGTACAGGCACCCAAAGAACGCTGCGACGTAGTCCGGGCCGCTGGGGAACAGCAGCACCGCCCGTTCGCCAAGGCCGGCATTGGCTTGCAAGGCGGCGGCGATGGTGCGGGCGCGTTGGTCCAGGTCGCGGTAGCTGAGTACCACACTGTGCTCGGCGCTGTCGGCGAGGAAGCGCAACGCGACCTGATCCGGTGTCTGTGCAGCGCGGCGTTGAAGGGACTGGACCAGGGTGCGGGGGAGTTCGAAGGCGTCCATCATGGGGTTCCTGCCTGAAATCGGCTTACGGGAAATTCGGGAAGTCGGTGAGGTTCAGCCGGCGGCAAGTTGCCGTGCCGCGCCAATGCGCCAGCGCGCCAGGTGTTCGTCGGCATAGCGCCGCAGGCAGCGCAATACGGCGCTTTCGTGCTGTACGAGAAAGAAGTGATGGCCGTCGAACATATCCAGGGAAAAACCGCTGGCGGCGTCGAGTTGCCAGTCGAGCAACTGGTCGGCGCGCACGCTGTCCTGCTTGCCGCCAAACACATGAATCGGCAGGCCAAGCGGCTCGCGCTCGCCGTAGATGAAGCTGCCGCACAGCAGGAAGTCGGCGCGCAGGATCGGCAACATCAACTGCATCAACTCGGGGCTGGCCAGGGCTTCTTCGGCCGTGCCCTGCAATTCGCGCAGGCGGGCGATCAGCTGGGCATCGGTCTTCTCGATCGCGTATTCGCTGACATCGCGCCGCGCCGGGCCAGCCGTACCTGAAGCAAATAACGCCAGGGGCGCAGGCACATTGCGCGCGCTCAAGGCATGGGCCAACTCGAACGCCAACAGCCCACCCAGGCTGTGACCGAACAAGGCATAAGGGCCGTCGAGATCACGGCTGATTTCGTCAGCCAATTGCGCCGCCAGAGCCTTGATATCGCGCTGCAAGGGCTCGTCCATGCGCCTGCCGCGCCCGGGTAATTCCAGCGGGCATACCTGCAACCAATCCGGCAGGACGCGGCGCCAGCGAGCATAGACCGAGGCGCTGGCGCCTGAGTGGGGCAGGCAAAACAGACGCAGCCGGGTGGGCGTATTCATCACGCAAGCACTCCAAACCGACACATGCCCAATGCACGATAAAAACCCATCTGCTCCTCCTGCGGGTGCTGATCCTTGGCCGTTTGTTAACAGGCCTGTCACCCAGAAGAACGGACGGCCCCGGCAAATAATTAGTCGCAGGGGGCGAGCGAGACGTGGTTCACACCTTCCACAAAGGCATAAGATTAGTTCGCCTTCTCATTTGACAATCATTATCATTCAGCATAATTTGTTGCCCGATGTGTAGGAGGCCTCAGCAAGGACGCCCTCCCCTAACCTCTTTTGCGACAAGGTGATTTCCATGACGGAACAAGTATCCACAGGCAGGTGCGACTCACCCCTTCTGCAGGCGTTCGTCGATAATCGACTGATATTGGTGAAGATCGCCGCACGCATTACCGGGTGCCGTTCCCGTGCCGAAGACGTGGTACAGGACGCCTACTTCCGATTGCAGTCGGCGCCGACGATTACTTCATCGTTCAAGGCCCAACTGAGTTACCTGTTCCAGATCGTGCGTAACCTGGCGATCGATCATTACCGCAAGCAGGCCCTGGAGCTCAAATACTCGGGGACCGAAGAGGAAGGCTTGAATGTGGTCATTCACGGCGCTTCACCGGAAACCTCCCATATCAATTTCAACACCCTGGAAAACATCGCCGACGCCCTGACGGAACTGCCCCAGCGCACCCGCTATGCGTTCGAGATGTACCGCCTGCATGGCGTGCCGCAAAAGGATATCGCCAAGGAGTTGGGGGTTTCGCCGACATTGGTGAACTTCATGATTCGCGATGCGCTGGTGCATTGCCGCAAGGTGTCGGGCAGCCACAGCGATACGTTTGCACGCAGGGTTTGAGCGCGGCAGAAACAAACTGTAGGAGCGAGCTTGCTCGCGAAAAACACACAGGCGCCGCGTTCATTCAGGAAGCCTGCGTTATCGTTGACATTTTTCGCGAGCAAGCTCGCTCCTACACAGGCAGTTTATTTTGCCTCTTCGGTCTCAAGGCACTGGCGTCAGATCAATACGATACGGCTCGAAAATCTTCAGCATCTGCCCATTGTCCCGCAAGCCCTTGAGCAATGCGGAAAACGCCTCTGCCGTGATCGGTGCCTTGGGCCGCAGCAACGCGTAATGGTGATACACCTGGTCAATGCGCTCGGACACCAGAAATTGCCTGGCCATGTCCACATTGCGCACCAGAAAATCACTCAGGTACGAACGCGTCACCAAGGCAATATCGGCCCGCCCACGCGCGACCATCAGCAGGTTGCTGTCATGGGAATAGGTCAAGGTGGCGTTGAAGTGCTGGGCCATGTTCCTGGGGTCGGGGTTGAAGCCCGCAAAGGCGTAGTGATAGCCGCTGAAGACTGCCAGGCGCTTGCCGGCAAGGTCGGCAAAATAGCTTTCGTCGCGACCTGGCTGACGTTGGGCGACGAAGATTTCTGCGTCTTCCAGGCCCATGTCGACGCTGGTATGGGCAATATCCCGCCAGCCCCAGGACGGATTCTCGAAAATCGCCATGTCGACCCGGCCTTGCTCGAAATCGCGGAAACGCCGGGGAATGGATGTGGGTACCAAGACAAACTGGTAGTCGGTTTGCGCAGCGTTCAGGGCCTCGATCAATTGCGGCAGCAAACCGGTGTCGGCACCTTGTTCAGGACGTACGGTGTAAGGCGGAAAGTGCGCCGCGCCGATCCTCACCAATTGCGCAGCGCCCGCCTGCGTCCACACGGCGCTGCCCAGTGCCCATAATGCAAGTCCTGCAGCCAGCCGCCATGGCGAAAACATCGAGGCACACACCGTTCAATATTCTGATGGCGCTAAGCTAGGCGTTTTTATCGGGGGAGACAACGTTCGCCCTCAAATTAATAGCGTGCACCTCAATCCGCCTTTAACACCATCAGCAGGGCCTCTTCGGCCAATTCTTCAAGGGTCAGGCTGCCCTGGGTACGGAACCAGGTCGTAGTCCAGGACAACGCGCCCGTCAGGAAGCGCCGAGTAATAAACACGTCACCGCGGATATAGCCGGCGGTCTTGGCCTCACCCAATACCTGCAACCAGATATCTTCATAAACGTCGCGCAAGGCCAGCACCTGGGCCTGGCCCTCGGCCGACAGCGAACGCCATTCGTAGACCAGCACCGCCATGGCCTCGCCGCTGCCGCCCATGATCGACTGCAACTCGCAGCGAATCAGCGCCAGCACACGTTCGCGCACAGTGCTCGCCTCCTCCAGCGCGGCGCGCATCATCGCGGTGTTGTAGTGGATGGTTTCTTCCATCACCGCCCGCAGGATCTCGTCCTTGCTCTTGAAATGATGAAAGATACTGCCCGACTGTATGCCCACGGCGCTGGCGAGGTCACGCACGGTAGTGCGCTCAAAACCCTTGTTGCGAAACAAGTGAGCCGCGGTTTGCAGCAATTTGCCCCGGGCGCTCTCGGGGTCGGTCAATCGGCCACCGGCGACCATGGCGCGCATCACCCCCAGGGCTTTGTGCTCATCCATGCTGCTCTCCTTCACTTGTGCTGACGTCTTGGGCGGCAATTTAGGCCGTGGCCGCCACCCAAGCAAGCGCTTGGGTAAAACTTGTGCGCACAGTTTACAAACCAAGCGCTTGCTTGGTAGTCTCGACGCCAGCCCCTGGAGGACGGATTTCTCATGAGCAAAACGGTTCGTATCGGCTGCGCCAGCGCCTTCTGGGGTGACACCTGCACGGCGGCCGCTCAATTGGTGCACGGCGGCGCCCTGGATTACCTGGTGTTCGACTACCTGGCGGAAGTCACCATGTCGATTCTCGCCGGAGCACGCATGAAAGACCCCAAGGCCGGTTACGCCACGGACTTTGTCGAGGTCCTCACGCCCTTGCTGGCGGATCTCCAACGCCAGGGCATCCGCGTGATCAGCAATGCCGGCGGCATCAACCCCCAGGCCTGCGCCGCCGCCCTGCAAGCGGCCTGCGACCAGGCCGGCATTGCGCTGAAAATCGCGGTGCTGCTCGGCGATGACCTGCACCCCCAACTCAAACACCTGCCCAACGTCACCGACATGTTCAATGGCGCCCCGCTGCCACCTTTGTGCGTGTCCGCCAATGCCTACCTCGGCGCGCCGGGGATTGCCCAGGCCCTGGGGCTCGGCGCCGATATCGTCATCACCGGCCGGGTAGTCGACAGCGCGGTGGTCAGCGCGGCCCTGGTGCATGAGTTCAACTGGTCATGGCAGGACTACGATCATCTGGCCCAGGCCGCCCTGGCCGGGCATATCATCGAATGCGGTGCCCAGTGCACCGGCGGCAATTTCACCGATTGGCGCGACGTACCGGACTACGAGCACATCGGCTTCCCCATCGTCGAAGTCAGCGCCGACGGCCAGTTCACCGTCAACAAAGTCGAAGGCAGCGGCGGCCTGATCAGTGAACTCAGCGTGGCCGAGCAGCTGCTGTATGAAATCGCTGATCCGCGCGCCTATCTGCTGCCGGATGTGATCTGCGATTTCAGCCAGGTCAAGTTGCAGCAGCAAGGCAAGCATTCAGTGCGCGTGCACGGCGCCAAGGGGCTACCACCCACCGATCAGTACAAGGTCAGCGCCACCTATCCTGATGGTTTCCGCTGTACCGCCAGTTGCCTGCTTGCCGGGATCGACGCGGTAGCCAAGGCCGAGCGGGTCAGCCAGGCGATCATCAACAAGACCGAGCAACTGTTCAGCCAACGCGATTGGGCGCCCTACACCGACGTGAACATTGAGCTGCTGGGCAGCGAAGCCACCTACGGCGCCCATGCCCGGCGTGAGGATTGCCGCGAAGTGGTGATGAAACTGGCCGTGAGGCACCCGAGCAAACAGGCCCTGGTGCTGTTCGCCCGCGAGATCGCGCAAGCGGCCACGGGCATGGCACCGGGGCTCACCGGCATCGTCGGCGGGCGGCCGACGGTCTACCCGTTGATTCGGCTGTTTTCGTTCCTGATCGACAAGGCGGCCTGTGCAGTGAGCGTCGATTATCAAGGCCAACGCCACGCCGTCGAGCTGCCCGCCGCGCTCCCCCTACGCACGCCCGCTGCCCCCATCGAACCGCCCAAACCCCAAGGCCGCGCCGACGCCAGCGTGCCCCTGGTAAAACTCGCCGTGGCGCGCTCCGGTGACAAGGGCAACCACAGCAATATCGGCGTGATCGCCCGCCACCCCGACTACCTGCCATGGATCGCCGAAACGCTGACCCGGGAGGTGATCGTTGACTGGATGAGCCACGTGCTCGACCCCCTTCACGGCCGCGTCGAGCGCTGGTATCTGCCCGGCAGCCACAGCCTGAATTTCCTGCTTGAAAATGCCCTGGGCGGCGGTGGTATCGCCAGCCTGCGCATCGACCCGCAAGGCAAAGCCTTTGCCCAGCAACTGCTGGAAATCCCCATCGCCGTGCCGCAACACATTGCCGACCAACTCACCTAAAGGACCGTTGCCGTGGCCTTCGACTCGATCTTCAAAGCCGACCTGTTCCAGGGGCAAACCGTGATTGTCACCGGAGGCGGCAGTGGCATTGGCCGCTGCACCGCCCATGAGCTGGCGGCCCTGGGCGCTCGCGTGATCCTGGTGGGCCGCAAGGTGGAAAAGCTGCAGAAGGTCGCAGCGGAAATTGCCGAAGATGGCGGCGTCGCCCATTGGCATGTCTGTGATATTCGTGATGAAGAAGCGGTGAAAGCGCTGGTCACGCAGATCCTGCACGACCATGGCCCCATCCATGGCCTGGTCAATAACGCCGGCGGCCAATACCCCTCGCCCCTGGCCGCCATCAACCAAAAGGGCTTTGAAACCGTACTGCGCACCAACCTGGTGGGTGGTTTCCTGGTGGCGCGGGAAGTGTTCAACCAGTCGATGAGCAAGCACGGTGGATCAATCGTCAACATGCTCGCCGACATGTGGGGCGGTATGCCCGGCATGGGCCATTCCGGCGCAGCGCGCGCGGGCATGGATAATTTCACCAAGACCGCCGCGTTTGAATGGGGCTATGCCGGGGTGCGCGTCAACGCCGTGGCGCCCGGCTGGATCGCCTCCAGCGGCATGGACACCTATGAAGGCGCGTTCAAGGCCGTGATCCCCACCTTGCGCGAGCATGTGCCGCTCAAACGCATCGGCACCGAGTCGGAAGTCAGCGCGGCCATCGTTTTTCTACTCAGCCCGGCCGCGGCCTTTGTCAGCGGCAGCACGCTGCGCATCGACGGTGCCGCCAGCCTGGGCAGTCGGGCATGGCCGCTGCACAAGGCACAGGCGCCGAGCCAACCCTTCAATGGGTTCCACCGTGCCTATCTGCCGGATGTGCTCAAGACGGAGCAATAACGCGATGCCGACGATTGAAACCCTGGTCGATCCCCACAGCCCACAGTTCGCACAGAATCGCGCCGCGATGCTGGCCGCCATCGCCCAGTTACATCAACTGGAACACAACCTGCTGGCCAAGGCTGAGGAGGCCAGGCCCAAGTTCGACAAGCGCGGCCAATTGCTGCCCCGCGAGCGCCTCAACCTGCTGCTCGACCCGGGCGCGCCGTTTCTGGAACTGGCCAGCCTGGCCGGCTACAAACTCCACGACGACAAGGACGGCAGCGCCGCCGGTGGCGGGCTGATCGCCGGCATCGGCTATGTCAGCGGCGTGCGCATGTTGGTGGTGGCCAACAATAGCGCGATCAAGGGCGGCACCATTTCCCCCTCGGGCCTGAAGAAATCCCTGCGCCTGCAACAGATCGCCATGGAGAACAAACTGCCGGTGGTGACCCTCGCCGAAAGCGGCGGCGCCAACCTCAATTATGCCGCCGAGATTTTCGTCGAAGGTGCGCGCAGCTTTGCCAACCAGGCGCGCATGTCGGCGATGGGCCTGCCGCAAATCACCGTGGTGCATGGCTCGGCCACGGCAGGCGGTGCGTATCAGCCGGGCTTGTCGGATTACGTGGTGGTGGTGCGCGGCAAGGCCAAGCTGTTCCTTGCCGGGCCACCGCTGCTCAAGGCCGCCACCGGCGAAGTCGCCAGCGACGAAGATTTGGGCGGTGCGCAGATGCACGCGCAAACCGCCGGCACCGCTGAATACCTGGCGGAAAATGATGCCGATGGCGTGCGTATCGTGCGAGAAATTGTCGGCCTGCTGCCGTGGAATGACCGGCAGCCGCCAGCGGTAAAAAACGCCTATACCGAGCCGCTGTATCCCATCGACGAGCTGCTGGGACTGATCCCCGATGATCCGAAAAAGCCCTACGACGTGCGCGAAATCCTCGCGCGCCTGGCCGATGCCTCTTATTTCCTGGAGTTCAAAAGCGAGTTCGACGCCCATACCGTCTGCGGCCATCTGCATATCCAGGGCCGTGCCGTTGGTGTGATCGGCAACAACGGCCCCATCACGCCGAAAGGCGCGAGCAAGGCCGCGCAGTTTATCCAGCTGTGTGATCAGAGCCGTACGCCGCTGCTGTTCCTGCACAACACCACCGGCTTCATGGTCGGCACCGAGTCCGAACAGCAAGGGGTGATCAAGCACGGTGCAAAGATGATTCAGGCGGTGGCCAACGCCCGCGTGCCCAAGCTCACGGTGGTGGTCGGTGGCTCCTACGGTGCCGGTAACTATGCGATGTGCGGGCGCGGCCTTGACCCCCGCTTTATCTTCGCCTGGCCCAACAGCCGCACCGCGGTAATGGGCGGCGCGCAAGCCGGCAAGGTGCTGCGCATCGTCACCGAGGCCAAGCAGTTGAAGGACGGCCTGGTGCCCGACCCCAAGGTGCTGGACATGCTCGAACAGGTCACCGCGCAGAAGCTCGACAGCCAGTCCACCGCGCTCTACGGCAGCGCCAACCTGTGGGATGACGGGTTGATCGATCCACGGGATACCCGCACCTTGCTTGGGTTCCTGCTGGATATTTGCCATGAGGCTGAACTAAGGCAACTGCAACCGAACAGCTTTGGTGTGGCGCGATTCTAATCAGGAGAACAATAAAAATGATCTTCACCCAGGAACATCAGGAACTGCGCCGCACCGTGCGCGCCTTCGTCGACCGCGAGATCAACCCCCATGTCGACGAGTGGGAAAAAGCCGGGCGCTTTCCCATCCACGAAATCTTCCGCAAGGCCGGCGAGCTGGGCCTGCTGGGCATTTCCAAGCCGGAGCAGTTCGGCGGCATGGGCCTGGATTACAGCTACTCCATCGTCGCCGCCGAAGAATTCGGCAGCATCCGCTGTGGTGGCATCCCCATGTCCATCGGCGTGCAGACCGACATGTGCACCCCGGCCCTGGCCCGCTTCGGCTCCGATGAATTGCGCGAGGAGTTCCTGCGCCCGGCCATCAGCGGTGAACAGGTCGGCTGCATCGGCGTGTCGGAAACCGGCGCCGGCTCCGACGTGGCCGGACTCAAGACCCATGCGCGTAAAGACGGCGACGACTATGTGATCAACGGCAGCAAGATGTGGATCACCAACTCGCCCAGCGCCGACTTTATCTGCCTGCTCGCCAACACCTCCGATGACAAGCCGCATATCAACAAGTCGCTGATCATGGTGCCGATGAACACGCCGGGCATCAGCGTCAGCCCGCCCCTGGAAAAGCTCGGCATGCACAGCTCCGAAACCGCCCAGGTGTTCTTCGACGGCGTGCGTGTGCCGCAGCGCAACCGCATCGGCCATGAAGGCGCAGGCTTCATGATGCAGATGTTGCAGTTCCAGGAAGAACGCCTGTTTGGCGCGGCCAATATGATCAAGGGCCTGGAGTACTGCATCGACAGCACCATCGAATACTGCAAAGAGCGCCAGACCTTCGGCAAGGCGCTGATCGACAACCAGGTGATCCACTTCCGCCTGGCCGAACTGGCCACCGAAATCGAGTGTCTGCGTGCGTTGGTCTACCAGGCTACCGAGCAGTACATCAAGGGCCAGGATGTGACTCGCCTGGCGTCCATGGCCAAGCTGAAGGCCGGACGCCTGGGCCGTGAGGTCAGCGACAGTTGCCTGCAATATTGGGGCGGCATGGGCTTCATGTGGGACAACCCGGTGGCCCGCCGAAATCATGCTGGGCATCATCTGCAAACTGATGGGCACCCTGCCCGGTAAAAAGCCATGAGTACCCTGCTGCTGGAAGCCCATAACGGCGTGCTGCATATCACCCTCAACCGGCCCGAATGCCGCAATGCAATGAGCCTGGCCATGGTCAAGGAACTGCGTGCAGTACTGGCGCAATTGGACAGCCAGGTACGCGCCGTGGTGATCAGCGGTGCGGGGGGGCATTTCTGCGCCGGTGCCGATGTGAAGGACCTGGTCGGCGCGGGGGATCAGTTACACACGTTGAACCGCGCGTTTGGCACCTTGCTGCAAGAGGTGCAAGCACTGCCGCAGGTGGTGATCGCAGTGCTGCAAGGCGCGGTGCTGGGCGGTGGGTTTGGGTTGGCCTGTGTGAGCGATATTGCGATCGCCGAACACAAGGCGCAGTTCGGCTTGCCAGAGACCAGCCTGGGCTTGTTGCCGGCGCAGATTGCGCCGTTTGTGGTCAAGCGCATCGGCTTGACCCAGGCACGGCGGCTGGCGCTGACGGCGGCGCGGTTTGATGGGATCGAGGCTGGCCGTTTGGGCGTGGTGCATTTTGTCGAGCACGATGCCCAGGCACTGGCGCAGCGGCTGGATGAAGTGCTGGGGCAGGTATTGCAGTGCGCGCCGGGGGCCAATGCGCGAACCAAATCCCTGTTGCTGGCAAGCGTGGATGAGCCGCTGGATGCAGTACTGGACCGCGGGGCGCAGTGGTTTGCCGAGGCGGTGGCGAGCGAGGAAGGGATTGAGGGGACGCAAGCGTTTGTGCAGAAGCGAAAGCCTCGTTGGTATCGATGACGCCATCGCAGGCAAGCCAGCTCCCACAGGGGAACACATTTCAAATGTGGGAGCTGGCTTGCCTGCGAAGAGGCCCCAACACACGCCACATCCAGTAAGGGATAACCCAATGCCCGCCTTCAGCAAGATCCTGATTGCCAACCGCGGCGAAATCGCCTGCCGTATCCAGCGCACTGCCCAAGCCCTGGGCTACCGCACCGTGGCCGTGTACAGCGACGCCGACACCCATGCCCTGCACGTGCAGATGGCCGACGAAGCCGTGAATATCGGCCCGGCTCCCGTACAACAGTCATACCTGAACATCGCCGCCATCCTCGACGCCGCCCGACGCACCGGCGCCGACGCCATCCACCCCGGCTACGGCTTCCTTTCGGAAAACCCCGACTTCGCCCGCGCCTGTCAGAACGCCCATATCGTTTTCATCGGCCCGAGCAGCGAAGCCATCGAGCTGATGGGCAGCAAGCGCCTGTCGAAGATCGCCATGCTCGATGCCGGCGTATCCTGTATCGCCGGTTACCAAGGCAGCGCCCAGGACGACGTCACACTGCAACAGGAAGCCGAGCGCATCGGCTTCCCGCTGATGATCAAGGCCAGTGCCGGTGGCGGTGGGCGCGGCATGCGCCTGGTACACCAACCTGAACAGCTGCTGGAGCAACTGCGCACTGCGCGCTCCGAGGCAATGAACGCTTTTGGCAGCGACGAACTGATCCTTGAGCAGGCGCTGATCGACCCGCGCCATGTCGAGGTGCAAGTGTTCGGCGACCGCCATGGCAACCTGATCTACCTGGGCGAGCGCGACTGCTCGATCCAGCGCCGCCATCAGAAAGTCATCGAAGAAGCGCCCTGCCCCGTGATGACGCCCGAACTGCGCCAGGCCATGGGCGACGCGGCGCTCAAGGCCGGGCGGGCGGTGAGCTACGTCGGCGCCGGTACCGTGGAGTTTCTGCTCGACCGCAATGGCCGATTTTATTTCCTGGAAATGAACACGCGCCTGCAAGTCGAACACCCGGTGACCGAGCTGATCACCGGCCTTGACCTGGTGGCCTGGCAACTGCACATCGCCGCCGGCCAGCCCCTGCCGCTGGCACAAGCCGATGTGGTGCTGAGCGGCCACGCCATGGAAGTGCGCCTGTACGCCGAAGACCCGGCCCAGGGCTTCCTGCCGCAAACCGGTGAGGTGCTGCGCTGGGAGCCTGCCGCCTGCGTGCGCATCGACCATGGCCTACGCGAAGGCGAAACCATCAGCCCGTTCTACGACCCGATGCTGGGCAAGATCATCGCCCACGGCGCCACTCGCGAAGAAGCTCGTCGAAAGTTGCTGCGGGCAGTGGAAGACACCGTGCTACTGGGTGTCACCACCAATCAGCGGTTTTTGGTTGATTTGCTCAAGCAGCCGGATTTTATCGCCGGCAATTTCAGCACCGCCTTTATCGCCGAACACTTCGGCCAGCTACTGCCCCAGGCGCCATCGACTGAACAGCTCAGCCTGGCCGCAGCGCTTTTTTACCGGCACAGCGCCGACCAGCATCCCCAAGGCCTGGCGGGATGGCGCAACACCGCCAATGTGCCGTGCACCTACCGCCTGGAGGTCAATGGCCAGACCCACAGCGTGAGTGCCGATGACCTGCAACTCACCACCGACGGTCGCTGGGCCACCTGGGTGCTCAACGGCATCCGCCGGCGTACCGCCTACTACATCGACAATACCCAGCTGTGGCTGCCCGGCGTGAAGGTGACCGACCGCACCCAGCAAGTCGCCAGCCGCCAGGTGGATGCCAGCAGTGGCACGGTCAAGGCGCCGATGGATGGCGCCATTGTCGATATCCAGGTCAGCGTCGGCGACACAGTCACCAAAGGCCAGCTGTTGCTGGTGCTCGAAGCGATGAAAATGGAACACCCGTTGAAGGCCGGGATCGACGGCATCGTCAAGGCGGTGCAGGTCATGGCGGGCGATCAGGTGCGCAATCGTCAGGTTTTGCTACAGATCGAATAACGCCTCTAGGCGGAACTACAGGGCCGGGCTACGCTCTATCCCCATCAGAAAGGGACGAGTACGGGAACCTGCACCATGCCTCATTGGCTGATTATTGACCTTGAAGCCACAACGGATGACGGCGGTTGGCCCGTGACGGAGATGGAAGTCATCGAGATCGGCGCCAGCCTGGTCAACCGCCAGGGCCGCGAACTGGATCACTTTCAGCGCTTTGTGCGGCCACTGCGACGGCCGTTGCTGACGCCCTTTTGCCGCCAGCTGACCCATATCACCCAGGCCAATATCGACGCAGCCACGCCGATCACCGAGGTGTGGCCGCTGTTCGAGCGCTGGCTGGGCCAGCACCAGGCACGCCTGGAAGGCTGGGCCAGCTGGGGTGATTACGATCGCGTGCAACTTGAACTCGAATGGCAGCGCCATGGCCTGTCCAGCGCCCTGGAGCAAACGCCCCATGTGAACCTCAAGCAACGCTTTGCCAAGGCCCGGCGCCTGGACAAACCACTGGGGCTCAATGGTGCGCTGCAATTGGCGGGGATGCAGTTCAATGGCCAACAGCATCGCGCCCTGGAAGACGCGCGTAACACCGCACGCCTGTTGCCGTTGATTTTGCCGGTCTAGGCAGCGCATGCAGCCTTGGGCATACTGGACAACCACTTTCCTTGATGCCGCCCACCTGTAGGAGCGAGCTTGCTCGCGAAAAACCTGAGAGCACCGCGTTTAACCGGATGCGCTGCGTTATCGTTGACGATCTTCGCGAGCAAGCTCGCTCCTACAGTGGTTGGCGTAAGCCTTGACCTTTTTTGAGGATTCACCCATGTTCAAAGTCAACGAGTACTTCGACGGCACCGTCAAGTCGATCGCTTTCGGCACCACAGAAGGGCCGGCGACCATCGGTGTGATGGCCCCGGGTGAATACGAATTCGGCACCGCCCAGCGTGAAATCATGCACGTGGTTTCCGGCGCCCTGACCGTCAAGCTGCCCGACAGCAGCGATTGGGAAACCTTCGCCGCCGGCAGCCAGTTCAACGTACCGGCCAACAGCAAGTTCCAGTTGAAGGTCGCCGTGGACACCGCTTACCTGTGTGAATACCGCGGCTAAGTATCACCGGCAACCAAAAATGCCCGTCTCCAGCGAGACGGGCATTTTTTATTCCAGGACCGTCACCGGCATCCCGACTTCCAAGTGGCCGATGCCATCGTTGACCAGGTTCTGGCCGAACATCGCGCCCTTCTCGGTCTTGCGATAGGTCTCCAGCGTCGCGAAGGGTTCGCGGTCGGGGCTGCGCTCGCCGGTGCGGGGATCAATGGTGGTGAGGATGCAACGCGAGCACGGCTTGACCACCCGGAACTCCACATCACCGATGCGCAAGCGCTTCCAGCCATCTTCGGCAAAGGCCTGGGCGCCTTCGATCACCAGGTTGGGACGAAAACGCAGCATCTCCATCGGGCGGCCGATCCTCCCACACAAGTCGTCCAGGGAGCCCTGGCCGATCAGCAACAGCGGGTAGCCGTCGGCAAAGCCGACCTTGTCGTCATCCTTGCCGTAGCCGGCTTCGGTGGTGCGCGCACGTTCCAGGGGAAGCTGCACCAGGCGCGTAGGCTTGCCGATAAACTCGCTGACCCAGGCGGCCGCCTCATCGCCAGCATCCGGTACGCGCAAGGTGTCGCGCCAGATGGTCACGCCGCGCAGCTCACTGGCACCCTCCGGCAACGCCACCTCCAACGATGAGTAGCCCGGCGAACTCAGGGTCAGCCCCCCCGCGTCGTTCCACAGCGCCGACAGTTGGCTCATCTTCGCTACGGCCCGCTGCGTCAGGAACCGCCCACTGGCTTCGTCCACCAGCATCCAGCGTCGATCCCCTTGCAGGCCGAGTTTATCCAGGCCGATGTGCTGCAAGGCTTCGGCCTTGCCGGATTTGAGGGGGTAACGGTACAACGCGCTGAGACGAAGCATGGGCCTGCCTTCCTGGGAAACAAAGTGTCATCCTAAAGTCAGGCGGGCACTTCGTCCAACATCAGTCGCTCGCGCACCACATCCACCAGCTTGTCCGGCTGGAATTTGGAGAGGAAATTGTCGCAGCCGACCTTCTTCACCATTGACTCATTGAAGCTGCCCGACAGCGAGGTGTGCAGCACCACATAGAGGCCGCGCAGGCGCGGGTCGTTGCGGATTTCAGTGGTGAGGCGGTAGCCGTCCATCTCGGGCATTTCAGCGTCGGTGAAGATCATCAGCAGTTTGTCGGTCATCACCTGGCCGCTGTCGGCCCAGGCTTTGAGCATGTTCAACGCCTTGAGACCGTCGCTGGCGATGTGCATCTTCACCCCCAACTGTCCCAGGGTATCGCGCAACTGCGACAGGGCCACGTTGGAGTCGTCCACCAGCAGCACTTCGCGACCACGGGCACGTTCGAGCACCGGGTCTTCGAGTTTTTCCCGCGAGACCTTGGCGTTATAGGGCACGATCTCGGCGAGGACTTTTTCCACGTCGATGATTTCCACCAACTGGTCGTCGACCTTGCTGATGGCAGTAAGGTAGTGCTGGCGACCGGCGCTGGTCGGCGGCGGCAGGATGGCTTCCCAGTTCATGTTGACGATGCGGTCAACGCCGCCCACCAGAAACGCCTGCACCGAACGGTTGTATTCGGTGACGATGATGGTGCTGTTGGGCCCCGGCACCAAAGGGCGCATACCGATGGCCTGGGACAAGTCGATCACCGGCAAGGTCTGGCCACGCAGGTTGACCACCCCGCACACGAATGGGTGGCGCTGGGGCATCAGGGTCAGCTTCTCACCCACCAATTGCGTGCGTTGATCTACCGTGTCGAGAATGCCGGCCATTAAAAGCTCCTGGTGTACACGCCGCAGGCGCGGTGAGAGGGGGTGCAGTCGTATAGGCACGTTATCGGCGGCAAGCGCCGGACCTTGACCCCAATAAAATGCCATGTAAATTCATTGATGTCACACTGACATCATGCTTTACTGCTTCGGCCCTTGATACTGTTTCAAGGCGCCGTGCGCGACAGTCGAACCGACGTGCAGTTCCACCATGTAGGGGGTTCCCCTATACGCAATCAGGCCCAACCTGATATTCGCGATATCTAATAGCCATTAATGTGACGCCATTCTCATTGCATGAATGGAGTCAGGCTTTTGTTTGCCATGCCAAGCCCTCGGCCCACAGGCCTTTCAGGCACTCACGTATCGGCAACTGAAGTCGTGTCATCCCGCACACCATGGGCTACATACGACTTTCGTGAGCATTTCAATAAACGTCCTACTGAAACATCGGAAGCGACCTACAAGTCCAAGTCGTATTTCAGCGCTAGTTTTAAGCCATTCACCCGGTGCGACATCTCATCACCCGACCTTACGTTGCGGAGACTTGCATGATGAATAGCGCAAACGAATGGCAAACAGCACTTCTCGCGTTTCTGGGCGAGGCTCAACTGCTTCTGGGCAAATCCGAAGAGTGTTTGAGCCATCTGCATTTGATCCGCAACGACAGCGACGCCATCGACTGCATGAAAGCCAGCCTGGCCAAACTGGCTGAAAAAGCCGATGGCCTGGCGCTGCAGGCGATCAGCGAGTTCTCGGGGCATCTGCAAAATCTGATCGCCAATGCCCAAAGCCCCCTGCAGTTGCATGACGAGGCGCTGGACGCGCTGCATGACTGCCTGACCCTGCTGGCCTGGCAACTGGAACTGATCGACACCCGCACCGGTGAACTGAGCCTGGATGAAAGCGAGCAAACTTCATTGATCGCAACGGTTGCCTTGCAGATCCCGCAAAAGGATTTGAGCCATAAACCGCCGCAGCATCTGCATCATGGGTCGTGAGCGTCATACAGGTCGTATTTAACTGCCGAGTTATCGAAAAACGACCTGCTTGGAGACAACGGAAAATATCAATTAGCCATCAATGTAATAATTATACAAACCAACTTCGTTAATACAACTTTCCACTTTAAACTCTGGGATTAACGCCCAGAGTATTTGTGTGGGCCATACACCAATCAGGCGACCGACGGTAAGCGGGGTGGTACTATGCCCCGCTCGAAGTGATTTAACTTCAACATGCTTAAAGACGATTTGGCAGCGCACTCCAAACAGAGCCCCGTCAACCGGTCTCACCGCAGTGAACCCTCATTGGCTCCATCCGCTATGTACGCGAGTTTCAAGTCACTTATCGCCAGGTCCGTGTCCCGCAGCCATGTGCGCCGCCTCACCCTTGCGCTGTGCCTGTGCTCATTGCTGGCCAGCCTGTGGGCCTATCTGCAGGACGCGCCGCTGCCGTTGCTGATCCTGCTGCTCAACTTCGCCACGCTGGTGGTGGTGGGGCTGCAACAGTGGAATTCGCGCAAAGCCATCAAGTTCGAGCCCCAGGAACTGGCCGACCGCTTGCTGCAAGTGCAGGAGAACGAACGCCACCGGCTCAGCCGCGAACTGCATGACGATATCGGCCAACTGCTGACCGCCGCCAAACTGCAAAGCGAATGGTTGCAGCGCCGCCTGCCCCCGGACCTGAACACCCATTGCGCGGTGCTGTGCAATACGCTCAATGAAACCCTGACCAAGGTGCGCGACGTCTGCGCCATCCTCAACCCGCGCCAGCTGACCAGCCTGGGCCTGGAAGCCAGCCTGCGCGCGCACCTGCTCAAGACCCT
>Ga0308157_10002542_pt1 | contig 29522 bp, 23 predicted proteins | sample PhyBR1_FD_201035 | JGI IMG/M metagenome (GOLD analysis project Ga0308157, IMG submission 201035) | Phyllosphere microbial communities from UC Gill Tract Community Farm, Albany, California, United States - DLSLB.R1 | ecosystem: Host-associated > Plants > Phyllosphere > Unclassified | place: USA...
GGGCAGCATGATTAGCCGGGCCAAAAAGGTCGAGGGCGGTTACCGTTTAACTGGTGCAAAAATGTGGATCACCAACAGTCCGATTGCCGATGTGTTTGTGGTCTGGGCCAAAGAGGTTTCAAAAGAAGGTAATGTCGACGAGATCCGCGGCTTTATTCTGGAAAAAGGCTGGGAAGGGCTGTCTGCACCGGCGATTCACGGCAAGGTCGGCTTGCGTGCCTCGATTACTGGTGAAATCGTGATGGATAACGTGTTTGTACCTGAAGAAAATGCCTTCCCGGAAATTCGCGGCCTGCGTGGTCCGTTTACCTGCCTGAACAGTGCCCGATACGGCATTGCCTGGGGCGCGATGGGGGCGGCTGAATTCTGCTGGCATACTGCCCATCAATACACCATGGACCGTAAACAGTTTGGCCGTCCACTGGCGGCCAACCAGCTGATCCAGAAGAAACTTGCTGACATGCAAACTGAAATTGCACTGGGTTTACAGGTTGCCTTACGTTTTGGCCGGATGAAAGATGAAGGCATTGCATCGGTTGAAGGGACTTCACTGATCAAACGCAACAACTGCGGCAAGGCGCTGGATATTGCCCGACTGGCGCGTGACATGCTCGGGGGCAATGGCATCAGTGATGAGTTTGGGGTGGCCCGTCATCTGGTCAATCTGGAAGTAGTCAATACCTATGAAGGCACCCATGACGTGCATGCCCTGATTCTGGGTCGTGCACAAACTGGCATTGCTGCGTTCGGTAATTAATTGAATTCTTCAATTCAGGATGTCTATTCGTGGACATCCTAGAGATGTTTGGTCTCAAAAAATTAATAATTAACTTAAATTAAAGGATTCATCGTGAAACATTCTTGTAAATCTTTGCATTTTCACGCTTAAAGTTCAAATGGAATGATAGAAAAACAATAAAGAACCTCAGGCCAATGTAGAGAAACAATAAGACTGCCGATGACTCATTTGGGAAAATGAGGGATATGGAAATGAATAATGATAGGCAGGCTGGAGCAGGAACGCTCAGTAGAAAATTACCCTCCAATATAGGTACAGCGCACCGCATTCATAAAAACACCTGGAAAATTGCATTTGTTTTTGCATTTATTTCTCTGGTGATTGATGGTGTTGACATCATGCTGTTGTCATTCAGTTTGACCAGTTTAAAAGCTGAGTTTGGCCTGACTTCATTTCAGGCCGGTATGCTGGGAAGTTCATCACTTGCCGGGATGGCGCTGGGCGGAATTACCGGTGGATGGGCATGTGACAAATTTGGCCGGGTAAAAACCATTGCCTGGTCTGTGGTTTTCTTTTCGATCATGACCTGTATTTTGGGATTCACCCAAAGTTATGAGCAGTTCATGACTCTACGTTTTATTGGCGCATTTGGATTGGGTTCGCTCTACATGGCGTGTAATACGCTGATGGCTGAATATGTACCAACCAAGTATCGTACCACTGTTTTAGGCACATTACAGACCGGTCAAACCGTTGGTTATATCGTGGCGACTTTGTTGGCAGGGGCAATTATTCCTGATCATGGTTGGCGTATGCTGTTTTATGTGACCATTGTTCCGGCTGCCTTCGCGCTGATTTTCATGCGTTTTGTGCCTGAACCTGCATCTTGGCAGGAAGCAAAAATTGAACAGTTTAAACGTAAAGAATTGAAAATTGAGCCTACAACTGAAGCCATCACTGTCAAAGCTTCTTCTGAAAGTGTGTATAAACGTATCTTTGGACATACCCAGCACCGCAAAATGTTCTTGTTATGGATGAGCACCGCTGCCTTTTTGCAGTTTGGCTATTACGGTGTCAATAACTGGATGCCAACCTATTTAGAAACTGAATTGAACATGAATTTCAAGGCATTAACAGGCTATATGGTTGGTGCCTATACGGCGATGATTCTAGGGAAAATTATTGCAGGCTATGCAGCAGATAAATTAGGGCGTCGGGCAACTTTCGTCTTTGGAACAGTTGCGACAGCCGCATTTTTACCCGTAATTATTTTCTACAATACACCAGGTAATATTGCGTACCTGTTAATTACCTTTGGTTTCCTTTATGGAATTCCATACGGTGTAAATGCGACGTATATGGCGGAAACTTTCTCGACCGATGTACGTGGTACAGCCATTGGCGGTGCATATAACATGGGACGTTTAGGCGCGGCAATTGCACCTGCTACCATCGGTATTATTGCGGCAGGCGGTTCATTTACTATGGCATTTATTGTGATGGGTGCAGCCTACTTTATTGCCGGTGTGATTCCAGGCTTGTTTATCCGTGAACGTCAGTATGATCCACAGCAATCTTCATTGGTAACAGCAACAGATACAGAAGAGAAAACACCGAGTACCGTGGCAACAACAGACACAACGCTTACCGCTAAATAATAAAAATAGCCAGCAGCGTCGTCTGCTGGCTTTTGGAGTAGAACATGGGTGCATTACAAGGAATTCGCGTTTTAGATTTAAGCCGTGTACTGGCAGGTCCATGGTGTGGGCAGATTCTGGCAGATTTGGGTGCTGAAGTAATTAAAATTGAACGTCCCAAAATGGGTGATGACACCCGTATGTGGGGACCACCGTGGATGCTGGATAATCAGGGTACTGCAACTCGTGAATCGGGTTATTACCAATGCGCTAACCGCAACAAATATTCGGTCGCAATAGATATTGCAAGTCAACAAGGTCAGGAACTGATTCGGGAAATTGCCAAAACGGCCGATGTGGTGATTGAAAACTATAAAGCAGGCTCATTAGAAAAATACGGTTTGGATTATGCGTCTTTGAATGAACTGAATCCGAACTTGGTCTATTGCTCGATTACCGGATTTGGCCAAACGGGACCACGTGCCGAAGAACCGGGTTATGACTTTATTATTCAAGGCATGTCGGGACTGATGAGCATTACCGGTGAAAAAGATGAACTTCCGGGTGGTGGTGCGCAAAAAGTCGGTGTAGCTGTGGTTGATATTCAAACAGGCTTGTATGCCACGGTTGCTATTCAGGCCGCTTTACTGGCACGCCAGCATACCGGTCGTGGGCAATATATCGATTTATCTTTATTGGATGTTCAGGTGGCGACACTTGCCAATCAAGGCATGAATTATTTAACTTCGGGTGTATCTCCAAAGCGGATGGGGAATCATCATCCCAATATTGTGCCGTATCAGACTTTTAAGGCTAAAGATAAGGAATTTATTATTGCTTGTGGCAATGACAAGCAGTTTAAAGATTTATGCATCGCGATTGGTCTACCCGAATTATTGGAAGATAGAAAATTCCAACGTAATCAGGATCGTGTTAAATATCGTGATGAACTGATTCCTTTATTGTCAGAATATTTTTTGGCTAAAAATGCTGAAGATTGGGTTACTGCAATTCATGCAGTTAAAGTGCCGGTCGGGTTAATTAACTCAATCGAAGAGGCATTGAATGAGCCACAAATTCAAGCGCGTGACATGGTGGTGGAGGTCGCACATCCATTGAATGATCATTTTAAAATGATCGGTTCACCGATGAAACTATCTGATACCCCAGTTGAATATAAGCATGCTGCACCACAGTTAGGTGAACATACTGAAAAGATTTTATCGCAATTTAAAACTGAGGATGAATTAAGAGCTTTAAAAGCGCAGGGTATTATTGATGGTGCAGTGGCTTAGTTAGTATTATTCACTCCTATTTCATTTGCTCCTTTGACCGAATTCTTGACCAGATTTGGTCTTTTTTTTGGAGGGGGAATTGTATTTTGGCTGGGGCTTACTGAGCAGGAAAGCTATTAAAATTTCGGATATTCATTTACTTATATCGCTTAAAGAATCAGTTCTATAATTAACTTGCATAGTCAGATTTGCCGCTAAGCGTTATCATAGCGGTCTTCATGTCATTGGAACGCGCTATGAAAATCGTTGCAGATGAGAATCTGGCCTTTACCGAATATTTCTTTGCAGATTTTGGCGAGATTCAACAAGCAGCAGGGCGGACTTTAACCCATGCAGATGTACAGGATGCTGAAGCCTTACTGGTGCGTTCTGTGACCCAAGTAAATGAACCACTTATTCAAGATACAAATTTAAAATTTGTCGGTAGTGCCACCATTGGAACCGACCATTTGGATATTCCTGGGTTAGAAAAACACAATATCGCATGGTCAAATGCGGCAGGGTGTAATGCACAGGCAGTTGCTGAGTATGTGATTACAGCACTGCTATATTTACAACCGAATTTAATCGAGAGAAATGAACAATTCACCCTCGGTATTATTGGCCTAGGTAATGTCGGTTTACGTTTGGCTTATATGGCAAAATTGCTCGGCTGGAATGTGATTGGTCACGATCCTTTTGTGAATTGTGAAAATATCACCCACGTTGAATTAGCAGAATTATTAAAAACAGCGGATGCCATTTCTATTCATGTACCCTTAACCAAAACCGGGGAGCATCCAACTTTTCATTTGATCAATGCGGATGCTTTGGCACAAATGAAGCCTGAAGCCATCTTGATTAATTCAGCACGTGGACCTGTGATTGAGGAAGCGGCCCTGATTGCGGATATTGAACAGACCAATCGCCCAGTAGTTTTAGATGTATTTGAACATGAACCAGAAATTTCGGAACAACTGTTAAAGCTGATTCGTTTAGTGACACCGCATATTGCGGGTTATAGTCTGGAAGGCAAAGCACGTGGCACGCAAATGATTTACGATGCCTTTTGCAAAACTTTTAATTTTGTAGCAGATAAGCAGTTTGAAACTCAATTGCCGGTCTGCGAGCAATATTTTCAAGATCAAGATTTAAAATCGGTGCTAAAACAGTATCTTGCTCACATTTATGATATTGCCCGTGACGATGCCAACCTGCGAGCCTGTTTGAAAGAGGGTAAAGTGCATCAAAGAGCCTTTGATTATTTGCGTAAAACCTATCCCTTACGCCGTGAATGGGCAGCGCACGGAGGCCCGAAAGCATGAGTATGGCAAATACAGCAAGCATCAATTATCAACCCACCTGCGATATTAAAGCATTAAAAGCCCGTGCCAAAATGTATGCTCAAATCCGGCAGTTTTTTGCTGAACGTAATGTGCTTGAAGTAGAAACCCCAATATTGTCACAAGCGGGTGTAACAGATGTGCATCTAGCCTCAGTTCAGACTCAGCGTCATCTCGGTGGTCGTAAACACACCCATTATCTGCAAACTTCACCTGAATTTGCCATGAAGCGATTGCTGGCCAGTGGCAGTGGCCCGATTTACCAAATCTGTAAAGTATTCCGTGATGATGAACATGGGCGAAAACACAATAGTGAATTTACCATGCTGGAATGGTATCGCCCCAATTTAAGTTTGAAAGAATTGATGTTTGAAGTGACCGACTTGCTCAATGTGACTTTGGCACATCGTTTTGGTGAAGTCCGTCCAACGATTTTAAGTTATAAACATGCCTTTATGGGCCGTTTGGATCTTAATCCATTGCAAGCCAGCTTAAAGCAGCTGAAAGACTGCTGTAATCGTGTGGGTTTAAATCTGGATTTGGGTGATGATCGCTTGGGTTATATCGACCTGTTATTTTCACATATGGTTGAACCGAGTTTGGGTTTTGATACGCCGGTATTTTTAACCGATTTTCCACCGGAAATGGCATCACTTGCCAAAGTTAAAGTTGATGAAGAAGGTGAACAGGTTGCAGCACGTTTTGAGCTTTATATTGAAGGTTTAGAATTAGCCAATGCCTATGATGAACTGATTGATGCTGACATTTTACGCTCCCGTTTTGAAGCAGATAATCTTGAGCGTGAAAAGCTCGGTTTGCATGTGATGCCGATTGATGAATATCTACTCGCGGCTTTACCGCATATGACTGAATGTTCAGGCATTGCTTTAGGCATTGACCGTTTATTGATGGTTGCGACGCAGCAGATGAAACTGGAAAAAGTCATTACTTTCCCTGCGGATGTATCTTGATATAAATAACCTCCTTAAATCCTTCTGTGATAAAGAGGACCTCTTTCTCTCCCTTTATAAAGGTGAGCAGCATTGCTGTGCAAAGGGGAGATTTTTTATCATCCTCGTAACATAAAAAAAGCTTCTTTTTTGAGAAGCTTTTTTTATGAGCTATACTGCAGCAACGATCTGTCGGGCTTTTAATTCTTCAATTGCTTGAATACGCCGTTGAATCAACATTTCCCCAATATCAGGACCACTAATATCAGGTGGTAAATCCTGTGCTTTAATGCTACGAACCACTTCCATTGCATCTAACACATATTGCGATTGCGGATATTCACGGTCTTCTAGACCTAAGCGACCACGTGAATCACATTCACAGGCTTGAACATATGCTTCAACACGTTCAGGACGGCGTAATACATCTAGTCGTTGTAATAAACGCCATAAAGTGCCCGGTTTAAGATTCAAAGCTTGATGACATTTTAAATGTTCTTTACATACTGCGAGGGCAAGCTGTTTGGTATTTGTGGGAACTTTGAGCCGATCACACACTTCAGTGACCGGTTTAATGCCACGTTCTTCATGCATGATATGACGCGGTAATTCCTCTGTGGGCGTGAGGGCTTTTCCTAAATCATGAACCAGAACAGCAAAGCGTACATCGAGTGAATAGTTGGCTTTACAGGCTTGTTGTAGTGACATCATAGTATGAATGCCACAATCAATTTCCGGATGATATTCAGGACGTTGTGGAACACCGTACAACGCATCTAATTCAGGAAATAGCACTTTTAAAGCACCACAGGCACGTAGTACTTCGAAATATTCGTCGGCGTGATTTTCCATCAAGGCACGAGAGGTTTCTTTCCATACTCGTTCAGGCGTCAATGCCTGTAATTCACCCGATTCAGCCAGTTGTTGCATCAGTGTCAAAGTTTCAGGTGCTACTGTAAATCCAAGTGATTTATAACGTGCGGCAAAGCGTGCAATACGCAAAACACGTAACGGATCTTCGACAAAAGCATGGGATACATGACGTAATATTCGATCTGTTAGATCTTGCTGCCCTTTATAAGGGTCGTATACGTTGCCATCTTCATCCATGGCCATCGCATTAATGGTCAGGTCACGACGGATCAGATCCTCTTCAAGGGTTACACTGGTATCTGTATGAAATTCAAAGCCATGATAACCCCGACCAGATTTACGCTCGGTACGGGCTAAAGCATATTCTTCTTTTGTGTGGGGATGGAGAAAAACAGGGAAATCTTTACCCACCGGCTGATAGCCCTGAGCCAGAAGTTGGTCAGGTGTTGCACCAACAACCACATAATCTTTTTCGTGATAGGGGTGGCCGAGTAAGTGATCACGTACTGCACCGCCTACTAAATAAACTCGCATGAAAAAAACCTCTATTCTTCAAGCAATCATGCTACAGAATAGAGGTTTTCTCAAGTAAAGAACCTTAGCTTTTCGCTAAAGTAATACTAGCCTTCTTGTGACTGTTGAATTTCAGCTACAGTCAACGCAGTCATATTTACCACACGACGTGTTGTTGCAGTCGGTGTCAAGATGTGGACAGGTTTTGCAGCACCCAATAGAATTGGACCAATCGTTACATTGTTACCTGAAGTTGCTTTTAACAGGTTAAATGAAATGTTGGCTGCATCCAGATTTGGCATAATGAGTAGGTTTGCAGAACCTTTGAAACGTGAGTTCGGGAATGCAAAATGACGAATATTTTCATCCAGTGCAGCATCACCGTGCATTTCACCTTCGACTTCTAGTTCAGGTGCTATTTCACTTAAAATTTCAAATACTTTACGCATTTTTTGTGCACTTGCATCAGTCTGGTCAGAACCAAAGCTTGAATGCGATAATAATGCAATACGTGGAATCACACCAAAACGACGTACTTCTTCAGCTGCCAAAATAGTCATTTCCGCCAACTGTTCAGCTGTTGGGTTGGTATTTACATAGGTATCGGCAATGAACAGGTTGCGGTCTTGAAGCATTAATGCATTCAGAGTAAAGAACGTGCTGCGACCTTCTTTTAAGCCAATCACGTTTTTCACGAAATCTAGGTGAATGTCATAGCTTGAATAGGTACCACAAAGCATACCGTCTGCATGACCATGTTTCACTAACATTGCAGCAATCAGGGTAGAACGGCGACGTGCTTCACGATGTGCATATTCAGGTGTTACGCCCTTACGTTGCATGATTTGGTAGTAATCATCCGCAAACAATTCGTAATTCGGGTTTTTCTCCTGATCCACAATTTCGATGTTTACACCGTGTTCAAGACGCAAGCCCAGTTTCTTGATATTTGCTTCAATAACCGCCGTACGACCGACAAGAATAGGGAATGCTAATTCTTCATCAACCGCAATTTGAACTGCACGCAGCACACGTAAATCTTCACCTTCAGCATAAGCAATACGTTTAGGCGCTGTTTTTGCTTGAGCAAAGATCGGTTTCATCATAAATGCAGAGTTGTATACAAACTCAGACAATTTTTGACGATATGCAGAGAAATCTTGGATCGGACGAGTCGCAACCCCAGAATCCATGGCCGCCTTGGCTACCGCAGGTGCAATTTCAAGAATTAGACGCTGATCCAGTGGACGTGGGATTAAATAGTCACGACCAAATGATGCTGATTTTTCACCATAAGATGCTGCATCTGCTTCAATGTGTGCCATACGTGCAATTGCATGTACGCAGGCAATTTTCATTTCTTCATTGATGGTGGTTGCGCCCACGTCTAAGGCACCACGGAAGATATACGGGAAACAAAGGGCATTGTTTACCTGGTTTGGATAGTCTGAACGACCAGTCGCCATAATCACGTCAGGACGAACTTCATGCGCATGTTCAGGCAGAATTTCTGGATCCGGATTTGCCAAAGCAAAAATGATCGGATTTTCCGCCATCACTTTAACCATTTCTTTGGTCAAAATGCCTGCCGCTGAAAGCCCCAAGAACATATCTGCACCAGCAATCACATCTGCTAATTGGGTGCCTTCAATGTCTTGTACATAGCGTTTTTTTGATTCATCCAGATTGTCACGTTTAGTGGTAAGCAGACCGCGTGAATCGGCAACGGTAATATTCTGTTTGCTTGCACCTAAAGCGCAAAGTAAATCTAGACAAGACAATGCAGCTGCACCCGCACCAGAAGCGACAATTTTAATCTCTTCAATTTTTTTGCCAGTCAGTTGCAAGGCATTGAGTAAAGCTGAACCCACAATAATTGATGTACCGTGTTGATCATCATGGAACACAGGAATATTCATGCGTTCACGAAGTTTTTTCTCAATATAGAAACATTCTGGTGCCTTGATATCTTCAAGGTTAATACCACCAAAAGTTGGTTCTAATGCAGCTACGATGTCCACAATTTTATCAGGATCATTTTCTGCAATTTCGAGGTCAAATACATCTACACCTGCGAATTTTTTAAACAGTACGCCTTTACCTTCCATGACCGGTTTAGACGCTAAAGGACCGATATTTCCGAGACCTAATACTGCCGTACCATTTGTAATGACAGCCACTAAGTTACCACGTGCGGTATAGAGTGCTGCTGTTGATGGGTCACGTTCAATCTCTAAACATGGTGCTGCAACACCTGGAGAGTAAGCAAGTGCAAGGTCATGTTGATTGACCAGCTGTTTGCTTGGCGTAACACTGATTTTTCCTGGTGTTGGATATTCGTGGTAGTACAAAGCTTGCTGTTTTAATGATTGATCGTCCATCTGTATCTCTATTGTTGCTTGAGTTGCCCAGCCCGAGCTGGTGGTGGTTTTTTGCTTAATTTGATTGAATATAACATTTGTTGTGACCTTAGCACAGTCGCGAATCTGCCATTTTCAAGCAAACTGATATTTAGCTGTGTCGACTTATATTAAGAAGGTATAAGTCGATGTTGTTCCAGGAAGATAGTTGCTTCACTTTCAGGCAAGGGTTTTGAAAATAAGAAGCCTTGGGCAATGTCACATTCCAGATCTTGTAAGTATTGCATTTGTTGCTGTGTTTCAATGCCTTCTGCAACCACCACCATCCCCATCGCTTTGCCCATGGCAATCATGGCACTGACAATAGCTTCTTGTTTATTTTGTCCAATTCTAGAAACAAAACTACGGTCAATTTTCAATATATCAATTGGAAAATCAGCAAGATAAGACAGGGAAGAGTAGCCGGTTCCAAAATCATCTAAAGAAATATTGATCTGCCGTTTTTTGATCTCATCGAGCAGATTTTTAACGGTGACTGAATTTTCAAGTAACGATGATTCAGTAATTTCAAGTTCCAGGCTACTGCCGGAAATTTTATAGGTCTTAATGGCATGATCGAGGTCTTCGAGTAACTGTCCACGTTGCAATTGCTGTGCAACTACATTGACTGAGACACATATATTATTAAAGCCTAAATCATTCCAGTTCCTAATTTGTTTAGCGGTTTGTCGTATAACAATTCTGCCAATATCCGAGATCAAACTGGTTTGCTCTGCAAGGGGAATGAACAAGTCCGGTGGAATAATACCTTTGCTTGGATGGTTCCAGCGAACCAACGCTTCAAAACCATAAATGTTCTGGTCGCTAAAATTAATTTTGGGCTGATAGTAAACAATCAATTCGTTATTGTTAATGGCGAGTCGTAAATCACGCTCCAGATAAATTCCTTGCTCAAGTAGGGTGGTATTTTTATTGGAATAAAAGCGGATGGTATTACCGCCTAAGCTTTTTGCTTCGGTCAGTGCCTGTTCGGCACAATTATTTAGATAATCCAGCTGACGGCCATTTTCAGGATAGAAAGCTATTCCCATCGACAGGTTAATAATATGATCCTGACCAAAAATGTTAAATGGCAATAAAAATGCTTTATTCATCTGTTCACAGTGATGCTGAACCGATGGGCGAATATGCGAGATTTCATAGACAATGGCAAAGTCATCACCATTTAGATGCGCGACAAATAAGGCTTCAGCATTGGTAAGCCGGAGTCGTTGCGCCACTTGGCGTAATAGTTCATCCCCGCCGCTATTGCTTAGAAATTCATTCAATGGCCTGAAGCGATCAATATTTAGACGAATCACGGCGAGTTGTTCAATCGAATCCTTTTGACTGACTAAATATTGATGTAATTGATAGTTGTAATAAAAGCGATTCGGTAAATCGGTCAGTGGATCGTAATTTTCTAAATAGGACAAACGCTGTTCTTGCAGTTTGCGTTCAGTTAAATCAGAGACAATACCAATATAGTGCGTGACACGATTTTTTTCATCGCTAATGGCATTAATACGCATCCAGATTGTAAATTCTTTACCAGAAAGAAATTTTTCATTGAGTTCGCCATCAAACTCACCCATTTTATTTAGTTGCTGAATCAGGGACGAATGACTGCTTTTTTGTTGAGACTTAACGTTTGCAACAATATCAAATAAATGTTTGCCAATAATTTGATCGTGAGTGAAACCAGTTAACTGTTCATAAAATGGATTGACATCAATATAGCAAAGTTGTTCATTAAGAATGAAGATTCCTTCAGCAGCTTGTTGCAGTACATTTGCTGCAAATTTTAAACGTTCCTGATCAGTACGTTCCTGGTGAATATCACGACGAATGCCGACCATCCGCAACGGCCTTTGAGTGGTCGGGTCACGCGTAATGACTTTACCAATATCATGTACCCATTTCCATTTGCCTTGGCTATTTTGAAGGCGATAAGTGGCTTCATATAGGTCAGTTTGACCACGTAAGTTTTGCTTCATCGAGGTTTTGAAGTGTTCGATATCATCGGGATGAATGATATTTTTTAGCTGATGATGATGTTGTTTTGAAGGTTTTAATGTCTTTTGGTGCTTATAGTCGGTCACTAGGATTTCACGATCCTTGATATTCCAGTCCCAAGGTCGAAGTCCCGCAACTCCATGGGCCAACATAAGATTATGTTGCTGGTTCTCTAAATCAGTATTCATTTTAGCAATATCAAAAGTTCGTTCTTTGACTTTTTGTTCAAGCAGTTGATTATTCAGTTGAAGTTGTAATTCAATATTTTTGGATTTATTAATTTCAGTTTGCAACTGTTGGCATAACTCATCTGTCCAGACGACCTGTTGTTCGGCATTTTTAACCAAGCGATTATTTTTGGAGTAAAGCACTGAAATGCGGTTATGAATACGCGAGCTTATATTTGCACAAAGTAAAATAACAATAAGGATGAAGTTGAGCGACAAATGAAATAAATGATTAGAAGTTTCTGTGCTAATAAACTGCGAGGCAAGATAAGGGAAAAGTGCTGGAATAAAGGCTAAGCAAAAATAATTTAAACGTTGAGTTAAAAAAGTCAGGGCAAATGACTGGCTTACAATCAGTAATAGAGCTGAAAGAATTAAAGCATTCACGTAGCTGAAATTAGGGTTATATTGCGGTAGATAGTAGTAAATCAGACTCGTGCCAACAGCAATACAACACCCTATTGCCCAACACTGAAATTGCAGCCAGCGATGAGCGTGATTTAGAGCGAAATTATGTGGTTTAAAATAAATACTGGTAATGAGTAAACTTAGACAACTCAAGAGTTCGGTAGTAATAAACCATAAATTGAAATAGAAAGATGGTTTTGTAAAATAAAATTGGTAAATGCAATAGACATATAAGGAAACGATTAAAATACTGACGAGAAAGAATTGACTGAGTCGAATCGTATTTGTAATTTGAGCAGCACTTACATGCTGTTTAACATACTCATCTTGAATATCTGGCATATAAGCAGAAACCTTATTCTTGTTTTACGATAAATTATTTTCTAAATATTAACCATGTTCAAAAACTCAGTTTTATTTTAAATCAAGATTAATAATGTTATTTAAAAAAATCAATCGAATCCAGTAGTATTTATCTAAAATCGGATGAACTATACAGTTAATTTATAATTTAAAATAGATAAAGCTACAATTGGAGCGGTTTCTGTGCGTAGAACGCGATTGCCAATACACCAATTAATGAATCCAGTATTGTTGGATAATTGTATTTCAGCCTCGCTGAGTCCACCTTCAGGGCCAATGAGTAGTGCAATATCAGGTGTGACATCAGCTAAAACATCGACTTGATCTTTATTAGGTGCAAGTACTAATTTTGTGGTCGGGAGTTCACTGGCTAACCAGTCCTGCAAAGAGAGCGGCGCTAACACTTCAGGAACTTTATTCATTCCACATTGCTCACAAGCAGCGATGGCAATACCTTGCCAGTGATCTATTTTCTTTTGGTCTCGATCATACTTAAGGCGCATCTCACAACGTTCAGAGGTCAGCAGCTGGATTTTAGAAACCCCAAGTTCTGTGGCTTTTTGAATCGCATAATCCATACGGTCACCTTTACTCATCACTTGACCAAGTAAGGCTGTAAATGTAGGGGTACGATCATCAGGATTGAAGGTATCGACAGAAACGCTTGCTGATTTTTTTGAAACTTCAACAAGCGTTACGTCGTATTCACCACCTTGTCCATTGAACAAGGTGGCTTTTTCGCCGACTTGTGCACGTAATACTTTTACCCAATGATGAAAAACCGTTTCGGTTAATTCAACATTCATATTAACCGCCAAATCAGTTTCAATATAAAAACGCGGCATTTAAGTATTACTCACAAATCAAATTAAAAATTAAGCTAAACCCAGATCAGTCACGAGTTGACGTGTTGGGTCTGTCGTGTTCATGGTATAGAAGTGCAAGCTCGGGGCGCCGCCTGCAAGCAGACGTTCACACAATTTCACCACAACTTCATGACCAAAAGCCTTGATTGAAGCAGCGTCGTCTCCATAAGTGGCCAATTGCTTGCGAATCCAACGCGGAATTTCAGCGCCTGTACCATCTGCGAAGCGAATCAGGTTGCTTGCATTGGTAATAGGCATAATGCCGGGAGCTACTGGAATATTCACGCCTTCTTTTTGAATACGATCTACAAAGTAGAAGTATGCATCTGGATTAAAGAAAAACTGTGTTAAAGCGGCATTGGCACCGGCATTGGCTTTTTCGACAAAGTGTTGAATATCTCTATCAAAGCTGTCTGCTTGTGGATGCATTTCAGGATAAGCAGCCACTTCAATGGTGAAATGATTGCCTGAATGCTCACGAATAAAACGAACCAGATCCTGTGCATAAGGCAATTCGCCCAAGCCGACCTGACCGGAAGGCAAGTCACCACGAAGCGCAACAATACGATTGATACCTTGTGATTTATATAAATCCAGCAATTCTGCAATACGGGCCTTATCATCACCAATACAAGAGAGGTGAGGGGCTACAGGTGTGCCTTTGCCATTGAAGTCATTGATTGCAGCGAGTGTGCGTTCACGAGTGGAACCACCAGCCCCATAAGTCACTGAAAAGAATTCAGGATTTAACAGTTGTAATTCTTTATGAACAACACGAAGTTTTTCCGCACCGACATCAGTTTTGGTCGGAAAAAATTCAAACGAAATTGGGACACGTTTGGTCATTTTTCAAATCCTTTTTTATAAATACTTTTTTTAAATTTATTTAAACCTCTTCCTAACCCTCTCCTAAAAGAAGAGGGAACTTCTCACTTTACTGTTAAAGTTAATGGTCAGTTCCTTCTCCCTCTGGGAGAAGGCTAGGATGAGGGAAAAAGATTAAAACTTAGTATTTATAAGTCTCGGATTTGAATGGACCTTCAACTTGTACGCCAAGGTAGTCAGCTTGTTCTTGAGTTAATGTAGTCAATACACCACCAAAGCCCGCAACCATTGCAGCAGCAACTTCTTCATCCAATTTCTTAGGAAGGAGTTCTACACGAAGCGCAGCTTGTTTTTGCTCTTCAGGAAGATCAGCAAACTTTTCAGCGAACAAATGCATTTGAGCCAATACCTGGTTAGCAAAAGAACCGTCCATCACACGTGATGGGTGACCCGTTGCATTACCTAGGTTAACCAAACGACCTTCAGAAAGAAGAATCAAATAGTTGTTTTCATCTTCTGAACGATAAACCTGATGTACTTGAGGCTTAACTTCAACCCATTTGTAACCACGTAAGTAGTTGGTATCGATCTCAGTGTCAAAGTGACCGATGTTACACACCACAGAACCTGCTTTTAATGTATCTAACATTGCAGCATCACATACGTGGTAATTACCCGTAGTCGTTACGATCAGGTCAGTGTTTTGAAGAAGGTCAACATTAATGTCTTCTTTCTTGCCCGTTTGCACACCATTTTTGTATGGAGATACAACTTCGTAACCGTCCATACATGCTTGCATCGCACAGATTGGATCAACTTCAGTTACACGAACAATCATGCCTTCTTGACGAAGAGACTGAGCAGAACCTTTACCTACGTCACCGTAACCAATCACAAGTGCACGACGACCAGACATCAACATGTCAGTACCGCGTTTGATCGCATCGTTTAGAGAGTGGCGGCAACCGTATTTGTTGTCGTTTTTAGATTTAGTCACTGAATCGTTTACGTTGATTGCAGGAACTTTCAAAGTACCATCACGTAACATTTCATAAAGACGTTGCACACCTGTGGTGGTTTCTTCAGTCACACCATGGATTTTAGCAATCAGTTCTGGATATTTTTCATGAACAACAGCAGTCAAGTCACCGCCATCATCCAGAATCATGTTGGCATCCCAAGGTTTGCCATTTACATTGATTTGCTGTTCAAGACACCACATGTATTCTTCTTCAGTTTCACCTTTCCAAGCAAAAACAGGAATACCGCGTGCAGCCATTGCAGCGGCAGCATGATCTTGAGTAGAGAAGATGTTGCATGAAGTCCAGCGAACTTCTGCACCCAGTTCAACAAGCGTTTCAATTAAAACGGCAGTTTGAATGGTCATGTGGATACAGCCGAGAATTTTCGCGCCTGCAAGTGGTTTAGCTGCTGAGTAGCGTTTACGCAAACCCATAAGTGCTGGCATTTCTGCTTCAGCAAGTTTGATTTCTTTACGACCGTATTCAGCAAGTGAAATATCGGCAACTTTATAATCTGTAAATGAAGCATTAACCGCGTTCATCAGGATCTCCTAGGATAAAAATAGATTGGATCGTTATGTTCGCGGATGCCGTTTTTGATCAGAACCTGATTTACTCAGAGTACTTGTGACCGAATCGTCGAGCCTAGCGATCTTACATTTATATGCTTGTAAGAAAGTCGCAGCATCCCTCGACTAGCGGGCTATTGTACTTGGAAATTGATTTTGTTCCAATCTGAAATTGATTATTATCAGCACAATCATATTTGGGATGAAAATTATGGCCTTAGAAATGCCTGAAGAATTAGCCAATCTAGAAGCAAATGGTGGAGTTTTTGCGGTATGGATGTTGTTGCAACACTTAGGCATTGATGCCGATATTCAGCAACTGGTAGAGGTATGTGGATATGATGCTGGAAATGGCACGACAACCATCGGTCTAGCTGTGGGATTAAAAAAATTTGGCTTCAATGTTCAATTTTATACAGAGCATGACCCTGATCTTCAGCAGAGTGAAAAACTCAGTTACCAAGAAGCTGAACAACTGGGTCTACCTATTCTACCTGCGTTAAATTATGAGCAAATACAACAAGCATTTGATCAAAATAAATTTGTGATTGTCTATTACGACACATTAGAAGGCGTGGGTAATCATTCATTTGTTTATGATGTAAATGCGGATGAAATCTGTTTCTTTGACAGTTTTGATGCGATGCCTGCTTTAGTTTTTGAGCAGCAACGTCGAGTAGACGGAATTTGTCAACAAGTGATTGTTGTCGATAATTAGAGTTTTTTATAAATTCAGTCATTAAATAAAGTTAAATTTGAAGAATTTAAATCTTTCGAATTTTGAACTTTATGGAATTGATGATTTGGATTTCGGTATGTATAAGGTACTTAATGGATACTAAAAATTAGGGAATGAATATGGATGATTTATATGACACTACATTAAAAGTAGATAATTTTACTGAAGAAAATTGGAGTGAACTACTTTCAAGTACACTGCCAAATTCTGAAAAAATTTTGCTTATAGATATTTTGATTAAATTTAACGAGTTAGAGTATGAGATTAAAAGGTTAGTAGCCTATGAAGGAATAAAAACATATAAAAATGAAATAAAAACGCTTCCACTAGCACAACTATTGTTAAATATTGAAATTATTAAATATTTTGATGATGACATAGTTTTATTATTGCAGAAATTAAATATGAATTTATTTTTAAGAAATTTAATTGCACATTCTATCCCTAAAATAATTAAGGATAAATATATTCTATTTTTGTCTCATGATTTTATTGAAGCTAAAAAGATGAGAGTAGAAGCAAATAGAGATAGTTATAAGTATCGGGATCTCAGTAGAACGAAAGCGTTGATTAATAAGCCGTTTGAATCAGACTTAAGTAATTATAGTATATTGAGAGTAAGAGATTTAGAAAAGTATTTAGAGCTTTTGGAATATATCAAACCCAAAATCGAAAAAATTGTCAGTAAAATATAATCAGAATTAAGTCAAAACTAAATTTTTTTCATCATTAAAGTCGAATATATGAAAAATAAAGCCCATCGATCGATAGGCTTTTTTTAGTTACTCAGCAGATTGAGCTTTATCATGCCAATAATCGGCTTTTTCCTCATCCACATCTACACCTAAGCCGTGCTCATAAATACAGGCTAAATCACGCATGGCTTGAACTTCACCCAGTTCAGCGGCTTGCTTGACCAATTCAACCGACTTAGTCACATCTTTTTCCACTACATCGCCGCGGCGATAAAAATTCGATAACTCTAAAAGAGCAGCAGGATGTTTATGTTTCGCTGCTTGTTCTAACCAGCGGTAAGCATGTTCAAAATAGGTTTTTGCTTCCTCTGGATCTTCTGCCCGCATGTCTTTTGCATAAAATGCATAACCTTCACCCAGCCAGTACATGGCTTCGACATGACCCAGTTGAGCAGCTTTAAGTGCCCATTCTTCAGCAAGTGCAACATGTTCATCATTTTCACTTTGCATATAAATTTCAGCAAGCTCAAATTGTGCATCACGATTGCCTGCCATCGCACGGTTAAAAAGTTCGGTAGAAATAGGGAGATCAGACATTCAAACATCCAAAGCACATAATTGCTATAGCCTAAATGTTTGCTACAAAAAAGCCAATCCGAAGATTGGTTTTTTACACTGTTCAATTTTAGATTAAATAGGTGAGCGTGCTGATAACCTAAATCATTGAGGTTGCAATTGCGATCTTCTTAATCCTGGATTCAAAGTAACTTAAACACAATCCGACAAATAAAACAGAGAAGGTGAGTACACCCACCCAATAGCTGATCATGCTACTTAAACTACCTTGGAAAATACAAATCACTAAAACAAGGAGCAGCAAACTCCGGCCGGAAATGCTGATAAGGCGATTTTAGATACTTTAAGTTTACAATTAAAGATTTAATTTGGTGCTAGATATGCACCTAGTTAGGACACAACCTAATTGAAATACAATAAGGGGGGATTAAAACTGACCTTTGATTTAATATCATTATAAAAAACAGCGACCGAAGTCGCTGTTTTTAGCTCAAAAGAGCTTAAGCCTCTTGTTGAATACCGGCAACCAACCAGTCTTGGTTAGAACCTGCAGGTTTGGTGAAATGCCAAACTTCTGCAAAAGGTTGCGGTAAGCTGTTTAAATCTTCGCTTACAGTACCCGTAAAACGAACGCTGACCACATACTGACCATTTTCAGTTGAAGAATCGGTAACCATGGCATTCAGGTTAGAGAATTCAGCCACATCCTGATCTTGGTTCGCCATAATGTCGTTATACATAGACTGATAAAGATCAGGTGTTAAATAACGTTGAATTTCAGCAATGTTACTTGCTGTATTCATTGACTGAATATGGTTGAAGCGCTGACGAGCAACACGCAAGAATGCGGCAGGTTCAGTACCATCTGGCAATTGATTGCCATTGCTGGTTGAAGCATTACCAAATGGAGCTTGAGTTGCTGCCCCTGCAGAACCACCTACTGACTGGCCAAAAATATTGCTGTTGTCATTCGACGTACGTGGTGCTGCATTTTGTTGACCAAACGGTGCTGTATTTCCAGCATTGTTTGGTGCATAAGGATTGTTAGCGGCTAGTTTTTTTTTTGCTCCGAATTTACGGAACAAGAAGAATGCGACTGCAGCTGCTAGAAGAATCCAGATCCAGCTTGGAAGTCCGCCTTTTTCTTCCTGCTGTTGTGCCGTAGCCTCAGCACCGCTTGCAGCAGGTTTATCATCCGCCATTGCATTTGCTGCAACTGCACCAATCGCAGCACCAGCAACACCAGCAGCAACCATTTTACCTACGCCAGAACCTGATTTTTGAGCAGGTGCGGTAGTCGGTTGTGGGGCAGGAGTAGCTTGACGCGGTTGTTGGTAAGATTGGCTTGGAGCAGCAGAACGACTCATGCCGTGGCTTTTACCACCACCTGCACGTTTCGCTTCAGCCATTGGTGCAACCACCAAAGCGGCCATTAAAAGACTTGCCATCAAACCACGCTGTCGAACTTCCATCGAATTTTTCCTAAATAAAAAAATAAATTATAGCCCTATAGTTATGCAGTCATTTGCATCGAATTTCAATATCAAAATGGTGTTTTTTTTACATAATCTTTCATATGTTCAAGCTTAAGCCAATTCTTCACTTAAGCTCATGGCTTCACTTAATGCTTCATGTAAGCGTGCTACAGAAATGATCTGCACATTTGGAATCGGTTTTTGTGGCGCATTGCCTCTTGGCAAAATAATGTATTTAAAACCATGCTTAACGGCTTCTTTTAAACGTTCCTGGCCATTCGGCACAGGGCGAATTTCACCCGATAGTCCAACTTCACCAAACACCGCTAGCTGCTGAGGTAATGCTTTACCACGCAAGCTTGAAGCACAAGCCAGTAAAACAGCCAAGTCAGAACCAGTTTCGGTAATTTTTAAACCACCGACCACATTGACGTAGACATCTTGTCCGGCAGTTTGGACGCCACCGTGACGGTGCATCACCGCAAGCAACATATTCAGCCGGTTTTGATCTAAACCTAAGGCTACACGACGCGGTTGGCCATGTGCATCATCCACCAAAGCTTGCACTTCAACCAGGAGTGGGCGAGTACCTTCGCGGCTAATCATCACAATCGAACCGGGAATGGCTTCATCATAACGACTTAAGAAAATAGCGGACGGATTGGAAACTTCACGCAAGCCTTTCTCGGTCATGCCGAACACGCCCAACTCATTGACTGCACCAAAACGGTTTTTCACCGCACGAATCATGCGATAACGTGAGTCAGACTGACCTTCAAAATACAATACGCAATCGACCATGTGCTCTAAAACACGTGGACCCGCTAAAGCACCTTCTTTGGTCACATGCCCCACAAGAAATAATGAGGTGCCACTATTTTTAGCAAAACGGGTGAGTAATGCGGCAGATTCACGAATTTGAGATACACCACCCGGTGCAGATTGCAGGGTTTCAGTGTAAAGGGTTTGAATCGAATCGAGGATGGCAACGGCAGGACGTACTTGCGCCAAGACTTCACAAATGCGTTCCACACAGGTTTCCGCCATGACTTGAAGATGGTCTGTCGGTAACTCTAAACGGTGAGCACGCAATGCCACTTGCGAAAGTGATTCCTCACCGGTGACATAAAGCGCAGAACTTTTTGCAGATGCCATATGAGTGGCAGTTTGTAAAAGAATCGTGGATTTACCAATTCCCGGGTCACCGCCAATCAGCACCACAGAACCGGTCACCAGGCCACCGCCCAGAACACGGTCAAATTCACTAATGCCAGTTGCTAAGCGTGATTCATGTGAAACGGAAACTTTATTTAAAGTAGTAATAGTTGCCGCTTGACCTGCATATCCACCTATTTTCGGTTGTGCGCGATGGCTCACGGTTGGCTCAACACGGACTTCAGTCAGACTATTCCATTCACCGCAATCTGTACATTGACCCGCCCATTTAGGGTGGTCAGCTCCACATTGTTCGCAACGGTACACAGTTTTGACTTTGCTCATTGAAGTATTATCTATATAAATAAGAAGATTGAGGAGAAATGTAGCAATAGCTGTATAGAAATACAATTTTTTGCATAAAATTTGGCCATTCTTAATCTTGGCACGTAAACTGCTAAATCTAAGGGAAATGAACTGAGGAACATAAAAGGGATTGAATTTGAATGAAAAAGCGACAGAAACACACTTAGGCTTGAAAAATATTAAATAATCGCTCAAAAACTTTATTTATTTTTTTTAATTTGAGCTACTTTTATCACACGAAATTTGAGAGACGAAAATAACAATGTCAAATGAAAACCATAGTTCATCTGCTGCAGATGGTGAGCTTCAACGAAGTCTGTCGAATCGGCATTTGCAACTTATTGCGATTGGCGGGGCGATTGGTACAGGCTTATTCATGGGTTCGGGTAAAACTATCAGCTTGGCCGGTCCTTCAATTCTGATCATTTATATGATTATTGGTTTTATGGTTTTTTTGGTCATGCGTGCGCTTGGCGAACTGTTACTGTCTAACCTGCAATATAAGTCTTTTATTGATTTTGCCACAGATTTAATTGGTCCATGGGCGGGTTATTTTGTTGGATGGACCTATTGGCTGTGCTGGATCACCATCGGTATTGCTGACTTATCTGCAATTATTTATTACCTTCAATTCTTTAATGGAGGGCTGCCGTTTACACCTGGAGAAGGGGTAATGATCAGTGTGGCAGCCATCATCTTTATTATGGGCTTGAATCTGGTTACCGTTAAATTATTCGGTGAATTAGAGTTCTGGTTTGCCTTGATCAAGATTATTGCCATTGTGGTACTGATTGCTGTCGGTTTATGGATGATCTTTACCGGATTCACTTCAACTGCAGGTGAAGTAGCGTCATTTACCCATCTCTGGTCACATGACGGGATTTTCCCCACCGGAGTATCCGGGTTTCTGGCAGGCTTCCAGATTGCGATATTTGCCTTTGTTGGGGTAGAACTGGTCGGTACAACTGCAGCTGAAACCAAAGATCCAGAGCGTAACTTACCTAAAGCGGTTAACTCAATTCCGATTCGTATCATCATTTTCTATGTATTGGCATTGGTGATTGTAATGTCGGTGACGCCATGGAATAAAATTGATCCAACCATCAGTCCTTTTGTAAACCTGTTTAGCCAAGCAGGCATTGCAGCAGCAGCGATTATCATGAATCTGGTGGTGTTGTCTTCAGTCATGTCATCCATGAACAGTGGGGTATTCTCGACTAGCCGGATGCTATTCGGTTTGTCACGTGAAGAACAAGGTCCAACGGCATTCGGGCATTTAAACAAACGTGCGGTTCCAGCGAATGCCTTGTATTTCTCTGCGGTGTGTTTACTTCTGGGTGCTGCACTTCAGTATTTTGTACCAAACACCGTTGAAGCCTTTACTCTGGCAACCACGCTTTCCACCATTTTGTTCATCTGTGTATGGTTGATGATTATCTGGAGTTATATTGTTTACTATAAAACCCGTCCAGAACTGCATGCCAAGTCAACCTTTAAATTACCGGGTGGATTATTTACCTGCTGGCTGGTGATCATCTTCTTTATTGGCATGATTTACGTCTTGTCCTTAGAAGCAGATACCATGAAAGCGCTGATGGTAAGTCCAATCTGGTTCATTATTTTGATTATTGGTTACTTTGGTTTCTACAAACCGAAACATAAATAAGCCCTTTGTTTGTGAAAACGCCAGTTTGAAACTGGCGTTTTTTTTTAACTAGCGATAATCTCTAGCGTTTAGCCCTTTGGTCACGGCGGTGATCGAGTTATACTTCTTCGAAAATATAGGATAGGTGGTCAGATGCGTCTTGTCATTTGCTACATCAGTTTATTGGCAACAGCTTTTGCCTTGGTCGGTTGTGGTCAATCCGGAGCTTTACAGTTACCGAATGATCAGAATTACGACAAGCGTTCGAAATATTTGTTATATCCCAATGTCGATTCAAAACAGCAATCTTCGGCTAAGGAGGAAGCAGCTCCGGTACAAGAGCTTCCTGCTTCATCTGCTGAAACGAATTAATTTTCAATATCTAAACGCGTCATCGAAAGGATAGATTCATGAGTTTTACCCGCATTAATGGGGTTCTGCACGCAGAGCAATGTTCGTTGCAACAACTTGCGCAGCAATTTGGCACGCCACTTTATGTTTATTCAAAAGCCACTTTTGAAAAGCATTATCTCGATATGGATCGTGCATTTAGCTTTATCGATCATCAAATTTGTTTCGCGGTAAAGTCGAACTCTAATATTGCGGTATTGAATGTACTGGCAAAGCTGGGTGCAGGTTTTGATATTGTCACTGGCGGTGAACTTGCACGCGTGCTTAAAGCGGGCGGTGAGGCAGCTAAAATTGTGTTCTCTGGCTTGGGTAAATCAGAAGCGGACATTAAAAAAGCCTTGGAAGTCGGAATTGCCTGCTTTAACGTTGAATCCTATGCCGAACTGGATCGCATTCAAAAAGTGGCAGCTAAACTGGGTAAAAAAGCCCCGATTTCTTTGCGGGTCAATCCAGATGTCGATGCCAAAACCCATCCTTATATTTCGACAGGCTTAAAAGAAAATAAATTCGGTATTCCCTCGGACAGCGTATTTGAAACCTATCAATATGCAGCATCTTTACCAAATCTGGACGTGGTCGGTATCGACTGTCACATTGGTTCACAACTAACAGAAACGCAACCCTTCGTAGATGCGCTTGATCGCGTGATCATGATGATTGAAAAACTCAAAGAATTGGGTATCAATCTAAAACACATCGACATCGGTGGTGGTTTAGGCGTGATTTATAAAGATGAAACTCCTCCAAGTGTTGCTGAATATGCCAATGCCTTGAAACCGGCTTTAGAAAAACTCGGTTTAAAAGTGTATATGGAACCGGGTCGCAGTATTTCTGCCAATGCGGGTGTCTTGCTGACCAAAGTCGATTTGCTGAAGCCGACCAATCACCGTAACTTCGCCATTATTGATGCGGCAATGAATGACCTGATTCGTCCTGCTTTGTATGAAGCGTGGATGGATATTCAGGAAGTGACTCCGCGTTCTGACGTTGAAGCCAAAGAGTGGGATGTGGTGGGGGCAATTTGTGAAACCGGTGACTTTTTGGGTAAAGAGCGCAAGCTTGCCCTTCAAGAAAATGATGTGCTTGCGGTATTGGGTGCAGGTGCATACGGTTTTGTAATGAGCTCGAACTACAATAGTCGAGGTCGTGCTGCTGAAGTAATGGTTGATAGTGATCAGGCCCACTTAATTCGTGAGCGTGAAAGCATTGAATCATTATGGGATAAAGAGCGTTTATTGCCTTAAGGAGTAATGCAGGATGTTTTTAGAATTTACTAAAATGCATGGTCTGGGCAATGACTTCATGGTGGTTGATCTGATCAGCCAGCGCGCTTACCTAGATACCATGACTATTCAGCGCTTGGCCGATCGTCATTTTGGGATTGGTTTTGATCAGCTGCTTATTGTTGAACCACCCGATTTACCCAATGTTGATTTCAAATATCGTATCTTTAATGCGGATGGTTCTGAAGTCGAGCAATGTGGTAATGGAGTTCGCTGTTTTGCACGTTTTGTGCATGAACGTCAGTTGACCACGAAAACCAAAATTAAAGTACAAACCAAAGCCGGTATAGTTGAGCCTGAGCTGGGTCAGAATGGCTGGGTTCGAGTGAATATGGGCTATCCAAAATTCTTGCCGAACCAGATTCCATTCCTTGCTGATGAGCCTGAAAATTTGTACAGCTTAGAGTTGGCCAATGATGAGAGTATTATCATTGATGTGGTGAACATGGGTAATCCGCATGCAGTAACCATTGTTCCAGATGTGCTTAGGGCTGATGTTGCTGGCATGGGGCCTCAAATTGAAGCACATGAGCGTTTTCCACAACGCGTCAATGCCGGTTTTATGCAAATTGTTGATCAAAATCATGCGCGTTTACGTGTGTTTGAACGTGGTGTAGGCGAAACGTTGGCATGTGGCACAGGTGCTTGTGCAGCTGCTATTTCAGGCATGCGCCGTGGCTTGCTTGCTAATACGGTAGAAATTGAACTTGCCGGCGGCAAGTTGCAAATTGAATGGAAAGAGGGCGATGTGGTCTGGATGACCGGTCCAACTGCAAATGTCTATGAAGGCCGTATTGATTTAAGTTTTTACCAACAATAAAGCCGATGGTTTGACTGAAAAAGCACTGTCAGCATGATGGTGCTTTTTTATTTATGGAATGATTGATTATGCAAAAAGCTATGAAACCGCTAGAATCAAAATGAAAAAGCGTATCCTGGGATCTGCTTGAGCATTGAATATAAGACTCGTTAAACATGAATAATATAATCGCCGTTGATAGCACCGATTAAATACAGTGAGAAAAAACGTGATTGATCCTGAGATGCAGATACGTGCTCCTGCTGAATTATTGCTGATGTGGCTAAAAGAAAGACAAATTCAAAATCAGTCCAAACATACTTTGCAGGCCTATGAGCGTGATGTTTCGGATTTTTTAAATTTTTGTGAAATCAAAAAACTCAATCTGGCAGATGTTGAATCGACCGATCTGCGTGAATATCTGGCACAAAAAGTTGAGCAGCAGCAACTGAGTTCCAGCAGTTTGCAACGTCTTTTGTCTTCCATTCGTCAATTCATGAAATGGGCGGAACAAGGGCAATATCTGGCTTTTAATCCTGCCGATGATTTTCAGTTGAAACGTTTGCCTAGACCGCTACCCGGTATGGTAGATATTGAAACCATCAATCAAATTTTAGACCAATCCAAACCTGAAAAACCAGTCGAACAACAAATGTGGTTACGCGATAAAGCGATTTTGGAATTGCTTTATTCTAGTGGTTTGCGACTGGCGGAAGTACAAGGTTTGCGTATTAAAGATATCGATTTTAATCGGCAGCTTTTACGCATCACCGGTAAAGGCAATAAAACCCGGGTGGTACCTTTTGGTTCTAAAGCCAAAGACGCGGTAATGTTGTGGTTGCAAATTTATCCTTTGTGGAATGGTGACTTTGTCCCTGACGCCAATGTGTTTATTACTCAAAAGGGCAATCCGCTTGGCGCAAGACAAATTGAAAATCGGGTTAAATTACAAGCGCAACGTGCCGGAGTAAATGTCGATTTGCATCCACATTTATTGCGTCATTGTTTTGCCAGTCATATGTTGTCAAATAGTCGAGATTTGCGCGCGGTTCAAGAAATGTTAGGGCATAGCAATTTAACCACAACGCAAATCTATACGCATGTTGATTTTGACCATTTGGCGCAAGTCTATGATCAGGCACATCCACGTGCGCAACTCAAGAAAATGTAATAGATATTTAAAGATAGCTAAATTTTGTCTCAACGTGATTTTAAATTTTTTTAAGTCTTAGCATATAAATTAATGAAACTTAAATACATCTATAGCTAGTATTGCGAAATATTATGGACATTTTAAACTATTGTAGAATAATAAAAAGCCAATTTATCAGGTATAAAAATCAAGTATACATATGAACTAGATGGCATGACTAATGCAAAGTTATGACTAATGCCAAGTCATGAAATTATTTATTGTTTGAGTGGGTATTACACCAAGTTTGAAAGTTAAAAATGATAGGGAAAAAAAATGATTTCAAATATTCAAGAAAAGTATGATCGACTGAGTAACGAGCAAAAAGAGATTTTTGCAGGCTATGGTCTGCGTCAGGTGAAGCATTTTGTGGAAATAAGTTTGCCTACTATTGAGCCATCTTTACCTGAAAACACCCATGTCCAAGGCATCAATGCAGAAGGTAAGGTGCAGGCGTTCAATGCAGAAACGCAACAAGGCTATATCTGGATTTCAGACTTGCAGTGGCAAGAGCGGCCGGTGGCTACAGTGGGTGTGGATTTAAAACAGGACTTTTTAGAGGTGTGGGAAATATTTAATCTTCAGGAATACGATTTAATTGATTTGAGCCATATTCACCGTGATTTTTTACAACATTATCATATTTAATTTGATGTTTTAGCCTGCCTGAATAAAATAGTATTTATTTGATAAAGCACAGGTCTTTGCAAGAGGTTACTGTTCTCTAAAGCAGGGTAAGTGAAGTAGTTTTTAAGTTGCATACTTAAACCTTGCATAACAGCGTGGGCTTTGATGTTTTGTACTGCAGTGAATACACAACCACTAGGTTGAGCTTGAGTGAATCAAAAGCAAATTTTAAACAAGCGGTCGTAGCTTCGGTCGTAAAACTATTACTCCCCCCAATATTTCTGCTCAAGTCGCAAAGTACTTTCGATGCAGGGCGAAAAGGTAAATTGACTGGGCTGAGCAGGTAATGCTGTGAAGTCAATAAAATCCCCTACCTTTTTAATTCGACCGCACAGAACTTCCCACCTCGAGTTTCGATAATCCTTTAAAATTTATGCACTAGCGCATTACTTTCTTCCCGATTTAAACAATGGGAAAATAATGCATCATTTCAGTGCTAGAGTTCAGTACATAAAACGACTTGAGATCAGAATCTTGCCATATTTTTAAAATTAAATGCGATGTCTCAAGCTGTACCCCTGCTCATCCTGTCTTAAAGATCATCCAGGGGAAGCTGGAAACTCTGTTTAATAATCTGACTGGGTAAATCCGTTTTAACACTGGTAATGCCATTTTTTTTAGTTAGATGTGTCGACTGGAATTTACGGTAACTTTCCAGATCAGGCACTACGACTTTTAGCATGGCATCACTTTCCCCCAAAATAATGTAGCACTCCATCACCTGGGGCAACTCTTTCATCGCCTCAATAAAAGTGTCAATGGTTTCGGCGTCCTGACCGACCAGCCAGATGCGCGAAAATAAGATCAGCTGAAAGCCAATTTTTTGTTGATCGACAATGGTAGTGTAATTCTGAATCACACCTGCATCTTCCAGTAATTTTACCCGGCGCAAACAGGATGAAGGTGACAGCCCAATTTCACGCGCCAAATCATTATTCTGAATACGGCCATTGGCTTGCAGGTGTCGAATGATATTTTTATCAATTCGATCAAGCTTTACCCGCACAGACTTGGTGGATATTTTCATAAATTAGAATAATATTCGAAAAATGATTAGAATTATAGAATAATTTGAAATCCTATTTTGCAGTATTTATTCGATACTAATTTTCACTTTCAAGACATGGAAAGGGAAAAGGAAATGTCTGTATTTGCACTGTTCGCCTTAACGGTTATCCCGCTTATTTTTACACCTGGACCAGATATGCTATTTATCCTGTCACAAGTGATGGGAAAAGATGCAAAAGCAGGCATGATGGCAACTGTAGGAATATGTCTGGGGTATTTGGTGCATTCTGTTTTGGTAGCGCTCGGTATTGCGGCCATCATTGTTTCCTTCCCGCTGTTATTTGAAACCATTCGCTGGTTCGGGATTGCTTATCTATTATTTTTGGCCTTTGGTTTACTCAAGTCGGTTTTAAGCAATAAAAAATTGGCGATTGAAAACACAAGCACATCGAACCCGATTCAAAAAGGTTTTTTTACCGCTTTACTGAATCCAAAGGGTATGTTGATTTATTTTGCGATTTTACCGCAGTTTATTCATAAAAGCGGTGATACGGTAACTCAAGGTTTGATTCTATCGTTTATTTTTATCGGATTAATCTTTGTGGTGTACTGTAGTTTAAGCTTAATTTTTGCCAAAATTACCCAAAAGACCCAGATTGATGAACGTAAACAAAAATGGATTGATGGCGGTTCGGGTAGTTTGCTCATGCTTGCTGCAACCTGGTTAATCATTCAATAACACGCTGATGAACAGCATGCCACCGTGGCATGCTTTTTAAGTAGCAGCAAATTTTTAGATTAAAAGTAATTTATTACAAGTTTATTCTAAAAAATGATCGTTTTTGCTACAGATATAGCAGAAAAAAGCTTCCTATCTGTCTTAAATGACAGTTTAAAACCTAGTCAGCTAGGCATCAAGGCCAAGCTCCTGTAGCTATAAAATAATTGAAAACAAGAATTAAATCAGAACTTTTGATGATATTAATCAAATAAAAACATAATAAGAATCAATAGTTAAAAAATAAATAAATATTGAGAGAATTCATCTTAATAAAAATACTTCAAAAAAATATGAACGCTTAGTTCAAGTAATTTTACGCATTTTTACAGCTCTTTCGATAATTGTGACTTGACCGAAATGCCATACGCATTGCAAGATAGGGCACCTAAAAATTTTAAGTGAAGAGTTATTATAACTTTTCTCAATATTTACTTTTGCTGAAACAGCCGAGGATTACATGAAGGCTCTTGTTGCTGTAAAACGTGTGGTTGATGCCAACGTTAAAGTTCGCGTTAAACCGGACAATAGTGGGGTAGACCTGACTAACGTTAAAATGTCGATCAACCCATTCTGTGAAATCGCAGTGGAAGAAGCGGTTCGTTTAAAAGAAAAAGGAACAGTTTCAGAAATCGTTGTGGTTTCTATTGGTCCTAAAGAAGCGCAAGAACAAATCCGTTCTGCCATGG
>Ga0308157_10002544_pt1 | contig 29499 bp, 30 predicted proteins | sample PhyBR1_FD_201035 | JGI IMG/M metagenome (GOLD analysis project Ga0308157, IMG submission 201035) | Phyllosphere microbial communities from UC Gill Tract Community Farm, Albany, California, United States - DLSLB.R1 | ecosystem: Host-associated > Plants > Phyllosphere > Unclassified | place: USA...
GGTGACTCCGAGCTTGAAGAAGGCGCGGAACACTTCTGTGGCCGTGCCGCGATGATCGTGCGCTGTATGCATGGATTCGAGCATAGGTCAGTAAAGCGAACAGCAGGTAAAGCAATGGGACCCGGATAACCGGGTCCCATCACGTGCGGCAGCTTCTAGGCGTCGCTAGCCACAATATGCGTTGTCGAAATGACCGTGGCCTGCTCAACGCCTGCCAGCGCATCAATCAGCGAAGCCAGAATGAACATCGAAGAGTCCACTTCCACCTTCACCGGGTATTGATAGATCAGCATGGCAACCATGTCGCGGACCGCTTCGGCTACCTCCTCATCGGACAAAGCGGGGTTATGCCCCACCAAAACATCCGAGGGCGCATCCTCGCGGGCCGGAACGTAGCTCACGGCAAAGGCCAGCGGAATACCGCCTTCGCGCTTGGGCTTATCGCGTAGCACCAAGGCAGCCTGAGCTGAGGTGTGTTCGTCGAGCAACATGCGCTGCGCCGAACCCACGGTCATTTTGGCTGGGTCCCAGGACTCGTGCACCGAGTTATAGAAGTCCATCACCAATTTGGTCAGCTCAACACTGCCGGTGGACAGCTCCTCGATGACCCGATCGTTGGTATCAAAAACCGGCTCAGCTAGGGCTCCGGGCTCCAAGATGACATCTCGCGAGACCTGAATTTCGCTCAGCCCCAAGGACTTGCAGAATCCTGCTGCCGCGGTGGCCGGGTCACCGGCAGTCACCGTGTAACGAGCCTTGAGCTGCTGCGCCTGATCGGCAGGGATCGCCTTGCGCAGCTGCGCGACCAGTGCCGTACCTACGCCACTGCGGCGCTGTTCGGCAGCTACTTCAACGTACAACCACAAACGTTGCGGGTGCAGCGAAGAAGCGAAAACCACGCCCGCGCCGATGGCCACACCATCAACGCTGGCCACCAAAGTGCGGGAAAACGGCGCATCGCTATTTTCGCGCAACATCGTACGGTCCTGATGGGCCTGCGGCGAGCGCGGATCACCAAAAACCTGCAGCAGTTCTAGGTCATCCCCATTGCGCCAGCTACGAAATTCCAGTTCGTTCATCGGGCTCTAGGCTCCGTTCAGACGCTCGGAAAGGTAGGCGGTGACTTGGTCGAGGGAAACGCGTTCCTGCGCCATGGTGTCGCGTTCGCGAATAGTCACGGCCTGATCATCCAGGGTATCGAAGTCAACGGTGATGCAGAACGGGGTGCCGATCTCATCCTGGCGACGGTAGCGACGACCGATCGCACCGGCATCATCAAAGTCGATGTTCCAGCGCTTGCGCAGCTCGGAAGCCAGTGCCTTAGCCTTTGGCGAGAGGTTCTCGTTGCGGCTCAGCGGCAGCACGGCGGCCTTCACCGGTGCCAGACGTGGGTCCAGCTTGAGCACGGTGCGCTTATCCACCCCGCCCTTGGTATTAGGTGCTTCATCTTCAGTGTAGGCATCCACCAAGAACGCCATCATCGAACGGGTCAAACCGAAGGAAGGCTCGATCACGTAGGGGGTGTAGCGTTCGCCACTGGCCTGGTTGAAGTAGGACAGCTCGGCGCCCGAGGCCTTGGCGTGGGAGGAGAGATCGTAGTCGGTACGGTTAGCGACACCCATCAGCTCGCCCCACTCCGAACCCTGGAAACCGAAGCGGTATTCAAAGTCGATGGTGCCGGCCGAGTAGTGTGCACGCTCATCTTCTGGCACGTCGAACTGGCGCAGGTTCTCTTCCTTGATGCCCAGATCCAGGAACCATGCCCAGCAGTCCTTGACCCACTGATCGAAGTACTTTGGAGCATCTTCTGGTGCGGTGAAGAACTCGATTTCCATCTGTTCGAACTCGCGGGTACGGAAGATGAAGTTACCTGGGGTGATTTCGTTACGGAAGGCCTTACCAACCTGGCCGATGCCAAATGGTGGCTTCTTGCGCGAGGCGGTGAGCACGTTGGCGAAGTTCACGAAGATCCCCTGTGCAGTCTCTGGACGCATGAAGGCCAGACCTGCCTCGGTATCCACTGGGCCCAGGAAGGTCTTCATCAAACCGGAGAAGTTCTGCGGTTCGGTGAACTGACCTTTGGTGCCGCAATCAGGACAAGCGATCTCGCTCATTCCATCCTTAGCAGGACGACCCTTCTTTGCTTCGAAGGCTTCAATCAGGTGATCCTGACGGTGACGCTTGTGGCACTGGATGCATTCAACCAGCGGATCAGTGAAGGTAGCAACGTGCCCCGATGCTTCCCAAACGGCCTTTGGCAAGATGATCGACGAGTCTAGACCCACCATGTCTTCGCGTCCGCGAACAAAGTTCTGCCACCACTCGCGCTTGATGTTCTCTTTTAGTTCGGTACCTAGGGGTCCGTAATCCCATGCGGAACGGGAACCACCGTAAATTTCACCAGCCTGGAAAACGAATCCTCGACGCTTTGCGAGGGAAATTACCTGGTCTAGCTTGGACTGTGGCGCCATATCAACTCCAATGGAAATTACGAGGCCGCTGGTTGCGGTCCGTAGAAAAATACATACCGTTCAAGGGTATCGTTTCCGCGGCCTAGAGACTAAGCGAATCCGGGTAACGCGAAAGTGAATTTCCCCGCTCTTAGATACCGTGGACTTGAGCAGCACCAGTTATAGGGAAGAATAGAAGCCATGAGTGCCAACGAAGCTTTTGACCTAGAAATCCGCGACGAATCCATCCGCTTGGGCCAGTTGCTTAAACTGGCGTCCCTCGCCGAAGATGGCATCCACGCCAAGGAGCTTATTTCCGAAGGCGTCGTTACCGTTAACGGCGCGGTCGACACCCGACGTGGTGCGCAGATTCGCCGCGGCGACATCGTCTGCGTCAACGGAGAATGCGTGAAGGTCGCTTCTGCGCAGTAGTTATTTGCACGGTAGTTATTTGCGCGGTAGTTAATACTGTTCGAGCACGGTCTTTTTGAGGAATGCGTTGACGTCTTCCAGTTCTTCCATACTGACCGAATGCCCGATCTGCGGGTAAGTTTCGCTAGTTAGCTCAACGTGCTTGGAAACCCATTCCAAGGTGTAAGCAATTTTGTCGCGGGTAATGACCGGGTCCGCAAGATCTCGTCCCCAGAACATTGGCAACGGCGATCCAACTAGTTTACGATCGTCGAACATCTGCAGATCGCGTGGCTCTACGGCGAATCCTGAAAGCCCGACCACCGCCTTGATCGAATCACGTTGGTAGCGTGCCAGCGAGGTGGCCATCGCCATCCCCTGCGAAAAGCCGAGCAAAGTAATCGACGAATGCTGTTCACTCAAGGGCTGCAGAAGTGACCAGAGCGCCTGCACGCTTTGACCCACCGCTTCCGTCGAATAATCGATGTCCTGCGTTAAAGGGAACCAGCTGTAACCCGGGCCAGCCTTCAAGGGTGCGCGCACGGACAGATACGTGAATTCCTCAGGAAGATACCGAGACAGACCCATCAGGTCTTGCTCATTGGAGCCATACCCATGCAGGAAGACTAGCAACGGGGTGCCGAGTCGGGAATCGTCGTTGCGGGAGATGATTGCGACCGGAGCTGTTTCGGATGAAGTCATGATTCCAAGCGTATCGGCTGAACGAAAAATATATTCACTTCAGACCAAGACCAGAACTATCCAGACGCACTAGCTTGTGGCAGGCGTGAAAAGCCAAAAATTCAATCTTCAGCACCGTTACCTAAGACGTGCTTAGTGAACGAAAAATATACTCACTTTTATCTTGCGTCGAAAATGCCCAGTGAGGCGAGCTCACCCATGACGTGAAAATAAGAGGCCCGCAGCTTCCGTGCTGTTGCCTGTATACGTGTTGACGGCGAATGGGATCTGCGCAATGAACGAAAAATATGTTCACTTCGGCTCAGGAAGAAAATGATCTGAACACGCTAGCCGTCCTTGGACGCAAAAGCCTAAGGCTCACAGCCTGAACGCTGTTGCCGGATGCGTGATGATGGGTGATAGAAACCTACTTAGTGAACGAAAAATATGTTCACCCAAGAACCGTTAGAGCTGGATCAGTCAGCTTGCTTCTGTTTCCGGATGCTCAAGATCCATGGGATATCCTAGGACCCGATTGATATCCGGAGTCATCCGCACCGAAGGTTCCGCTGTAGATTCGGTGGAGCTCCGATCGCGATCTTCGGTACCGCCCGGTCGGACGACTAGGTTCATGCTCTCCGGAGTGATAATGGTTTTCAGTCCGTGGGGCGTAACCCATTCCTTGGTTCCATCCGCCCTCGCAACGACCTTCCACCCCAACGCGTGCTTGAACATTTGATGCTGTTTGCAGAGTAGGTGAGTGTTTTCCCGCTCAGTCTTCCCGCCATGAGCCCAGTCATCGATGTGGTCAATTTCAGATCGATCAGCACTACGTCGACACCCCGGGAAACAACAATGGACATCCCGCAATCTCAGAAGATCTTTCAAACCCTGAGTTGGGCGATAGTTCCTGCGTTCAACGTCAATGACAGCTCCGGTCCAAGGGTCCGTGAGTACGCGCTGGAAGGACGGTGCGTCTTTTGCCAACTCCAATGCCAGAGATACCGGAATAGGCCCGTAGCCTTCCAAATCAGCCAACGTCTTATCTGGATTGACCAACATATCCAAAGCAGGAATTGTAATGGACAGTCTTGGCTTCAACGGCGTTCCTTCAGAACCGGGCCATCCGTGGACCAAGGCATCTGAATAAACATCCGCCAATAACTGATCTGTGGTTCGAGTGTCTTGCGGATCGTTATTCTGATTTGCCACCCAACGCAACGTACTAGAGAGAGCTTTAATGACGTCGGCTCGATGATAAAGCTTCAAGGTGCCCATGCCGTGTGCGTCGTACCATTCAGTGACTTTCCTTGATTGTGCGGACTTCTCATGGCGTGACGCTGCCGCCTCTGGGTTCATCCGGTCGTGGAATCGCTTTGCCTTTTGGTAGATAGTGCTGTCGCTAGCCGTCTTGGCCGCTTCTAGTAGCTTCTCTTCCATGACGCTAACCTGTTCCGGCGTGAGATCCTGACAAAACCTAACGATGTCATGTGCAGCTTTCTCGGTGATGTCACCTGCGGCCAAGGCGGTGAGGGTGTTAGTACAGACGTGTCGAAGCCCCTTGGCGACAAACATTCTGTGGCTAACTTTCTGTGGAGTTTCGCGAAGAGCAACGGCCGCTTCAGCTATGAAATTGGAATTGATCGTCTGGTCATCGCCCGGATCAACACCATAGAATTCAGCACTCCGCTGAGCTTCCAGGTACTCCTGAGGTGAGTTTGCTTGTTGCTCTGCCATCATGTCAGCGAATGATTGGTTGACTTGTTCCACCGAGTCCGCCAACAGCGTGGCCGTTAGCGCGTCAACCGAACTTCGCAACTTCCCAATTTTCTGAAGACGAATCAGTGCGTCTCCCGGACCATCTACGGGCCCAGCGTTGTAAAGCTCATCAATCAGTTTTTTGGCCGGACCGTTGTACATCTGGTGATCGAGTTGATTAGCGAACGAGGAGTCCACGTGGGATTCCTTGCGAGTGCCTGGAGGGCGCAGCGGGAGACGATTTTCATCGTCGTATTCTTCTTCGTTTCTTGGATAGCTCATGATCAATTTTCCCACCGAGTACCGACAATTTGTACTACTTATCTACTCACTGTGGAATTAGATTCGAAAGCTAGTTCTAACCCTGAGACTGCTGTCAACAACATGGCCAGACAGAGGCATTTCGAGCTTTCAGTGAGCTCGTTCGAACTCTTCCCAGTTGGCAAGTTCAGGTGGTCGCCTACTGCGATATCGATGAATTCCAGGCTGCCTCAACCATTTTTTGAAGCTCTTCCAATCCCAGGCCCGCCCTTTGCGCATCGAGAGTTAGATCCCGAACTTCAGCCAGTAATGGTGACTCTAGCGTTTGACCCGCGTTCACTTTGGTCCCGTTGGCCCGTCCCGTACGCACCATCCCTGCCGCTTCAAGTTCTTTATATGCTCTGGCGACGGTCCCTGTTGCCACACGGAGGTCTCCTGCAAGCTGGCGCACCGTAGGCAGCTTTGTATCTTCGGCCAGCGCACCACTGTAGATCAACGCGGCGATCTGCGCCCTGATCTGCTCGGAGGGACCATTTTGGTTGGCTGGGTCAATTACGATCACGCCGACGCCCCAACCCGACGCTGCCATTTTTTGGAACCTGCCCCATAGGCTACCGCTACCCAGGCAACTAAATAGCCCAACAGTAAGATTCCAACGATAAGCAGCAGGACGGCAAGCCCCCCGAGCGACCAGGCGAAGGCAACTTGCCACGGGTCGTAAACAACCCCACCGGTTGAGCCATCGTCCATCTTTTGCCCCACGGTATATATGTGATTAGACGCCATGGTGTACACGACCGTTGCCGCCATCGAAAGCAATGGAACCATCTGCAGACAAAGGAAAGCACTAAAGCCCGAGCTCAGAACATATCCATTGTGGGTGCGAACTACATGATCAAATTCGGCCAGTCCTGGGTTACGCAAACTTGGACGGCGGGCATTACCAAAAAGCGCAAACAAGGTCAGTCCGAGACCAGCAACCAGCAGAACTACGACAGGCACTGTGTAATACCACCCTGGAAAAGGTCCCGCTGAAGCTTGGCCAACCAAGTTGTCAGTGACGATCATGTTGCCATCCACCACCGAAGAGGTGACAGTTTGATAGTCGATCTGCCTGTAACGGCCACGATCATCCACGGAGGAAAGCACCCCCGCGCCGAGAATTCCCACCAGGGCAACCGAGAATAGAACGATTGGAACAACAAGCCCCCATGCAGGACCGAACATTCGCGTGGTTCGAGGTACCAACGATGCACTAGCGGGACCCTTTTCGCCGCGTTGCCGTTCAGATGCTTCGAAGGGAATCGGCCAACACAGCAACACCAGCACGACCAAGACCCAAATTCCCGCAGGGGCAGCCACCAATCCCAGGCCGCCGGAAGTGATAAACGCCTGATGAATTAGGACTGCCGCCACGACTCCGATCACCCCGAGAATAAGAGCGGACAGATTACGAGCACGAAGTGCTCTCAAGATGCGTTCGGCCAGCCCCCGATCGGCCTCTTTAACTGGCATCGCATCGATCACGCTGATTCGTCGATGCGGCAAGAGGCCAATACGCAGCAGAACTAAAAGCACAACAGCGAACCCAAGTAGTGCAACGATCAGAATCAAGTTGCTCACGGTCGGTCCTTTCAGGCAGGGAGCCCGAGTCGACTCCTCTTGTATCAATGGAATGATACAAGCAACAAGTACACCTTGTGTCAATGGGTTGATACAAGAATTCTTGCACCAAAGCGCCCTACACAACTCTTGGTTGCAAATTGGTAAATTTTCGATTCGGCACTACGCGTTTAAATGCTTCGATGCTTGACTAGTGGAAAGACAAGTTCATCAGGTCACTTCACAAACACATACCGGAGCACGGGGTCCATGAATAGTTTCGAAGTCATCGAGGATTACTCACAGATCGACCCGAGTCAGATCGACGACCTTAGTTTCATCGATGAGACACCATCCACCGGCTCAAGTTTTATTGACACGGCCTTTGCGCTCATGCCGTGGCTGATCGGCATTTTCCTAGTGATCTTCGTGGCCGCGGTGGTCTTTATTATTTACGCGCAGGTGCGTAATTACCAGAAGGCCAAGAGCACTGGGCTGGACCCGCTAACCTTGCAGACCGATATGGCGGCGCGGTTGGCTCAGTCCCAAGTGCTAGCACCGGCAAAGAGTATTGAAGCGAAGTTGGCCGAACTTGATCAGTTGCGATCGCGTGGAGTGATCTCCAGCGATGAATACGCGCAGGCCCGCCTAGATGCGCTGAAAAGCTAGCGGTGGCATAGATCATCCTTGAGGTTGATTGACGGATGGTTACCATAGGGTAACAATATGAATTGTGCCTAAAGACTTTGACTTAGAAACGACCAACTCCACCGAAAAGAACCTGCACCCATGGCGCCGCTATGTCGCCTTGGGCGATTCGTTCACCGAGGGAATCGGCGATCCGGATCCAGCCAATGCTGGTGCGCATCTTGGCTGGGCAGACCGTTTGGCTCAGGAGCTAAGCACCTCGGTCCCTGACTTTGCCTACGCAAACTTGGCGATCCGCGGTCGGCTAATCGGGCAGATCGTCGACGAACAGCTAGAACCAGCGATCGAGCTCAAGCCAGATCTTATCTCGCTGTGCGCGGGCGGTAATGATGTGCTGCGACCGGGCGGGGATCCGGATAAGATCGCCGACATACTTGATGACGCAGTAGCAAAACTGAGCACGTCCGGCGCGACGTTGCTGATCGTCACCGGGCCGGATATTCGTGATACTCCGGTGCTGGGAAGCATCCGTGGCAAGGTCGCGATCTATAACGAGAACATCCGCACCGTGGCCGCGCGCCACGATGCGGTCGTCGCCGACATGTGGGCGCTGCGCGAACTGCACCAGCCACAAATGTGGGCGCCGGACCGCCTGCACTTCTCGCCGCTGGGGCACCAACGCATCGCCGCGATGGCGCTGGACGCGTTGAATGTTGAGCACACGCTGGACACCACGGTTCAGCCGATTCCGGATTTGCGCACTTGGCGCGAAGCTCGCATCGAGGATCTGCAGTGGGCACGCACGCACTTGGCTCCGTGGGTATTGCGCCGCCTGCGTCACCAGTCCTCGGGTGACGGAATCACCGCAAAGCGCCCGTCGGCCACACCATTTACCACTTCTAAGCCCAACGATTCCCTGGGCGCCGGCGACAGCGCGCAGTAGTTTTTAGCGCTTGTAACTAGCGATCAAAAACCTGGCTGCGCAAAACACCTTCGAGCTGGTGCGCATCGGTGAGGAACCCATCATGTCCGATCGGCGACTCGATGAAGTGCACCGGCACCGGTGTTGGCAACGCTGCGGCCAGCTTGTGCGACTGCTCGGGGAAGTACAGCCGGTCCGAGGTGACAGCGACAACAACTACGTTCGCCTGTGCCAGTCGTGCCAGCGCTAAGGTCAGCGAGCCGTGGCCACGGGCCACATCGTGACTCATCAGCGCCTCGGTCAGAAGTAGATAGCTATTGGCGTCAAAGCGGTGGGCCAGTTTGCTGGCCTGATGGTCTAGGTAGCTTTCGACTTGGTACCGGCCACGTGGCCCTTCGAGGATCCCAGTGGGCTGTTCGCCGGGTTGTGCGCTGCGACCGAACCGGGCTTCAAGCTCCGGCTCAGAGCGATAGGTGATGTGCGCCAGACGCCGGGCCAGGCCCAGCCCGGCATCGGGACGCGCATCGGTGGTGTAATAGTCTCCGCCGGCAAAGTGCGGATCCAGCCTGATGGATTGGGTTTGCACCTGCGCGAAGGCGATCTGTTCCGCGGTGGCTTGGGCGCTGGAAGCCATCACCACCAGGTTTTTCACCTGCTCAGGGAATTCAACGGCATACTCTAGGGCTCGCGCTCCACCCATGGAACCACCAATCACCGCATGCCAAGAGGTGATTCCCAGTTGGGCAGCAAGGCGCGATTCTAGGCGCACCGAATCCTTGATGGTGACAAAGGGAAAGCGTGAGCCGTAGGGCTGGCCATGTTCATCCAGGCTGGCAGGCCCGGTAGATCCATTGCAACCGCCGATCATATTCACGGCAAGAACGAAGTACTTGTTGGTGTCGACCGTGGCCCCGGGGCCCACAAATGAGTCCCACCAGCCAGCCGTTGCGCTGTCTCCGGAGGCGACGTGCGCATCGCCGGTCAGTGCATGCATCACCAGGACCGCATTGGAGCCGTCGGCGGCCAGGGTGCCCCACGTTTCAAATCCGAGCTGAACCTGTGGCAGGTAGCCCCCAAATTCGAAGTGGTACTCCCCCACGGCGCTACGGCGCATCATGCCGTCTTGGCCGTGGGTGAGCTGCGTATTTTCGGTGGTCACTGTGTCTTCATTGGTTGCAATGGATGGCATACCTAGAGCGTTTCCTGCAATTCCTTATTATCTGGAGCCGAATTTTCAAGTTCTGCCACCGCGTTGAAGCCTAGCTCCAAATCGGTCAGGATGTCCTTGATATTTTCTAGTCCGACGCTGATGCGGACTAAGCCCGGGCTGACACCGGCGGCGATCTGATCGGCCTCGGAAAGCTGCGCGTGGGTGGTGGACGCCGGGTGAATGGCCAACGAGCGAACATCACCGATGTTGGCCACATGGGAGTGCAATTCCAGCGCATTCACAAAGGCCTGACCTGCCGGTGCACCGCCGGCCAGTTCAAAGGCGATCACCGAACCGGCACCGTGTTCCGAGTACTTTTTGGCACGTTCAAACCATGGCGAAGAGGCCAGCCCCGCATAAGCCACTTTCTGCACCTCGGTGCGGGCTTCGAGCCAGTTGGCAACCTCGACGGCGTTCTGGCCGTGGCGCTCGATGCGCAGCGACAAGGTTTCCAGTCCCTGAGCGATCAGGAAAGCATTGAATGGTGCAACCGAGGCGCCCAAGTCGCGCAGCAGCTGCACACGGGCCTTGAGGATGTAGGCCAGATTCGCGCCCAGGATGCCATTGACACCCAGGTCGCGGGCGAAGACCAGGCCGTTGTAGGACTCATCCGGGGTGTTGAATCCTGGGAAGCGTTCCGCATCCTTGCCGAAGTCGAATTTGCCCGAATCCACGATGACGCCTGCGATGGCATTTCCGTGGCCGCCAAGGAATTTGGTAGCCGAGTGGATCACGATATCCGCGCCCCACTCGATCGGGCGGATCAGGTACGGGGTCGCTAGGGTGTTATCCACCAGCAACGGCACCCCATTTTCGTGGGCGATCTTGGCGATTTCTTCAATATCCAACACGTCCTGGCGTGGGTTGGAAATGGTTTCGCCGAAGAAGGCCTTGGTATTTGGGCGAACCGCGTCGCGCCAATCCTGCAGGTTATCCGGGTCGGCCACAAAGCTGACCTCGATGCCCAGACGCTTCAGGGTGTGCTTAAGCAGGTTCTGGGTGCCGCCGTACAAACTTGGGCTGGCCACCAGGTGGTCGCCGGCTTCGGCAAGGTTCAGGATCGCGAAAGTGGTGGCTGCTTGGCCCGAAGCCAGCAACAGTGCGCCAACGCCACCTTCAAGATCGGCGATCCGGGTTTCCACCGCATCGGTGGTTGGGTTGCCGATGCGGGTGTAGATCGGCTCCAGTTCCTGGAGCGCAAAACGTGCTGCGGCGCTTTCTGCTGTCGGGAAAACGAAGGATGTGGTCTGGAAGATCGGAAGGGCGCGTGCCCCGGTGGTCGGATCGGGGGTCTGTCCGGAGTGGATCTGACGGGTTTCAAATGACCAGTTGTTGCTCATGGTTTCCTCCAAATAGTTCTGTGACTTTGGGGTAGACCACTAAGAAGACACCGATGAGAAGAGCCCGATCGAGAGGTCTTCCAGGGTTACCCGCGCTTGTCCTTAGTCGCCTTGTACGGCTAAGGGCCAGGTCTTCACCCGGGGCACCCCACCGCGGTTGGAGGGTTGCCGCCCAGTAAGCCGGGGCTTGTTACTGGGACTCATGACCTATTTCTAGTGTGCCCGAAAACCGAAGATTTTTGCAATATGACAGCGGGCGCGGGGTCTCAATCGGTCATATTTCGCGTCGTCGGCAATTTAGTCGCAGAGAATTCGATTGCCACTTGCAAATTAGGCTGGCCTAAGTAGAGACTGCCATCACATGTTGCCATGATGGCATCATGATGAGGCTAGATCACGTAAGTTATGCCTGCGGCCCTGACGGGCTGCTGCCAACCGCGCAAAGAATCTCCGAGGCCTTGGGTTTGGAGTTCGTTAAGGGAGGCGTGCATCCTCGGTTCGGGACGCGCAATGTCATCTTCCCACTCAAGCACGACCAGTACCTTGAGGTCGTCGAAGTACTCAATCACCCGGCCAGCGACAAGGCCCCCTTCGGTCAGGCGGTACGAGCTCGTTCGGAGCTTGGCGGCGGCTGGATGGGCTGGTGCGTTTCGGTGGACGATCTATCGGGCGCCGAAGACCGCCTGGGTCGCAAATCGGTTCCGGGTAACCGCAAATTCCCCGATGGCCGGGAGCTGACCTGGCAGCAGATCGGCATTAAAGGCTTGATCGCCGATCCACAGTGCCCGTACCTAATTTCCTGGGACGAGCAGGCCAAGGATCTGCACCCGTCCAAGGCTTTGGAGCCGACCGGGGCGATCAGCGAGATCACCATTGCCGGTTCACGTGAACGTGTGTTGGAATGGTTGGGGCAGCCCGAAAATGTGCACCTCGGCGCGGTGACCATGGACTACGAGGCGCCTAATGGCACCCCTGGAATCATGACCGTCACCTTCGAAACCGAAAATGGTCCGGTAGTTTTGTGACGCGGGTGTTGTAGTACGTTGGTAGGCGGGGACAATGGCGTCCCCACCTACCATTTTTTATGCTCTGGAATCAAGATTTAGCACCCAGGCGCTTGCCCAGGACCACGGTCTTTTGGTCCTCAAAACCCAATCGCTGATAAAACTTGAGCACGGCCTTGTTTTCGTTGCGCACCATCAGCTGGACCTTAGGTACGGCCCGCTCGGTGAGCCAGTCGCTTGCGGCTTCAACCATCTTCCTCCCCAGGCCCGCGCCTTGGCGTCGAGGATCCACGGCCACGTAGTAGAGCCAACCGCGGTGACCGTCGTGGCCAACCATGACGGTGGCGATAACCTTTTCATCCTCGATTATGGCCAGCACAGTGGAGGTGGAGGTTTCCAGAGCGCGCCTGGCATCGGCGTAGGGATCATTCCAGGGCCGCGTCAGCCCGGTGCACTCCCACAGCGCCACAGCGCCGGAAATCTGCTGGGTACTCAGCTCGGTAATCTGCATTATTACAGTTTAGGTGCTAGCTCCCGATCCCGATGGCCGGGCCAATCAGCGCGTACCCAACAAAGCCTATGGCGTCGAGCAGGAAGTGCGCGATCACCAGCGGCATCACTCGGCCGTACTTGTGATAGACCCAGCCAAAAACCACACCCATGAGCATGTTGCCGATCATCGGACCTGCACCTTGGTACAGGTGGTAGCTGCCGCGGATGACAGCGGAAAGGATGATGATGGACCACGGGCCCATTCTCAATTTCCTGGCATAGGTGAACAGGAATCCGAGCATCAGGACTTCTTCGAGCACCGCATGGCGTACGGCCGAGAGCAGAAGCACCGGCACGCTCCACCAATAATCTCCCAAATTCGCTGCAGACAGTGCCGTCGTGATGCCCAAAGCCCGCCCGGCGGCATAGACTCCCAGCGTGCCTACGCCCATGGCCAAGAACAGTCCTGCTCCAAGCAGCGCGTCCTTGCCCGGCTTGCGCATATCGAAACCGATATCGCGGATGGTTCTCCCGGTAGTGCGCTTCATCAGATACAACGCCAGCACCACTGGAACCAGGGCAAAGATGATGTCCAGCAGCTGGTAGGAGAAGTCAAAGAATTCCCGGGTGCTCAGCTGGTTATTCAGGGACGTTGTCTGCTCGCGCAATGGAGCCCGGGTGACTTTGTCCGCAAAGCTGAGCAGCGAGTAGACCGCGCTTTGCCCCAAGGACAGCGCAAGTACCAAGACGATCTCAAACCCGAGGGTCTTGCGGGTTGCCTTCTGCTCAATTTGTTCAGCGTTCACGTTTTCGATCATAGGCTGATCTGGCTGTGCGCGTACTGAGGAAGCGTGTGGCAAACCTGCGATAGCCTGAGATCAAGACCGCCAGCGAGCTACATGAGAAGAGTGCCAGTGAGCCGACCTGCCACCAAGGAAGAATTGCAGATTGCCCGCCAGCTGTGCCCCGATCTCTCATGGGATGACGCGGCAGTAAACGAGGGCGGGCAGTTCCACAAGGTGATCATTGCCAACCCGCAGGCAGTCATTCGCATGGCACGCACGCCGCAAGCCACCGAACAGATGCCCCGCACCTTGGACCTTCTGGACCGTCTCGAAAGCCAGTTGGATTACCAGATCCCGGTGGCCACCTCTCGGATCCTGAGCGTTGATGGCTTGAGTTCGGTGGCGATGTCATTCATTCCAGGCAGTGCCCACGAACCGCACTATGGAGATCCGCAAGTTCTGGGCAAGGTAGTGAAGGACTTGGCCGAGATTCCGTTGGAACCCATCAGCGATCACCTGGCCACGCCATTTGCCTTCCGCGGCCCATGGACCGAAGAACGCCAGCAGCAGTGCTACGACGCCCTGCCCGATGAACTGCGCCCGGCGGCCAGAAGCCTGTGGGCACAGCTTGATGAGTTGGCACAGGTGCCCCCGGCACTAGTACACGGAGATCTGGCCGGGCACAATATGCACTGGGTTGGCGAAGAACTGATTGGCATTCTGGACTGGGATCTGGCCGCGGCGTGGGATCCTGCGCTTAACACCGCATACCTGAGCCTGTGGCATGGGCTGGAGATGGTGGACTTGATTGCGCCGAGTCCGGACGAGGCCCGCCGTGCGAAGATCTGGCTGGGGTTGATGAGTTTGGAACGGCTTTCGGATACCCTCTCGCGCACCGACAACCCGAAGATGGGCAAGCTCATGCGCAAGATTGGTCCGCGGATACTGAATGCGGCGGAAGCTGTTCTCGTTTGACGTTCAATTCCCAGATCACTTCCCCGCAGCAAGCAGCGGAAGAGCTCGCGCTGAATCGTGGAGCGCACGACCTGAGGCTATTGGGTGCAGGCGTGGAGTTCCTGTTTTTCAGCGCGAGGGCAGAGACACGGCGTGAAGGCTACCGCGTACCGCGCGCACGTGTTTTTGACACCATGAATAATCCAGGAATTCAGGCTTTGGAGCTCCAATGCAAAGAACTGAGGCTCAGCGCCTGGGCCTTAGGGCATGGTGTGCCCTCTGCGAATCCGACGGAGCTGGTGGATCAAGGCGGGTATTCGGTGCTGGTCACCGAAGTTATCGACGACGACCAGACGCCGGTAAACCAGCAGGCGTTGGGAGCTGTCCTGGCCAAGATGCACCAGGTTGAGCCACTAGCTAGTGAAGTAGCCCGATGCCCGGATATCTATGATTATCTGGCTCAGCGCATCGGTGATCGTCATTCGAGAATTAGTACCGATCATCAGCTGCCAGCCTTGCCTAAACCAACTCATCTGGCCAAGGTGCTCCAACGTTCGTTGCACCGGGTCAGCCAGCTGCATCTGGATATTCGCCGGCAGAACATTCGTGTGGCTGCCGGTGAACCGCGGGCATTGTTTGATTGGAGCAACGCACTCACTGCTGCTCCAGAACTCGAGATGGCGCGTATTCGCGAATACGCTCAGATACCAGAAAACGCTCTGGACTACATGGACATCCTTGCCGGCTACCGTGCTTATGGCGGAACCATCGATGAGTCCACGACCGCTTGGGCGGTGCTGCGTCTGGATGCTGCTCTCATGCTGGCCGGTGTTTTCACCTCGGTGAGCCCGAACGAAGAACTTGCCAGTGTATTCCTCAATAGGGTTCGGATCCTGCTGCAGGATCTATAGGCTTCTCGCAGGCACAGGAGGCTTTGCCGCAGGGTTATGCTTAGAGTTGGTATCTAAAATGAATTCGCGTCAGATGTACGTCGCGCGCCCTCAAGGCACTTTTTATGTTTTCAAATGGCGCAAGTACACCGCGGGAATTAAAACCTCGAGCGGCTCAGGAACAGTTTTCTCCCCAACCGGAGTCCAGTTTCGAGTCGTAGCTTCCTAACCGAGGAGAAACTATGACACTGAAACATGCATTCGCTCTCACGATCATCGTAGGAGCTTCAATGGCATTCACCGGTTGTTCTGCCAGCGATTCCAGCAGCGCGGGAACGCCAGCTACGGAGTCGATGATGCCGTTGCAAGACCACGAGCTGGCTGCCATCAGCACGGTAGTTGAACAAGAGGACCAGAATATCTCCCTTGCTATTCCGCTCCGCGGCGGCGACTATACGATTGCGCTCGAATGCTCGGGCAAAGATACGTTGTCCACCATCGCATGGCAAAGCGATGATGAAAAAGAGAACGGAGAAATCAGCGTGCCTTGCACAATTGAAGGCGCGAAAGTCCGCGAACAGATTTCTCTTAACGGCTACTCAAGTTCGCTCACTTTCATCACCAGCGAGTTGCAAGGACACGAACTTAAGGTATCAATTGCCTCAACTGCGAATTAGCACTTGATGATGATCCCTCGCGTTGTCTTCGTCGATCAGGATTTAGCGAAACATCACTTTTCTCGAACGCGTTGAAAACGCAAAATGCCCACCTGAGCATCGTGCTCGGGTGGGCATTTCGGCGCATCGTCGCCGATGCAAGGAAGATTTAGCTCAGGGCTGCGATTGCTGCATCGTAGTCTGGCTCGGTGGTGATCTCAGGAACGACCTGGGTGTAAATCACCTTGCCGGTCTCGTCCAGGACGATGACCGAGCGGGCCAGTAGGCCTGCTAGTGGACCGTCAACCTGGGTGACGCCGTAGTCCGAACCGAAGTCCGAACGGAAAACCGAAGCGGCCGAGACGTTCTCGATGTCTTCTGCGCCGCAGAAGCGGCCCAGTGCGAATGGCAGGTCAGCGGAAACACACACAACGGTGGTGTTATCCAGGCCGGCAGCCAGTTCGTTGAAGCGGCGAACGCTGGCAGCGCAGACGCCGGTATCAACCGATGGGAAGATGTTCAGGACAACGCGACGGCCAGCCAGCGAATCGCTAGTCAGGTCCGCAAGGTCGGTGTCGGTGAGGGTGAATGATGGAGCCTGCGAGCCTACGGCTGGCAGTTCACCAATGGTCTGTACGGGAGTTCCCTTGAAAGCAGTATTAGCCATGGTTCTTGTTTATCACGAATGCCTATTTCACTGCCAGATTTTAGATGAACGCGCGGAAACAAGTCGCGGGTTGGCTGGCGCATGGAATACTTGCCAGCATGAGCGTTAGCAAGGACTACGATTCCTACGCAATTAAGATGCGCAACCTGACTATGGCGGGAACGGATCTTGAGACTGCAGCACGATTCGTTGATATGTTATGCCCACGGGCTCGAGAATTCTCGACATCGGTTGCGGCATCGGCAATACGGTCAATGCGCTACGCCAACGAGGACATCAGGCATTCGGCATCGATCCAACGCAGCAGGTTCTGGAGGTCGCCGGTGAGCTATTTGACGATACTTGGTTTAGGCAGCTTGGTGCTGGGGAGCTGAACTTGGAAACTCTTCGAGCGTGTGGACTACCGATTAGTTTTGAAGCCATCGTTCTTGCGGGAAACGTTCCAGCATTCTTGCCCGCAGAAGAGTTCGCGGGATTGTTCTCCGTGGCTCAACTGCTACTGAGTGATTCAGGCGTGTTAGTCATTGGAACAAGCGCAGTAGCTAGAGGTGGAACGGCGCAACAAGACGAGTTGCTTGAGCGATCACAATTGCGGCTAGTAGGACGATTCTCAGATTGGCACCTATCTGCTTTTGATTTCTCAGCCGATTGGTGCGTCAGCATGTACGCCAAAACCCAGAAAAGAACGGGTTTTACCAAGCCAGATGGCATCTTTGTCTTGCCATCATAAGTAATTTTACAGGCAGTGAGCCTCCGCCATGATTGTTGCCATGCGTTGGCTAGGCAAGTGGTTCAATGAGAGCGATTGGACACGAGATCCAGAGCTGGATATTTTCCGGGACTCGGTCTGGGAGCTCACTCTCGATGGTCAAGTCCGTGGGTGGCTGACTACTTCGGTGAGCATCATGCGCTCTTTCCCCTTCTTATGGGAGAAACAAGAGTGCCTTTGGTGGCAGACCCATTGGGCCGACGGTCAGCACGATCTTGTCGAGGAAGACTATGGACCGGGCTGGTACACCGTGAACGAGCTTCGAGATGGTTACGTTCTAGTCGACGATCCAAAAACGCAAGCCGAAGCCAGATTTGAAGCAAATCCAATGACGGGCGCAGAACGCGACCGACTGTGGAAGAAGCTGGATCATGGCTCTAATGGTTAATGCCCTTCATGCCAGATCTCATTGAATCAGCCTTACCGCACCAGTTGACCCGCCCGATACACGCTGTGAGTCAGGTTCATCCCGGGACGGTAGGCCAGGTGCGCTGCCACTGGCGCATCAAGAACGTGCAGGTCTGCGCGTTTGCCAACTTCGATGGACCCGACCTGGTCCTGGACGCCGAGGGCCAGCGCTCCCGAATAAGTGGCTGCCTCGATGGCTTCGGCAAGCGTCAGGTTCATTTGTAGCACCGCGGTAGCTACCGCGAAGTTCATGTTGCTGGTGTAGCTGGTGCCGGGATTGCAATTGCTCGCCAGCGCGATAGGTATCCCGGCGTCCAATAGCTCGCGACCTAGGGCCAAAGGCTGCCGGGTGGACAAATCGCAGGCGGGCAAACAAGTGGCGACGGTTCCGCGCTTCCCCGTTCTGGACGTGCTCTCCCAGTTGCTCCAGCTTCCGGCGAGCGCCTGGAAATCAGAATTTTCAAGGTAGTTGACGTGATCCACCGAATGGCTGTGGAACTCAACGGCCAGTTTGACGCCAGGTCCGTGGCCCAACTGGTTTCCGTGGACTTTGCTGGGGATGTTTTTCTGCTGGGCGGCGTGTAGTACTCGACGGGATTGCTCTTCATTGAAGGCGCCACGTTCGCAGAAGACATCCACAAAGTCGATGTGCTCGGCTACTGCTTCCAGCATCTGACCGGCGACGAGGTCGGTGTACTCATCGGCGTTGGAATTTGCGGGTACCAGATGGGCACCGAGGAAGGTCAGGGTGTCGACTAGCCGGCGGCCTAGCTGTGCATGGCGAATCTCCTCAGCCATCTCCAGACCGTAGCCGGTTTTGGTTTCCATCCAGGTGGTTCCCATGCGCAGGGCCTCGTGCCGGCGAGTAGCGACTAGATTGGTGAGCTGTTCGTTGCTGAGGTTTCTGGTGGCTGCGGTGGTCACCGCGATGCCTCCGGCGGCATAGGATTCGCCAGCCATGCGGGCGACAAATTCTTCGGCGCGGTCTCCCCCAAAGATCAGGTGGCTATGCGAGTCGACCCAGCCAGGCAGGACAGCCTTGCCGGAGAGATCGGTGACAGTAGCGGCCTGTGGCGCATCGGATGCGCAGCCAATCCACGCGATCTGCTCGTTCTCGATCAGCACCGCCGCGTTCTCCACCACGCGTGAAGACGCATCAACGGTGGTTAGTTGCCCGATATTCGTCAACAAGGTTGTAGCCATGGGATGAGCCTACTGGCTTGGATAAAACTTGTGGCTCGCCTCGCTCTTTTCTGATCCGGGATTTCAGACGCAACAGATTCAAACCCAGCAGTTTCAAACGCAGCAAGGGCCCCGGAAAAATCCGAGGCCCTTGTTGGGGGTCAACCGCGTTTTAGCCCTTGGTGGCACCGGCCAGCAGGCCACGCACAAAGTAGCGCTGCAAGGCGAAGAAGACCACCAATGGAATGATCATCGAGATGAACGCACCAGCGGTGAGCAGCTCCCAGGATTGTCCATAGGTTCCGGACAAGTCCTGCAACGCCTTGGTGATCGGCAGTCCTGCGCCAGAGGTGAAGACCGTGGCGACCAGCAGGTCATTCCACACCCAGAGGAACTGGAAAATGCCGAAAGACGCGATGGCCGGCATCGACAGTGGCAACACGATCTGCGCGAAGATCTTGCCGTGCCCGGCGCCGTCCACTCGGGCAGCCTCAATGACTTCCTCGGGGATTTCAGAAATGAAGTTATGCAACATGAAGATCGCCAGCGGCAATGCAAAGATCGTGTGCGCGATCCACACCTTCGCATAGGCTCCATCCAGACCGTTAACACCTAGTCCGGGCAGGATGTACAGACCGCCGATCTTCACGCCATCGGAGAACAGCTGAAGCAGTGGCACCAAGGCCATCTGGATCGGAACAATCTGCAGCGCGAAGACCATCACAAAGAGCGTATTGCGGCCCTTGAAGTTGATCCAGGCGAAAGCATAGGCGGCCAGGCTTGCCAGGATGATCGGCACAATGGCTGCCGGGATGGTGATGACCAACGAGTTCAAAAACGCTTTGGAGAGTGGCAAGCTATCACCCGAGGTGAAAGCCTGAGCGTAGTTATCCAGCGTAAACGAGGGGTTAGCCAGCGCGGTCCACCAGCCGGTGGTCTTGATGTCATCGGCCTGTCTAAAGGATGAGACAAAAAGACCAAAGGTAGGAATGGTCCAGATGGCGGCGATGATGAAGGCTGCGATGGTCGCACCACGGGAGGTGGTGGCCTTGCGCAGCTTGCCGCTGGTTTGTTCGGTGGCCTTGAGCAGGCGACGAGATGATTCACCCACGGCGCTCATCGGATGCTCCTTTGCTTCTTGTGCTGACGCACGTTGTAGATGATGATCGGCAAGACCAGGATGAACAGGATCACCGCAAGGGCCGAGCTGTACCCGGTACGTGCGCCGAGTTGGAACTGGCGAACCATTTCAAAGGCGAGCACCGTGGTGTCCGAGCGGCCACCGGTCATCGAGGAAACAATGTCGTAGACCTTCAGCGAGGCGATCGAGATGGTGGTCAGCACCACGATCACCGAGGAACGGATGCCCGGCAGGGTGACATTGGTGAAGCGCTGCCATGGGCTGGCGCCATCTAGTGCGGCAGCTTCGAGCTGTTCGGCTGGTACACCCTTGATGGCGGCCGAGAGGATCACCATCGCAAAACCTGACTGCGTCCAGATCAGGATGATCACCAGGAACAGGGTGTTCCACGGTTCAAGTCCCAACCAGTCAACCGGCTTGGCGCCAAAGGCGGTGATGATCGCGTTCAGTACACCGATCTGTTCGCCCTGGCGGGTGTCGTAGAAGAACTTAAAGATGATCGATGCGCCGACAAAGGAGATGGCCATGGGCATGAAGACTAGGAGTTTGAAGAACTTCTCGCCGCGGGACTTATCGATGAACACCGCGTAGGCCAGGCCGACGATGGTCGATACGATCGGCGCGACCAAGACCCAGACCAGGGTGTTCAGCAGCGCGGTGAGGCCATCAGGGCTGGTGAAGACCCAGGCGAAGTTGGCCAGGCCCACAAACCCGGAACCATCATTGGCCATGAAGGCACTCATGGCGGTGCGGATCGTCGGATAGATCAGGCCAATTGCCAACAAGGCCATGGCCGGAGCAAGGAAGCCGCTCAGTTGTAGCAGCGAGCCGGCACCGTCGCGCGAACGGCGATCAAAGTAGAACAGGATTGCGCCGGCAACGGCCGCGATGCCGGCTACCCACATCACCGAGTTGTACAGCCCTAGGGCTAGCAAAATGATGACCGGGACGAGCACGGCGGCAAGTAAACGAACGATGTTAAAGGCACGGCCACGTTTGGTGGCGACCTCAACAAAGGCGAGGATCACGGCGATCAGGACTGCAAAAGCTAGCAGTACGATCGGGATCTGGCCCAGCGGTGGCACACCGGCAAGCCACTGGAAAAATTCAGACATGGTCTTAGACTCCTACAATCACGTCAACGGCCGGGAGTCCCGGCCGTTGACGACGAACCAGGTGGTGACTAGGAGTCATAACCTGCTTGAATATTCTTCAGCACCTCTTCGGTGGACTTGCCGTCGACCCAGTCAACCAAGCCCTTCCAGAAGGAGTCCGAACCGACGCTCTTTGGCATCAGGTCAGATCCGTCGAAGCGGAAGGTGGTGTTTGGATCCTGGAGCAGTTCCACGGCGCTGCGCAAAAGATCGCTGCTGGCGTTCTTCGGGTCAAGGCCCGAGTTCGCCGAGATCACGCCACCGAGGGATACGCGGCTGTTCGCCCAGTCCGCGCTGGCTAGGTATTCCTGAACCTTGGCGGTCTCCTCATCGTTGGAGAAGGCTGCGACAAATTCGCCGCCACCAACAACGGAGACGGGATCATCGGCCTTGGCTGGAGGGGCGACGAAGGCCCAGACGTCTCCGTCAGGTCCCACGGTAGCCGTCTTACCATCGGCGTTCTTCGATTCCGCGAAGTAGCCTTCGAGGAAGGAACCCTGGTGGGTCAGTGGGCAGGTGCCCTTGGCAACTGCGGTGGCAACATCACCAAAGGCGGTGGAGTTGATCGACTTTACGTCGCCGTAGCCTGCGTTGACCTGCTTGGGATCGAGCAGGATCTTGCCCACGGAGTCAAAAGCGCTGGTGATTTCTGGTGAGGTGAATTCCAGATCTCCGGCAACCCACTTGTCGTAGGCGTCGGTGCCGGCCTGACGTAGCACGGCGTCTTCGATCCAGTCGGTGCCTGGCCAGCCCGAAGCTTCACCGGAGGCAAAGCCGGCGCACCAGGCAGGCTTGTTGGTCTTCTTCGAGATCTCGGTGCCCAGGTTGGTCATTTCATCCCAGGTCTTCGGAACGCTCACGCCCCATTCTTCAAACTGCTTTGGCGAGTACCAAATGTAGCCCTTAACGTTGGCCATCAGTGGCACACCGTACTGGACTCCATCAACCTTGCCGTAGTTCTGCCAGTCTTCGGACCAGTTGTTTGACAGCTGGGTTTGGACGCCTTCGGGAAGTTTCTGCACCTTGCCCTGGGCCACGGTGGCCTGCAGCAGGCCTGGCTGTGGGAAGACGGCCAGGTCCGGGGTGTCGCCACCTTGGACCTTGATGCCGATCTGGGATTCAAAGTTCTTATCGCCGGTGTAGCGAATCTTGATGTTGTTTTCCTCGGACCACTTGGCCCAGGACTTTTCGAGCAGCTGAGCTTCGGTGCCGGTCACCGGGCCGTAGATGTCAACAACTCCGTCTGCCGTGCCGACAGAAGGTGCGGCGCTTCCTCCGCCTGCATTGGGATCGTTAGGGTCGGCGCCACCGGAGCAGCCGGCGAGCAGCAGGCTGATGGCTGCTACAGAGATGGCCGGCGCGAGCTTCAGACCGCGTTTCGTTTTCTTCATGATGCCCTCCACGTCGAGAAGTGCCTGACCGGCAAGGATGGCCTGGCACGAGTGATCCCCTCAATAGTGACCTAGATCATCGACGCGCGTCAACACCTGTGGCAAAACTGTCCATAAATTTCGCGCGCCCACTACTGCGGGGCCGGGCCCGAGCTTTCTCGAACGCTCATAATCGGGGCGATCAGTTTCTGCACCACACCGGTGGTACGCCCCTCAATTTGCTGCACTAGGGCATCGACCGCGGCATGGGAAATCTGCTCCCCCGAAGGAGCGACGGTGGTCAGCGCCGGGGCAACCATCTCTGCCGAGCGGTCCCCCACGCCCAAGGCAATCACCGAAAGGTCTTCGGGGATGCGTAGCGAAGCCATGACCGCAGCGTTGACAAAACCGGCGGTAGCAAATTCCTTCAGGGCCAGCACGGCGGTAGGCCGTGGATCCATTTTCAGGTAGGCCTCCAACGCCTCGCGGCCACCGCGGGCATTGTTTTCTACAGGGACTTCCTGCATCTGCACACCGTATTCGCGCGCTGCGTCACTGATCGCCCTGGCGGTGCGGATGGCAGGACCATTTCCGGCTTGCTGGTCTTCCTCCGAGACGTTGATGTACATGATCGAGCTGTGCCCAAGTCCGGCGAGATATTCCACCGCGATGCGGCCGGCTTCGGCAAAATCGTTGTCCACGTAGGACACGTCGTCGCTGTCATCCGGTCGACCGATGGAAGCAAAGGGCACCTTGGCTCGGCGTAATACGCCAAAGCGCAGATCGTTGATTGACACTTCCATCATCAACACCCCAGCCACCAACTTCTGGCCGACCAGACTCTCCAGTCCCATCACGTCGGTCATCGGATTTGACCACAGCAGCATGTGATAGCCCAGCGTGCGGGCACGCTCCATGGCCGCGGTGACGTACTCGAATTCGGTACTTGAGTAGCCGTCGACACTGGTGGGAAAGTGCAACGCGAGGATACCGCGACGTGCGCCGGCCAGGCCCTGGGCAAACGCATCCGGGGTGTAGTTCAGCTCCCGCATGGCCGCTAGGACCTTGGCCTTGGTGGCATCCGAGATGGTGCGACGACCACTGATTGCGTAGGACACGGTACTGGGAGAAACTCCGGCTAGGTGCGCCACATCATCCCTTGTCGCCATCAGTTCTCCGCCTTTGGTTGTGCCGAAACGTAATTTCTATTGAAACACGTCGGCAGTTAGCCTACAGCTTCATCGGCTGGCAACAAATGCTTGGACACAGGCTTCAATGTCCTGCGCCGAGTGCGCGGCGGAGAGCTGGACACGGATGCGGGCCGCGCCCTTGGGCACCACCGGGTAGCTAAAGGCAGTGACAAATACGCCCTGGTCGAGCATTTTGGCAGCTACTTCGGCTGCCTTGATGGCATCGCCGAACATCACCGGGATGATCGCGTGCTCACCCTCAAGCAGTTCAAATCCTTCTTCGCTCATGCGGCGGCGGAAGAGCGCTGCATTCTCGAAGAGCTTTTCGCGCAGGTCATTTGAATCCACCACGAGGTCCAATGCCTTGAGTGTGGCGGCCACGATCGATGGTGCCAGTGAGTTGGAGAAAAGGTATGGGCGGGCCTTCTGGCGCAGCATGGCAACAATTTCGCCGCGACCTGACACATAGCCGCCGGAAGCTCCGCCCAGGGCTTTACCGAAAGTGCCGGTGTAGATGTCCACGCGGTCCGAGACGCCTGCGTGCTCTGGAGTTCCGGCGCCGGTTTCACCCATGAAGCCCACCGCGTGGGAGTCGTCCACCATAACCAGCGCGCCGTACTCTTCGGCCAGATCGCAGATGGCTTCCAGTGGGGCGAGGTAGCCGTCCATGGAGAACACGCCGTCGGTGACGATGATGGAGCGGCGTGCGCCTGCCCCGTCGTTGAGCTTTGCTGCGGCCTGAAGTTGGGTTTCCAGGTCATTCATGTCCTGGTTGGCGTAGCGGAAGCGGGCGGCCTTGGACAGGCGGATGCCGTCGATGATCGAGGCGTGGTTCAGCGCATCGGAAATGATGGCATCTTCCTTGCCGAAGAGCGATTCGAAGACCCCGCCGTTGGCATCAAAGCAGCTGGAGAACAAGATGGTGTCTTCGGTGCCCAGGAACTTGGATAGCTTGGCTTCGAGTTCAAGGTGTGCATCCTGGGTGCCGCAGATGAAGCGCACCGAGGCCATACCAAAACCACGATCGTCCATGGCCGACTTCGCGGCGTCGATGATCTGCTGGTTATCTGCCAGGCCCAGGTAATTATTGGCGCAAAAGTTCAAGACCTGGCGGGCCTCGGCGCCCAGCGAGCCGGCCATGATGGAGGCAGACTGGGCTGAGTCAATGTGGCGTTCGGCTTTGAACAGCCCGGAGGTCTTCAGCTCGTCGAGTTCCGCGGCCAGCTGGTCTTTGAGATCGGTGTACATAGGGAGTGCTCCTTGTTGGTGCGAGAAATTCTTAGCCTGCGTAATTAGCTTGCGAAAACGGTCCAGTCCAGCACGACCTTGCCACCGTGACCGCCGCGGGCGGCTTCAAAGCCGGCTTGCCAGTCGGTGGCTGGCACAAAGTCGGTGACCACCGAAGAGATGCGTTCGCGCATGAGTTCCGAAGAAGTGAGCATGGCACTCATGGCGTACCAGGTTTCAAACATTTCCCGACCGTAAATGCCCTTAAGCGTGAGCATGTGGGTGACCACTTTGCCCCAGTTGATATCGATGGAAGAGCTCGGCAGTCCGAGCATGCAGATCTTGCCACCGTGATTCATATTCTCGATCATTTCGGGCAGTGCGCTGGAGTGACCTGACATTTCCATGCCGTAGTCAAAGCCTTCGACCATGCCCAGCTCACGCTGGGCTTGGTTGATGCGGGTGGTGCCGACATTCACCGTTAGATCCACGCCCATAGTCTGGGCCAGTTCGAGGCGTTGATCCGAGATATCGGTAATCGCGATCTTGCGGGCTCCAATATGGCGTGCCACTGCGGCGGCCATCAGACCGATGGGTCCGGCTCCGGTGATGAGGACATCTTCACCGATCATCGGGAACTGTAAGGCGGTATGCACGGCGTTGCCAAAGGGGTCAAAGATCGCGCCGAGCAGTGGGGTGATGCGTTCATCGCGGTGAACGTACACGTTGCTTTCGGGGATCACCACATATTCGGCGAAGGCACCATCACGCTGAACGCCGACCGAGTCGACATTGATGCACATTTGTTTGCGCCCGGCGCGGCAGTTGCGGCAGATCCCGCAGACCACGTGGCCTTCGCCGGAGACGCGTTCGCCGACTTTAACGCCGTGAACGAAGGAACCGACTTCAACAACTTCACCGTAAAACTCGTGCCCCGGAACCAATGGGGTATTGATCATGGCTTTGGCTGCGTCATCGTAGGCTTCGATGTGCAGATCGGTTCCGCAGATTCCGGTGGTCATGACACGGATTTTTACATCGTGCACCCCGACTTCTGGTTCTGGTCGGTCCACGAGTTCCAGCCCAGCGTGTGGCCCGGACTTATACAGTGCTTTCATGCGTGATCCTTTGGAGATGGCCGTCGGGTTCACACACGACGGACTGTGTTGCTTCCAGTGTCGCACCACATGCGAAGAGAAAATATATTAGAAGAAGCGCGAATCACTGATCTATTGATTTAGCATTTACTTCATGGAATTACATCAGCTACGGATTCTGCGAGAACTGGCGGATCTAGGCAGCGTCAACGCGGTGGCGAAGGCGCTTTTCGTCTCCCCGTCGGCCGTTTCCCAGCACCTGACTCAATTGCAGAGGGGGTTCTCTACACCCCTGACCCAGAAAGACGGCAGGCGCTTGGTATTGACGTCCGAAGGCAAACTGCTCGCGTCCGCAGCGGCCTCCGTTGCTTCAACATTGGCCGAAGCTTCAGCAAAAATTCGTACCGTAGAGCAAGATAAGAATGTTCCGATCAAGATCGCTGGATTCCATTCCATCGGACAAACTATTTTTGCGCCGCTGCTCGGATTGCCGGAGGCCCAGTTGCCTCCGTTGCACTTCTTTGATGAGGATGTTTCCCAGCAGGATTTTCCCGCGCTAACCTCGACCTACGATGTAGTGCTCGCCCATCGCATGCCTCATACAGCCCCGTGGCCCGAAGATCGCATCACCGTGATTCCGTTGGCCTTCGAACCTCTAGACATTGCCATCCATCAGGATCACCCACTGGCAAGATTTGATCAGCTCGCCCCACAGCAGGTTATCGACGAACGCTGGGTGGTGTCTCGCGCGGGCTACTCCCCCGCTGATGTGTTGGAAACAATTGCAGCACTGGCCGGCAAGGCACCGAATATCGAGCACCGGGTCAACGACTACGCCACGGCCGGGGCCCTAGTGGAAGCCAGTGATTGCCTCGGGATCCTGCCACGATTCACAGCACGGAAGACCCTCGGTGAATCAGTGACTTTACGACCAATTAAAGGCCTGAATTCCGGTCGACAAATCGACCTCTTGCTCAGGGCAGAGCACCTGCACCGCAGCACCATCAATGACGTTATTGAAGCTATTCGCACGGCCGTGCAGCAACTGGTTACGGGCTAGTTAACGAGCAAAGCCCGCCCTCAATTGAGAGCGGGCTTCGCTAGTGCCATGCTGTTAGCCGTTGAAGGTGTCAGGGTTTGGACCGGTACGACCATCACGATCAAGCGCATCGATGCTGGCCAGCTCATCGGAGGTCAGCTCAAAACCGAACAGGTCAAGGTTGGCGATGATGCGGGACTCAGTGACCGACTTTGGAATGATCACGCGACCCTGCTGCAGGTGCCAGCGCAGGATGACCTGTGCCGCAGAAACCTTGTGGGCTTCTGCGATGGCGAGGATGGTCTCGTCGGTGAGCATTGCACCCTGAGCCAGCGGGCTCCACGCTTCGGTGACGATGCCGTGCTCGGTGTTGGCAGCGATCACTTCGCGGTTCTGCAGTGCTGGGTGCAGTTCAACCTGGTTCACGGCTGGAACGATAGTTCCCCCAGCGATCAGCTTGTTCAGGTGCTCTGGCTGGAAGTTCGAAACGCCAATGGCACGGATCTTCTTGTCGGCGTAAAGCTTCTCGAAAGCCTTCCAAGTATCCACATACAGGTCCTTTTCTGGAGCTGGCCAGTGAATCAGCAGAAGGTCCAAGTAGTCCAGACCCAAGCGCTCAAGGCTTGCTTCGAAGGCTTCTAGAGTCTGCTCATATCCCATATCTGCGATCCAGATCTTGGAGGTGATGAACAATTCTTCGCGGGCAATACCGGACTGCGCCAGAGCCTTGCCGACCCCTTCTTCGTTACCGTAGATGGCAGCGGTGTCGATGCTGCGGTAGCCTGCCTTGAGCGCTGCGTTCACCGCAGCAGTGGTCTCCTCGTTGGGAACTTGGAAGACTCCGAAACCTACCTGAGGCATTTCAACGCCGTTGTTCAGGGTGATGGTTGGGATAGCAGTAGTCATGTCTAACTCCTAAAAATTGGTTGAGGGACTGAGGAAAACTATTGATTAGCTAGCTGGAACTAGCTGAGGTGCCGATGCCGAGGCCTTCTTGGCCAAGCCCATGGCGGCAAGAATGACAATCAGCGCCACGAGGGTGATCAGTGCACCAATCCAGATCGGCGAGGTGTAGCCGAGGCCTGCTGCGATACCCAGGCCACCGGCCCAGGCACCTAATGCGTTGCCAACATTGAAGGCACCGATGTTTGCGCCCGAGGCCAAGGTTGGCGCGTTTCCGGCGTACTGCATGATGCGGCTTTGCAGGCCGGGAACGGTACCGAAGCCAAAGCCGCCCATAAGCAGCAAGGCGATGACGGTGGCGATCGGGTTGCTCGCGAAGAATCCGAAGAGGACAAGGACGACCAGCAGAGCCGAGATGAAGAAGAGCAGGGTGCGGTCGATGCTCTTATCGGCCATGCGACCGCCAATCCAGTTACCAACAAAGAGGCCTACGCCGAAGAGCATCAGCAGCCAAGGCACGGTGGTTGCGCTGAAGCCGGTAATTTCGGTCAGCGTGTAGGCGATGTAGGTGAAGGCACCGAACATACCGCCGTAACCCAGAATGGTGACAGCCAAGGACAGCCAGACCTGCAAGGAGGTGAAGGCACCGAGTTCTTTACGCAGGGAGATTCCTTCGGCTGCGTGCTTAATAGCCGGAACCAACACAAGGATTCCGACCAAGGCCAGAACGCCGATACCGGAGATTGCCCAGAAGGTGGATCGCCAGCCGGAGTGCTGCCCAAGCAGGGTGCCAAAAGGAACGCCTAGGACGTTGGCGGCGGTCAGGCCGGTGAACATGATGGCGATAGCGCCGGCTTTCTTATTGGCTGGAACCATGTCGGAGGCGACAACCGAACCAATACCGAAGAAGGCGCCATGACATAGGGCGGCGATCACGCGGCCGATCATGGCCACTTCGTAGGTTGAGGCCAGTGCGGTGAGTGAATTGCCCACGATAAACAGAACCAGCAGGCCAACAAGCACTGGCTTGCGAGGCAAACGAACAGTTGCTGCGGTCAGGCCCAGGGCTCCAACCACTACGCTCAGCGCGTATCCCGAAATGAGCCAGCCTGCAGCGGCCTCGCTAACAGCGAAGTCGTTAGCGACGTCTGGCAACAGGCCCATGATGACAAATTCTGTAAGCCCGATACCAAAGGCACCGATAGCCAACGCAATAAGACCGAGCGGCATAGCGTTACTCCTGATAGACTAGATAAATTAGTTGCACACGCTTGTTATTGCGCGATGG
>Ga0308157_10002545_pt1 | contig 29498 bp, 25 predicted proteins | sample PhyBR1_FD_201035 | JGI IMG/M metagenome (GOLD analysis project Ga0308157, IMG submission 201035) | Phyllosphere microbial communities from UC Gill Tract Community Farm, Albany, California, United States - DLSLB.R1 | ecosystem: Host-associated > Plants > Phyllosphere > Unclassified | place: USA...
CCCAAAGGACGAGCCAACCACCGAGCCAACCCCGACGGACAAGCCAACCCCAACTCCAACGGACGAGCCAACCACCGAGCCAACTCCAACGGACAAGCCAACCACCGAGCCAACTCCAACGGACAAGCCAACCCCAACCCCAACGGACGAGCCAACCACCGAGCCAACTCCAACGGACAAGCCAACCCCAACCCCAACGGACGAGCCAACCACCGAGCCAACTCCAACGGACAAGCCAACCCCTACCCCGACGGACGAGCCAACCACCGAGCCAACCGCGACGGATGTTCCAAAAGCAGAAGATCCTGAGTCAGGCGACCAAGTCGCTCCGGGGGAAGAACAGCTGTCATACGACAGTGAGTCATCGTCCGTTGCCGAAGGTAAGTACGTCTTCAACACGAACACTGATGTCACAGACGGTGAAGTAGCTGTCACTTACCGCACTTCGCCTAATGCTAAGGCACAAGTCATTACCGGTTCTGTCAAAAATGGCAAACTGACCATCAACGCTGACGACACCTTCGCGAGTAGCGTGAGCGACAATAATCAGTTGCTCATTTCAGTCAAAGATTCGAGTGGACACGTAGTATCAGCATTGCTTTCCGGAGCAAATGTGTTGGCCCTCGACTCCAACGTCGTGGATGGTCGGTTGGGCGTACGCCTTAGCGAAGCTGGCCAGAAGGAACTTCGCTTCAAGATTCCTGCAGATTTCCCTGAAATCGCGGACGGCTACGACTTTGATCTTCAATACGTCGCTGCGAATGGCAAGCCTGTCACTCTTGAATCCGTAGAATTTACGGTTGATGGCCAGCTACTGGTGATCAATGATCCGCGGGTGGCTAAACTTTCTGCCGGAACGTACTACCTAAAGGGCACGGAAGAGTCGTCATCCATTGCGGATACTAGCGCCTTCGCAGCGGCCGCCGATCAAGAAGCAGCTACCGTATCGACATGGTTCGGTTTGTTCACACCAGGTCAGGAGCCAACCGCAGAGCCTCCGCAGGAGCCAACTGCCGAACCTTCGGAAGAACCAACTACCGATCCCTCGGACGATTCCACCACGGATCCATCTGATGATCCAACCGTAGAACCGACAGACGAGAGCAGCCCAACATCAACAGCTACTGCTTCGCCTTCCGCCCCAGATCAGGAACGAGATTCATCTGACGAGGAGAATCGTAAGGATGATCGTCTCGCGGATACCGGTGTCAGCACAGGCCTGCTTCTTTCAGGCGGCATAGCGCTGGGATTGATCGTCGTGGGCGCCATTGCCATAGCAATGCGTCGCCGGGGTCGTCACGGCTAACGCCCAAAGGAGTAGAAAGCACTAAACGTGGGGTGGCATCAATACTAAGATTGATGCCACCCCACAGGTGTTTAATTTCAACGAACGTTCGGGCCATAGACCGAACGTTAGATTTTCCATAAACCAACAATCGCTGCGTCAACCGATGGTTGACGCAGCGATTGTTGATATTTTGACTCGTGCGTGTCTATCTACAAATAAGAAACGACGCACCGTCCATAGCTCACGCTATGGAACTACTTCTTTTTGTTCTTCAGCTCGCGGTTGGCAGGAATATCTGCCCAGCCGCCGAGGCCGTTGTTACCGTAGTTGTAGTCAACGGTGGCGGAGTCACCCTTGATGTTCAGCTTCACGGTTGGGCCAAGCGTTCCACCGCGAACGAAGTTGTCCTTGGTTCCGATGGTATCGATGAAGGACTGCACCAGACCGCCAGGCATGACGTAGTGCGAGTATGCCTGGAACTGACCTGGGTGCTGGTTGTAGTCAGGAGCGAATGGGCTACCTGCTGCAAAGTTCAGGTTCGATGGGCTACCCAGCGCAAGACCCGAGCCACGGTTCAGTGGCTGGTAATCACTGCGGATGCCGTTACCAACGAAGCCGTAAACGCCTTCTGGTCCGTCGATGCCAGCGGCAAAGGTGGAGCGGTGGCTAATGGTGAACAGGTAGTACTTGCCATCCTGCATGTAGATCTGTGGGCGCTCGGTCTGGTCGGTGACGCAGTTAGCGGACAGGATTGGTGGCAGGAACTCCCACTCGGTCAGTTTCTTGTTCTTGGCGCGAGCCAGACCAACGTTACCGATCTGGTAGGTTGCACCAGACTTGTTCACTTCGTCAACGGTTTCGCCATTGGTCTCACCTTCACGGTAGCCAAGGTCAGCAGCGTCGCACTTTGCTGAATCACGGTTCTGCGCGGTGTTGCCCTCGAAGACCATGTAGGTCTCACCCGGGTGTGCAGGATCTTCAAAAGTGAACGGGTCACGGAAGTTGAAGTACTGGTTCTGCTCAGCAGTCTGGTAGTACTTACCATCCGCTTTGAGTAGCTGCTTGACCTTCTTGAAGCCGGTGAGTTTCACACCATTTTTGTTGGCGTGAACGTGGCCAACGCTCAAGGCGATACGTGGATCGTAAGGCTTGATATCATTGCCAGCCTTGTCGCGGTAGAAGGCAACATCGGTGAAGAACAGCTTGATTTCGCCATTCTTGGTTACGCGTGCCGAGCCGGACCACTGAGTCTGGTGGCTGTAGGACTGATCTTCAAAGATCTTGCCGGTAACGCCTTCATCGAAGACCTGTCCACCGTAGGTCCAGCCACCGTCCTTTGGACGCTCGTCAGCTGGGATGCCGGCCGGGCGGTAGAAGTAACCGATGCGAGCGTACTGGTGGCGCTCATCAAAACCGAGCTTGCGGTCGGCAACCAGCGAGAAGATAATCTCTTGCCCGTTAACGCTGTACTGATTGGCATTCTCGTCGGTCAGTGGCCAAGTGTCCCAGACCCAAACCTTTTCGTTGCTCATGTCAGGGAAGTCCTGAGGAACCGTTGGCATGGTGTACTCCGAAGGAAGGGAGTTCTCACGAGATCCAGCATCTGGATCGGACATGGCCTTGATCTGCTTAGCATCGGCACGGGTCCAACGAGAAGTGAAATTCTCGGTTGGGCTGTAGGCCTTTTGAGTGTGCTCAGTTGGTGCAGGGAACCCTGGCACTGGCTCGGTTGCTGCCATTGCTGGCGTTGAAACCAAGGATACTCCCAGCGCTGAAATGCTCAGCGCAGCGACAAGAATGCCGCGTTTGGTGCGTTGCTTGTTCACGATTGTTTGCCTTCGTTCGATATGGAATCGGACAATCGCTCGGGCTGCGACACACGCTCTCTCCACAGACGAATCTAAGGAATCACATAGCTGAAGTCAATCAGTTCAAAACGTTTTGGAAGCAGGATCACATTATTTAGGAGTCTTTATGAAAGCCTCGTCACATTGTTTGCAAAACGTTTTGGTTGTTCGCTAGCGTAGTTGACTGTCACTCGTAGTGACTCACGATCTCTCCCCCAAATTTTTTGCGACGACGTACTCGCGCCGTCGCTTTTCTCTGGCGTTTGCAACGACATGAAGGAAAGACCGATGACACAACCAAAGACCACAAAGGCCAAAGTTATAGTTACTACGGCCGTCGTCTGCGTCCTAGTCATATTCGGCCTAATCTCATGGAACTCCTTGCGCCCAGAACCTGAGGCTACCGCTACCGACAGCCCACAAGACGGCCAGGTTGCCGAGCAATTCCAGCGCCCTGAGAACTGGTCAGAATACCGACCGGCTAATCACCTCACCCCCGATCAGAACTGGATGAACGATCCGCAACGCCCGTTCTTTCTTGATGGCGTGTGGCACTTCTATTACCTCTACAACGCTGATTACCCGGACGGCAACGGTACTGAGTGGTACCACGTCACCTCCACTGACCTAGTTCATTGGAAAGACGAAGGTGTTGCCATCGAAAAATACAAAAACGGCTTGGGCGACATCTGGACAGGCAGCGCGGTAGTCGACACCGAGAACACTGCGGGATTCGGTAAGAATGCCGTCGTCTCATTAGTCACTCAGCAAGTTGACGGTGTACAGCGTCAATCGTTGTTCTACTCAACCGACGGCGGCTATTCCTTCACTTCTTACGAAGGCAACCCAGTCATGGATAACCCCGGCGTCGAGGCTTGGCGAGATCCAAAGGTTGTCTGGGACAAAGAACGCAAGCACTGGCTCATGCTGTTGGCTGAAGGCAACAAGATAGGTTTCTACACTTCTAAGGATCTGAAGTCTTGGAGTTACCAATCCGGTTTTGAAGCTCCGAACCTAGGCACTGTCGAATGTCCCGACTTCTTCCAAATGTCAGTAGACGGAGACCCAGAACGTACCACTTGGGTCCTTGGCATTAGTGCCAATGGCGAAAGCTCAGGTCGCACCACCGGATACACCTATTGGACCGGCGATTTTGACGGCAAGACTTTCTTCCCTACCGAGGCAGAGCCACAATGGCTCGATGCCGGGTCTGACTTCTACGGTGCAGTGACCTGGGATGACCCGAACGCGGAAACTCCTCTGGCGCATCGCTACGCTCTGGGTTGGATGAACAACTGGGCCTATGCTGGCGACCTCCCACTCAGCGATTGGTCGGGTGGATCCATGTCCACTGTCCGTCAGCTGTCCTTGCGTGATGTTTCGGGAAAGCCAACCCTATTTTCCGAACCAATCGACGCTGTAAACGAGCTTTCTGGAGACCCAGTCCAGGGCGAAGCGCAAAATGTTTCCAAGGACCAGAGCGCTTCGCTGGGTCAAACTACAACGGATTCGTACCGAGTCCAGATTGACCTCGCTCAAGACGAAGACTCCCCTACCGATGAGTCTCAACTTCAGATCAAAGACACCGATGGATCATCGGTGACCGTCGGCTATAGCTTCAAAGACCAAACTCTGTTCCTCAACCGGGACAATGACAAGGTCGCCTCAACCATGCCCGAGGCCTACCGCCAAATTCGCACCGAGCACCTGCCCAGCGAAAATGGATCTGTGAGCTTGGATATCGTGGTTGATACCACCTCAATGGAAGTTTTCGCTCAGGATGGCCGAACTACATTGAGTTCAGTAACCTTCCTGTCACCGGGCAAGCATGAGTTAAACCTAAAGTCCTTGGGCGGGACTACTGATCTGCGCAGTTCCAGTGTGGCCCCTATGGCAGTGGCAGAGACTATTGAGAAATAGTTCCCGGTACAGACCGCGTTAGACATTATTCCTTGGGCACTGCAACGGAGTCACGTTGCACCAACTGGCAACGCAACAGCTCCGAGTCATTGGCCGTTCGATCACCGGAGATTTCAGCGAAAAGTTGGGATACCGCCCAATGCCCCATCTCATAGTGGGGCAAAGCTACAGTACTGAGAGTGGGTAGCAGGGCTTGGGTGATGAGTTGGAGATCATCGACTCCAATGACAGATAGGTCATCAGGAATGCTCAGTCCCAGATCTGCCGCTACCTGATAAACACCCATGGCCATTTCATCATTGAAGCAGAAGATTGCGGTGGGACGGTCTTCACGCTCTAGCAAGGCTCTCCCTGCTTCGCGTCCTCCCTTGGCGCCGGTAGACTTCGCGGCAATCCAGGATTCGTTCACATCGATGCTAGCGTCAGCCAACGCTTGCCGAAAGCCACGCTCACGGCCCAGCGCTGCAGGAACTCGGGTTGCTACCGTGGCAAATCCGATCTTTTTATGGCCAAAGCTGATCAAGTGATTCGTCGCATCCACACCGATCCGATGCTCATCCGGAACCACCGAAGAATGACCCGTATTTGTACTGGAAGCATTAGCCACCACAACAGGTACGCCCGTGAGCTCTGGAGGAATCTGCACTTCTTGGTGCCACATCCGAGCATAAATCAGACCATCAACACGGTGATCCATGAGGGTTCGGATCCCCAATAATTCTCGCTGTTTATCACCGGTAGAATCCAAAGCAAGAACCACGCTTTGGTGTAAGGCTGCAGCGTCTTGCGCACCGCTAATGAGTTGCCCTGCATACGGTGTGACGGCGATAGTATCGCTGAGCAATCCGACCGTGAACGTTCTCGAACTACGCATTCCACGCGCGCGAAGGTCCGGTGAGTAACCCAATTTTTCGGCCGTCGCCAATACACGAGTACGTGTTTCTGGGTTGATCGCACGAGCTCCGCTCAAGGCGTGCGAGACCGTTGTTGGTGATACGCCCGCGGCCGCAGCGACATCGCGGATCCCCACTCGGGCAGAGGCCCGAACCTTCTTATTCATAACAATACTTTTTCACATTCTTTGCTTATCTAACTAACCAAAGAGTGCAGCCATTGAAAACCAAAGAGCCAATTTACCGTGATTGAGCCAGCACAGAAACAGGTCTTCGAGATTCTCGCGGTGCCAGCTTTGGCATAACGCGCGGTCGGCCACCCAACAGCCACACATCACCAAAGTAGTTGTCGATCCTTAGTTCTGAACTAAGAGATTGACAGTTGGCTCAACACGAATGCTGTTCCGGTCAATTCTCAAATGCCACGATTTGCTCAAAACAAAAGTGTGAGATGAAGATCTTTCCATGAATCTCAAAGGTCAACTCTGTAGGATCAAGGGTGTCTGCGTTATTCCCATTTCCAGCCCTCGGCTGAAATTGGCCTGCCAAGTTCATCGAATGGCTGGGCAGGGAATAATCTAGGAGTACAAACTTATCTTCGGCAGAACCTGCCCGTTGGTAAATGCGTTTCATCGCAGCACGCACCACACAGATAGTCCAGCAGAAACGAAGGCAACACTTTGAACGGCAATGCCACCTTTAAACACCACAACGTTGCGCTCTTATCAGTGAACAGTGTTCTCGCGCCCGAGGTGGTGACCTCATCCGAATTTGATGAGCGGCTGGCTCCAAGTTTGAAACGTTTGCGGTTGTCCAAGAAACTGCTCGAACGAGTGTCCGGCGTCAAAGAACGACGCTGGTGGTCTAAAGGCATGGAATTTGACGATGCCGCTATCGTTGCCGGTAAAAAGGCATTAAAAGAAGCTGGCGTTGATGCCAGCGAAATCGGTCTGCTTATTAATACGTCGGTGACTCGTCGCAACCTTGAGCCATCGGTTGCCTCCAAGGTTCATAACGGCCTCGGACTGCCATCTTCGGCAATGAACTTCGACGTGGCCAACGCCTGCCTCGGATTTGTTAACGGCATGAGCCTAGCCGCAAATATGATTGATTCCGGTCAGATCAAGTACGCCCTGATTGTCGCCGGCGAAGATGCCAAGGCCACACAGGAGACCACCTTCGAGCGATTGAACGCTGAAGGCTCCACCCGCGAAGACTACATGCGAGAATTCGCTACCTTGACCTTGGGCTCCGGCGCAGCAGCGGCCGTAATCGGCCCAGCGGACGCACACCCAGATGCGCACCGCATTGTTGGCGGAGTCTCGCGTGCCGGCACCGAGCACCACGAATTATGTGTCGGCGGACCCGATGGCATGTTCACCGACACCAAGGGCCTACTGGATAACGGCCTGGAACTGGTTGTGGATGCCTGGGACGAAGCCCACCGCACCGGCTGGGAATGGAAGTCAATGGACCGTTACGTCACCCACCAGGTCTCCAAGTCCTACACCAGCGCAATTATCAAGGCTGTCGGGCTGGTCAAAGACCGTGTGCCCATCACCTTCTCCAAGTGGGGCAACGTGGGTCCTGCCTCCCTACCAATGACTTTGTCGCAAGAAGCTGAAACGCTGAAGTCCGGCGACCGTGTTTTGTGCATGGGCGTAGGCTCGGGACTTAATACCGCGATGATGGAGATTGTCTGGTGACCGAGATTTTCCCCGGCGTCAAGGAAATCTACTCAAAGTATCTCGATGTTCCATCCACATCTGAGGTGGATGGCTCCACGGGTGCCACCTATCGCTGGCACGTACTAGATAACGCAGCCGCGCTCGCAGAACGTGGCATCACTCCGGTGGGTACGCTGCTATGCGTTCATGGCAATCCCACCTGGTCCTACCTCTGGCGTAGCCTGCTCAACCACGTTACAGAAAACAACTTGGCGTGGCGCATTGTCGCGGTAGACCAGTTAGATATGGGTTTCTCCGAGCGCACCGGCAAGTTCCGTCGCTTAGCAGACCGCGTTAATGACCTTGAGGATCTCGCCGAGGCTCTAGAAATTGGCGATAACGTCACCACCGTTGGTCACGACTGGGGCGGAATCATCTCCTTGGGTTGGGCAGTGTCCCACCAGGATCGATTGGCCAACGTCGTATTGACCAACACCGCGATCCACCCGGCAGGTTTTGAACTGCCTTCCGCCCTCAAGCTTGCCTCCCACCCAGCCGTACATGGCTGGGGAACTAAGACAACCCCAGCTTTCCTGAAGGTCACCCACTCGCTGGCGCAACCAGCATTGGCACCCGAGGTACGCAACGCGTTCATGGCCCCTTACACCAACGCCGAAGCACGCGATGGTGTGGCCAACTTTGTTGCCGATATCCCGTTTGATGATTCACACCCAAGTCGCAGTGCGCTGAATGATATTTCGGAAGCCGTTCGGACGCTGCGCGTGCCGGTACTCATGTTGTGGGGTCCTAAGGATCCAGTCTTCTCAGATCGCTACCTGCGCGATTTGATCTGGCGTTTGCCCCAAGCTCAGGTGCACCGCTTTGAAGGTGCCAGCCATCTGGTGGGCGAAGACCGCGATATCGCCTCCCCCATCTTCCAGTGGCTAGCTAATCGCGTCGACGCCGCGGGCGCTGAGCGTGCACAGTCCGCCAACGACTATCAGCCGATGCTTGCCGAACTTGATTCGCGCGTGAGCGATCAGAGCCCAGCGGTCGTCGACATCCATCCGCCACGTACCCTGTCCTGGGCTCAGCTAGGCCAACGGGTGAATTTTCTCGCCGCCGGCCTACAGCACATTGGGGTCAAGCCTGGGGACCGGGTCAACCTGCTGGTTCCCCCGGGTATCGAGCTGACCTCGCTGATCTATGCGTGCCTACGTTTGGGTGCGGTGATTGTTGTGGCCGATGCGGGTTTGGGCACCAAGGGTCTGGGTCGCGCCATCAAGGGTGCTGGACCTAGCTTCCTGATCGGCATCGATCGCGCACTGAGCGGTGCGCGCTTGCTGAACTGGCCGGGTATCAAGATCGCGGTCAGCAACTTGTCGCCTACCAAACGCAAGCTACTCGGTGTCTCGCATACCCTCGAAGAATTGCTGGAAATTGGCGAACAACAATCTGGCGAGGCCCCGAACTTCGTGGCTGCTGATCCGGATGCCGATGCAGCCATTCTTTTCACATCCGGCTCCACCGGTCCAGCCAAGGGTGCGGTCTACACGCACCGTCAGCTCGCTGCAATGCGCGATACTCTGCGCGAGACCTACGATCTGAAAGCGGGTTCCGGGCTAGTTGCAGGATTCGCTCCCTTCGCTCTGCTAGGTCCGGCCTTGGGTGCCACCTCAGTCACTCCAGACATGGATGTGACAGCTCCACGAACGCTCACGGCCTCAGCCTTAGCCGAAGCGGCTACGGCGATCAACGCCACCGCCGTTTTTGCCTCCCCTGCAGCCCTGGCCAACGTGCTGGAAACCGCCTCGGAGCTGAACACCGCGCAACGTAAGAAGTTGGCCGCGGTTTCCCTGTTGCTTTCCGCCGGGGCACCAATTCCCGAGCCACTGCTTGCAAAGGTTCAAGATCTGGTGCCCAATGCCCAGGTACACACCCCTTATGGGATGACCGAGGCGCTTCCGGTTACGGATATTGATCTAGCCGGGATCCGAGAGGCCGGCAACGGTAACGGTGTTTGTGTAGGTACAGCGGTCGCCGGTGCTACGGTCGCAATCGCCCCGATTGACGCCTTGGGCGTTGCCGGCGATCGACCGCAGTACACCCCTGGAGTCACCGGCGAAATCTTGGTCCGCGCACCGCATGTCAAGGATCGCTACGACCGTTTGTGGATCACCGAAAGCGCTAGCAGCTCGATTGCTGGTTGGCACCGCACCGGCGATGTTGGACACCTCGATGAGAACTCTCGGCTCTGGGTTGAGGGCCGTCTGATCCATGTCTTGAGCACCGCTACCGGGGCCATTACCCCGGTAGCTGCCGAGAATGCAGTGCAGTCGGTAGCTGGGGCCGGTCGTGCCGCGTTGGTAGGCGTTGGACCGGCAGGAACCCAGGCCGCAGTCGTGGTTATGGAGACCATCCCGCCAGCCCGAAAGGCAGGCCCGGCGAGTACGGTTTTGACTGCCAAGATCCGTGAAGCCGTGGCGGCCACCGGCACCGAGGTTGCCGCCGTGCTGGTGGTACCGACCCTGCCGACGGATATTCGTCATAATTCGAAGATTGATCGTGCCGCGCTGGCGCAATGGGCCAGCACGAGCCTTGCCGGCGGAAGGATCCGCAAACCATGAGCGAACCTGAGAACCAGTTAGCACCCCGCAGGGTCTTAGTGACCGGAGCCAGCGGAATGCTCGGCGGCGCGGTGGCGCAGCTACTGCGCGAGAAGGGTCACCATGTACGGACCTTCCAACGCCGTGCCTCACAAGCTGCCACCGACGAGGTTCAAGGTTCATTGACCGATCCGGCCGCGCTGGCTCGTGCTGTTGAATCCATGGACGCGGTTATCCACTTGGCTGCCAAGGTCTCCTTTACCGGACACTGGCAGGAATTTGTGGATACCAACATCACCGGCACCGAGAACCTGCTCAAAGCTGCTCAAACCGAAGGAATCAGGGACTTTGTCTTTGTCTCTTCGCCTTCGGTGGCGCACTTTGGTGATTCGCTGGCTGGCGCAAGTGCCGGTACCGCTAACCCTGACCTGGCCCGTGGTTATTACGCTCGCTCCAAGGCGGCAGCCGAACTGGTCGCGCTGGCTGCGGACTCGACAGACTTCCGTGTCACCTCGATCCGCCCACATGTGGTGTGGGGTCCGGGTGATACCCAACTGGTAGAACGAGTCATCGATCGTGCCAGGGGTGGGCGTTTACCATTGCTCGATCAGGGTGCCGCACTGATTGATACCACTTACATCGACAACGCCGCTTCGGCAATTGTTCGTGGCTTAGAACGCATGGACCATGCCCATGGTCGTGCCTTGGTTGTCACCAACGGTGAACCGCGCGCCGTGGGTGAACTGATGGCTGGAATCTGTGAGGCTGGCGGCGCTCCAGCGCCCAAGCTCAACGTCCCGGGTTGGTTGGCCCGCGGTGCTGGTTCGATCATCGAGAAGGTATGGTTGGCCGCTGGTTCACGCAATCTTGTCCACGATGAACCACCGATGACTAGGTTCCTGGCCGAACAGTTGTCCACCGCCCACTGGTTTGACCAGCGTGAAACCCAAGAGGCACTCGACTGGAAACCGGCAGTGAGCATCGATGAGGGTTTAGCCGCTCTCAGAGCCCATTACCAGCAGTCTTAGATCTGGCAGCATTCAGCGAACGTCATGAATTGGCGCGGACTGAGCTATAGCGAGCAAAGCGTTGTACCTTGAAATGATGGGCAACAAGATTTCGTACCAAGGTGAAGCCGGCTCCAATTCCAATATGGCCTGCACAGAACAATTCCCTGAAATGCAGGCAGTTCCGTGCCCCAGCTTTGAGGATGCCTTTGCCATGGTCGAATCGGGCGAAGCGGATTTGGCGATGATTCCCATCGAAAATTCTTTGGCTGGCCGTGTTGCCGATATCCACGTTCTACTCCCAGAATCTAATCTGCAGATCGTTGGCGAACACTACCTGCGCATCCGATTCGACTTGCTGGGACTGCCAGGTAGCAGTGTCGAGCAAGCTACAGAGGTGCACAGTCACATTCATGCCTTGGGGCAATGCCGTAAGGTCATCCGCGAAAACCAGTTAACCCCGGTCATTGCCGGCGACACAGCTGGCTCCGCGCGTGAGGTCAGGGACTGGAACGACCCCACAAAGTTGTCCCTCGCTCCCCCGCTGGCTGCTGACCTCTACGGACTAGAGGTCCTCGCCTCGGGCGTTGAAGATGACCCCACCAACACCACACGCTTTGTCGTATTGGCACGAAAGCAAGAACTACCCATTCGTACCCAGCTACCCGAAGCAGCCGTGACCACGCTGGTCTTTAAGGTACGTAACGTGCCCAGTGCACTGTACAAAGCACTGGGTGGGTTCGCCACCAACGGCGTGAACATCACTCGCTTGGAAAGCTACATGGTCGGCTCAACCTTCGCTGCCACCACGTTTATGATCGATGTTGAGGGACACCCTGAAGATTTAGCGGTGCGTCTGGCCCTGGAGGAACTTGAGTTCTTCACCTGGGAAATCAAGATTCTGGGAACCTACGCAGCCAGTGAACACCGCAAGAGCACTGCCGCAGCATTTGTTTAGCTAGCACCGAGATCAGTCTGTGAACTTCTGTTCTTCGACGATCTGCTTCTGATACGGTTTGCCGAGGTATGAGAAACTCAGTGTTTTCGTCTCGTATTTTTGGCTGCCCGTTATGAACTCACGGCTAGTGAAATTCGTGGTGGGCAACGCCCATGAACGGCCACGATCAATTTGAGGCAACGACTCAAAAAAGTGCTGCCCTTTCTGCACGTTGGGATGGATCAGCTCACTGGAATGACGGTTGCCACTGCATTCGATGCGAACGTTGGTCACCGGAATTCGATGTTCGTTGGTGACAACAACCCCCCATTTGGGTTGCTCGGAGTTGCTGACTTCAGCTTTGACCCAAACCGCGTTCACGCCGCTGAGGATGTCTTCTTCTTTTTGAGCAGCTAGCTCACGTTTATCCTGTTTGCGCCACCAGAAGACTACAACGGCGGCCATTGCGCTCAGAGCCATGATCCAGTTGGGAATCGTTTCTGAAAATATGTAAAGTCCGTCGCCACTCATAGGTGCAGATTATCAAGCCGCTCACCTTATTCAAGAGGGTACTGAAAAAATTACACTTCGTTCACGGATGTTCACCCGCTCGATCCACAATCGTTACCGAATCATTAGGCGCTCCAAGAATACCGGCGCTCCGGACGCCCCACTCCCCCATATCGAAGATTTACCCGAGCCAAATTCTCTTCCGCTAGGTACTCCAGGTACCGGCGAGCGCTCACTCGCGAAGTGCCGAGCTTTTCGGCCGTTTCGGTGGCAGAAATTGGGTCCACCGATTCCTTGACGATGTTCTCAACTAGGGCCATGGTTTCGGCACTACATCCTTTGGGTAGCGGACGACGGTCCTGGCCCCCAAGCCCAAAGAGTCGATTGACGTCTGCCTGCTTCAGTTCGTGATCAGCTGATGCCTGAAGCGGTTGATAGGTCTTGGCATAGTGTTGGAGCCGCTCGCTTAGGTCATCCCAGGAGAACGGCTTCATCAGGTAGTGAACAATTCCGCCACGCAGTGCACGGCGAACCGTCTCCATTTCCCGGGCAGCGCTGATGACAATCACGTCAAGTTCGGGTTGAACTTCGCGTAATCGTTGTAGGAGATCTAGTCCGCTCATATCTGGCAGATGGATATCCAGCAACGCCAAATCCGGGGTCAGTTCCGCGGCCGCTTTGATGGCATCCTTAGCGGTGTGGGCAACCGCCGCGACACCGAACCCTGGTTCCTTGTTGACGAATCCGGCGTGCACCTTTGCCACCATAAAATCATCGTCGATCACCAGAACTTTGATCACTAGATCGGTCCTACTTCCTCAGTGTTGCGGTAAATCTTGCACCATCGTCGTTGACGGCTTCAATGTCTCCTTCACGGCGCCGACAGACTAGTCGGCTGAGCGCTAGCCCAAAGCCCCTGCCTCCGGAAACGCTGGTGTCCTTGGTGGAGAATCCTTGAGTGAAAATTTCACTCATTGCTTCATCAGCAATCCCTATTCCATTGTCGCTGACCACCACGGTAACCCAACCATGATCATCGGCTATCGACAGACTAATCCTTGGCGCTGCGCTTTGTGCAACGGCATCCATGGCGTTATCGATGAGGTTGCCGATCACGGTGGTCAGGTCACGAGCGGTTTGTTCATCTCCGCGGTCCAGTTTTGTATGTTCGGAAACTTCGAAGTGGATTCCTCGTTCCGCACACACGCTAGATTTGGCAATGAGCAAGGCAGAAATAGTTGGTTCAGCAATTTGCGCGAGAACATTTTCCAAGACCTTACTACGGCTGAAACTCACTCCGTCAATAAAGCGAACCACCTCGTGATATTCCTCTAACTGGATCAGCCCAGAGATCGCGTGAAGGTGATTGGCGAACTCGTGGGTCTGGGCTCGCAGCATATCTGCAGTGGCCTTACTGTCTCCGAGCTCTTGCTCCAGTAACGTCAGTTCCGTCCTGTCTCTAAACGTAGTGACCGAACCCAAGTCTTTGCGCGCGGTTTTCACCGGCATGCGGTTGAACACGACGACTCGCTCACCAATGAGGAATTGCCTATCCGGCTGCTGTTGGTTGGTGGTTAATGCGTGGCTCACCTGCGGAGCGACTTGTAGCTCTGCCAACGTTCTCCCTACACAATTTGAGGGCAGTTGCAGTAGCTCAATGGCTATATCGTTGGCCAACATGATTCGACTGTCCGGTGATACGGAGATGATGCCTTCTTTGACGCCATGCAACAGTGCTTCACGGTGTTCAAAAAGCTCTGCAATTTCCTGAGGCTCCATGCCACGAGTTTGGTGTTTGACCCTGCGCGAGAGCAACACCGATCCGGTGGCACCAAGGACTACCGCGATAACCAAGGTAATTAGTGCGCTGGGAGCAATTTCTTGGACAAGTTCCTGTGTGCTTGGGTAAGCCTGTCCGGCGCTGACAATGCCCACCATTTGCCCGTCGTCGGCAAGCACTGGAACTTGAGCGATGAGCAGGTGATCCCCGTTGCGATGCACCTCACCGGTCCAACCCCTGCCACGTTCCACCAGCGATTGCGGATGGAGGATTGAAGTTCCCACTTCATCGGGGAATGTGGAGGTGACGATCATGCCCTGTTCATCGGCCAGCGTCACGAACTGTAGACCTGAAATGCTTCGGGTAGTCTCAGCCATGGCAGGCAGAGCAGAACCCATTTCTGGCGCGGCTTGTGGCATTAGCTCGCGCATGAGCGGATTAGCCGCCAAGGATTCGGCTGCGGACAAACTGCGCCGACCTTCTACCGTTTCAAAGTTGTTGGTGGACTGAATCAGCGAAACTGTGACCACACCGATCAGAACAACCGCGATGATCATTAACTGCAAAATGAGGTACTGACCTGCGAGCGAGATCTTCCGAGCAAAGTAATTGCCGAAGTGTGATGCCTTGAAGCTCACGCATTCACCTTCCCGAGATCCCATAATTCTTGGCCAGTGGCCCTTAGGAAATGTTACCGAAGTTCAAATGACTTAAATCACATTTTTTGGTTACACAATGAACAGTATTTTCTTTGAGTACGCAAGAGTGACCCAGTTCACAATGCGACGTACGGTTGCATTACTCGCAACTACGATGAAAGCAACGAGGCTGAAATCAATGAAAACTTTCAAGACCTTCCGGGCGCTGACGGCAATCGCCGCCACCGCTGCACTGGCTCTGGGGGCCACGAGCTGTGGCGTCACCTCCGAAAAGTCGAGCTCCGATGCAGGCAGCTCAGACGGGCCGATCGCAAATCTTCGCATCATGGTGCCAAACACTCCAGGTGGTGGCTATGACACCACCGCACGTGTGGGCGCCAAGGTCATGGATGACGCCAAGCTAGCCACCAACCCAGAAGTCTTCAACCTCGCGGGTGCTGGTGGCACGGTGGGTCTGGCCCGTTTGATCAATGAAAAGGGCAACGGCGATCTTGCCATGCTCATGGGTCTAGGCGTGGTTGGTGCTAGTTACACCAATGACACCGACGGCAAGCTGACCGACACTACCCCTATCGCCAAGCTGATCGAGGAGCCAGGAGCCATTATGGTTTCCAAGGACTCTCCGTACAAAACCATTGATGATTTGGTCGCAGCATGGAAGAAGGATCCCAAGAACATCTCCGTCGGCGGTGGTTCCTCCCCTGGCGGCCCTGACCACTTGCTTCCAATGCAACTTGCAGAAGCAGTCGGCATCGATCCAAAGGACGTGAACTTCGTTTCCTTCGATGGTGGTGGCGACCTACTCCCGGCCATCTTGGGTGACAAGGTAGACGTCGCCGCTTCGGGTGCTGGTGAGTACATGCAGCAGATCGAAAAGGGCTCGGTACGCGTACTAGCCACCAGTGGCGAGAAGCCACTGGAAGGCGTGGATGCTCCAACCCTGAAAGACTCCGACATCGACCTGGTCTTCTCGAACTGGCGCGGTCTTGTAGCCCCTCCAGGTATCTCTGACGAAGACAAGACCAAGTGGGTAGAACTCATGACCAAGATGCACGAATCCGAAGAGTGGAAGACTGCGCTGAAGACCAACGGGTGGACCGACGCCTTCATGACCGGTGATGACTTCTCCAAGTTCCTCACCGAGCAGGATGAGCGCGTAGCTAGCGTACTGAAGACCCTGGGTCTGGCGTGAGCTCAGTAAGCACCGCAAAGAAGAAACGCGTCGAACTTCTGTTCGCCGCGTTTCTTCTTCTCGTCGGAATCATTGTGTTTGTTGACGCGTCGCAGCTACACGCGACGTACTCCCAGGCCGATGCCATTGGGCCTAGGGCAGTTCCCTATATCGTGTCGGGAATCCTCATCCTCTCGGCTATCGCCCTGAGTATCAGTGTGGCCCGTGGCAATCTAGCTGAAGGCGATGACGGCGAAGACGTTGACCTGAGCCAACCTTCAGACTGGAAAGTTCTCATCCCCCTGCTGGGATTCTTCGTACTAAACCTGCTGCTGATCAACTGGGCCGGTTGGGTCATTTCCGGAACAATCCTATTCTTTGGCGTGGCGACCAGCTTGGGCGCTCGCCGGTGGGTCTTGACGCTGATCATTTCATTGGTTCTGGCGTTGGGATCTTTTTACGGCTTCTATCTAGGGCTGGGCATCAAGCTGCCAGCCGGAATTCTTTCGGGGGTGCTGTAGGTGGATACTCTTAATCTGTTGATGGGTGGCTTCGAGTCCGCTCTCACCCCAGTCAACCTGTTATTCGCCTTCGCGGGCGTTGTTCTGGGCACCGCTGTTGGTGTTCTTCCCGGCATTGGGCCAGCCATGGCAGTGGCACTTCTTTTGCCGCTGACCTTCGGCATGGAAACTTCCAGTGCGTTGATCATGTTTGCCGGCATCTACTACGGCGGCATGTATGGCGGTTCCACAACCTCCATCCTGTTGAACACACCTGGTGAATCAGCAACCGTGATCACCGCCATTGAAGGCCACAAGATGGCTAAGGCTGGTCGCGCCTCGCAGGCTCTGGCCACCGCAGCTATCGGCTCTTTTGTCGCCGGTACCATCGGTACGGCACTGCTGGTGACTGTCACCCCGATTGTGGTGAAGTTCGCCGTCAGTTTGGGTGCACCAAGCTACTTTGCCATCATGGTCCTTTCGCTAGTTACGGTCACTGCCGTATTGGGCTCCTCCAAGATCCGTGGATTTGCCGCCCTCGGTTTAGGATTGGCGATCGGACTGATCGGTATGGATCCAGTGTCGGGGCAAAAACGACTAACCTTCGGTTTTGCCCCGCTGATTGACGGCATCGACATCGTTGTTGTTGCCGTAGCTATTTTCGCGATCGGCGAGGCCCTGTGGATTGCTGCCCACCTTCGCAGGACACCAGCACACACCATCCCCGTGGGCACACCTTGGATGGGCAAAGAAGACTGGAAACGATCCTGGAAGCCCTGGCTTCGCGGTACAGCCTTCGGCTTCCCCTTTGGCGCTTTGCCTGCCGGCGGTGCAGAAGTCCCAACTTTCTTGTCCTATGTGACCGAGAAAAAGCTCTCCAAACACCCTGAAGAATTCGGTCACGGTGCCATCGAAGGTGTCGCCGGTCCTGAAGCCGCCAACAACGCCTCGGCGGCCGGAACCCTGACACCGATGCTTGCGTTGGGCCTTCCTACCAACGCCACCGCTGCAGTGATGTTGGCGTTCTTGACCATGAAGGGCATCCAGCCTGGCCCGTTCCTCTTCGAGAATGAACCGGATCTGGTCTGGGCACTGATTGCCAGCCTGTTTATTGGCAATACGTTGTTGCTGTTGATCAACCTGCCATTGGCGCCACTGTGGGCCAAGTTGCTGAAGATTCCACGCCCCTACCTGTACGCGGGAATCTTGTTCTTCGCGACCCTCGGCGCCTTCTCCGTGAACATGCAGGTTGCTGATCTCTGGATCTTGCTGCTCATCGGCTTGCTGGGCTTTGCACTGCGTCGCTTCGGTTTGCCGGTATTACCGTTGATCCTTGGTGTCATCATCGGTCCGATGGCCGAAGAACAACTACGTAAGACATTCCAGCTTTCCTCGGGTAGCGCATCAGGAATCTGGAGCGAGCCTCTGGCTGTTGGAATCTACGTTCTGATTGCCGTGCTGTTGTTATTACCGGTACTGATCCGCTTCATCAGGCGCTCACGCGGTGTGAATACCACCGTTGCTGACCAAGTCCTTGGCGAAGCACCAGAACAGCCAAAGCACAAGGCCGGCGTGGCCTACGAAGGTCGCTCAGATGAAGAAAGGAACGATTCATGACCATCGTTGTTGGATACATTCCTTCCGAAGAAGGCGAAGTTGCGTTGTCCCGAGCCATCGAAGAAGCCAAGCAGAAGAATTCCCGATTGATCGTGGTCAATTCTTCGAAGGGAGACCAATTGGTCGATGACCGACTCATCGATGCCAAACAGCATCATGAACTCGAAGCACGACTAACTCATACTGGTCTCGACTTTTGGATTCAACGTCAAAGTCAGGGAATTGACGCTGCAGATCAGATTCTGCACGTAGCCGAAGCACAAAGGGCAGAACTGATTGTTATTGGACTTCGTAAACGAACTGCCATGGGTAAGTTCATTATGGGCAGTGTCGCACAGCGGGTATTGCTCCAGGCAGGCTGTCCAGTGCTTTCGTTGAAGGCAAAAAACGACTGGTAAACGTACTGTCAATAACCTTGGACAGAGCGATGGCCCGCACCAATTGGTGCGGGCCATCGCTCCTTGCTTTACTTCTGGTAAGGATTTGTCGGTGGAGTGGTTCCACCGTTGTTCGGATCAGCGGGACGAACCTGTGGGTTGCCCTGCGAAGGATACTGGGTTGTTGGGCTCGTGTAACCCTGCGGTGCTGGTGGGTTACCTGGCAATGGACCATGACCCGTGTCAGAAGGTGGGGTTCCCCCAGCTAGGCGAACAAGCTCAGCGGTATTCTCAGCCGTGCGAATCGACGCAATCAGCGATTCAAGGCCGGCACGGATCAAGCACAGGTAAACCAAGACGAACAGCGGCCCGAGGATGATCAATACCAAGAATCCAAGAAGCGTGTCTTCCACGAAGGCGCTGATTACCATTCCCAGGTAAGCAACAGCCAACATGATCATGACCAAGATGTAGATGATCTTGATAATTGAGGGAGTGATGAACTTTCTGAAGTTGAAATCAAATAGTGCTTTCATCCTTCTGCCTTCTCTCATGTCGAAACGAATGATATAGCCGAGCGTATCGAACTCTACGACAGGGCGAAAGCGAATCTAGAAAATAAGTACAGACCGACGTAATGATTGCCAACTTCTCATCACAACTTCTAGGCCTTAGAAATCGCTTCTTTAAGAGCTGCCAATAAGAGAGCTACCGAACTTGGGTTAGCGTTCGGTCCCATCAGTCCGATGCGCCACACGGTGCTGGAGTATTGGCCAACTCCCCCGCCAATTTCAATATTGAATCGATCCAACAAGTAACCACGCACCCTGGCAGAATCGACTCCTTCTGGAACATTCACGGTGGTCAGCTGGGGCAGCCGATGTCCTTCCTGCGCAAATAAGGTCAAGCCCATTTCCTGCAGGCCCACCTGCAACTCGGTTCCCGCCTGTTGATGACGGGCAGTCACTGCGTCCAGGCCCTCAGTAAGAATTCTGTCGATTCCCGCTTCCAACGAAGCAACCATCGCAACCGGTGCAGTGTGGTGGTAAGTTCGACCTCCGCCAGCCGACCCTGTGGCATAACCACCGAGCAGACCGAGATCCAAGTACCACGACTGTGGCTTTTGGACACGACGCTCAAAGGCACGGTCAGAAATAGTGAATGGTGCCAGCCCCGGAGCGACACCGATGCACTTTTGGGTACCTGCGTAACCAACATCAATGCCCCACTCATCGGCAAGCACCGGCATACCACCGATGGACGTCACTGCGTCAGTAATCAGCAAGGCATCACCCTTAATGGCACCCAGCGCAGCAATATCCGAGAGAACTCCCGTGCTGGTTTCGGCATGAACACCGGCAATCACCGATGGATTTGGATGCGCCTCAGCCACACGCTGAGCATCAATTGGCGTTCCATACTCATGATCAACGCGAACCACTTCTGCCCCCACCCGCGACGCAACTTCACACATGCGCTCGCCGAACAATCCGTTGATAGCGATTACGGCCACATCGCCAGGGTTGATCGTATTAACGAAGGCAGCTTCCATACCTGCTGAACCGGTGGCGCTCAATGGCAAAGTACGCAGATTTTCTGTACCCCAGAGGGTTCGCAGACCATCAGCCACATGATCCATTCTGGCTATAAAAGCCGGGTCTAGGTGTCCGAGTAGCGGAAGCCCTAAGGCCGCTGTTGCTTCTGGATAGGGATTGCATGGGCCTGGACCGAATAGGTGACGTTGAAGAACGCTCTCGCTCATGACTGCTCACTTTCATGTTGCTGTTTTTTCCAACTCAGACTCAGCGTATCCCCTCGACAAGGCGTAACGAAAGGTTACTTCCGCATCGTAGAATTAGTTCTTTTGTCTTGTGCAGTTCCCCTCTCACGTAAACTTTGAAGGACTCGTACTCGGCAATCTGACCTTGCTGATTCTGCATAAGAATGTTCAGCCGTAGACAATCAGTGAAGGGTTGCCGTGAAGACTGAAACCACCACCAGCCGACAGGTTGCACCATTATTTGCAGCAGGCTTCACCACTGCGTTTGGCGCCCACAGCATAGCCGCCGGACTCGGCGCAGAGTTTGATTCATTGGGGTCAAGCCTGCTGACCTTGGGCCTACTGCTAGCTGTTTACGATGTTGCTGAGGTCATTCTTAAGCCAGTATTCGGAACTTTGAGCGACCGAATCGGTGCCAAACCGGTCATACTTGGCGGCTTGGTGGTATTCACCATCATGTCTCTCTTAGGAATCTTCGCCAATTCAGCCTTGGCCCTGGGGCTAGTCCGGTTGGGCCAGGGCGCGGCAGCTTCAGCTTTTTCCCCCGCCGCCTCAGCGGCCGTGGCCAGACTGTCCGGTAAAAACACCGGACGTTATTTTGGCCGATACGGCGCGTGGAAGACACTCGGATATGTTTCTGGACCACTGGTGGGAGCAGGTCTAATTCTGTGGGCAGGCTTCCCTGCCTTATTCCTCTTCATGTCACTAATCTCCCTTGTTGCAGCGCTGTGGGTATGGCGCACCATGCCAAATCTGCCCATTCTCCCCAAAAAGCGCTACACCCTTAAAGACTTAGCCGGTCAAGTTGTAGAGCCAGGCTTCATAGTGCCAACGATGGTGTTGGCCGCCGCTACTGGTGCTTTAGGTACCGCCGTAGGATTCTTTCCAAACATTGGCTCGGAAATAGGTCTGACGAGCGTCGAAAGCATGGGTGTCGTTTCACTTCTTGCAGTGTGTTCGGCAGCTGTCCAACCATGGATTGGCCGTTTGGCGGACAGTGCCAGAGTTTCTTTCCGCCTCGGCGTGATGCTCGGATTGTCATTGATTGTTGCGGGACTGCTGATCGTAGCTCTGTTACCTGCCTTTATCAGCCTCCTGTTAGGGGCAGTTCTCTTGGGAATTGGCATCGGAATTACGACACCACTGGGTTTCGCTCATCTGGCATCAACAACTCCAGAAGAACGTATGGGACGCACCATGGGTTCAGCAGAACTTGGCCGAGAAGCCGGAGACGCTGGTGGGCCAATTCTCGTGGGAACGTTCGCCGCAGTAGCCACCCTGAGCGTTGGACTGGGTGTGCTGGCAGTAGTCATCATTGTTATTAACATCGTCGGTTTTCTGATGCTTCGCTCAACTAAGCCCTCAGTCAATCATGGAACTACCGCATAGAAACCTGAAAACAACATCACTGCGGTTGAAAGGTTCGCACCATTTGTATAAGTCTGAAAGGACGAATGCGAAAGGAGTACTCCGTGAAGAAAATCCTCATGGTCCTGACCAGCGTTTCCGAACTCGGTGCATCAGGAGAACCAACCGGTTATAACGTCGCAGAGGCTGCCCACCCTTGGAAGGTCTTCCGAGATTCAGGGCACTTTGTAGACTTTGCTTCCATCAAGGGCGGACAACCGCCACGGGACACCGTCGATACCGACGACCCGATTCAGGTCCAATTCACCGAAGACGAAACTACTCGTGCCGGCCTGTACAACACCGCGAGGGTAGAAGTCGTTGATCCAGAACAGTACGACGGTGTCTATCTCGTTGGTGGCCACGGCACCATGTGGGACTTCCCTAATAATGAAGGCCTGCAGAAACTAGTTGGCGCGATCTACAACAAGGGTGGCGTTGTCGGCGCAGTTTGTCACGGCCCGGCCGGACTGCTCGATGTCGAACTACACCACGGATTAAAACTGCTCAGTGGTAAGGATGTCGCAGCCTTTACCAACGATGAAGAAGTTGCCGTCGGCAAGGACAAGGTCATCCCGTTCTTCCTGGCTGACAAACTCACCGAGCAAGGCGCCAACCATATTGCCGCCGATAATTTCGAAGAAAATGTTCAGGTCTCTGAACGCTTGGTGACAGGTCAGAACCCGGCCTCGGCCGCAGGTGTCGCTAAGGAAATGGAAAAGCTTCTCGCGGAAGTCATCCATCAAGAAAAAGCAGCTGAGGAAGAAGCCGCCGAAGCTGAAGCAGAGTAGTCCGAACAGCGAATAAGGTCTGTCGTTATGTAACGACGTGACGTAATAGAAACGCTTGGACCCGTGTTCGCACACGAGTCCAAGCGTTTTTTACGTTCTGCAGTGACAATATGAAGCGTTCAAGATGTTTCTCGACGCAACACAATCACTGGTAGTGGCTACCCGTGCCTCAAACCTGATAGTCCTTGATGTGTAACCATCCCGAGTGGCCGAGAGACCTGGCTCTTTGACGCCGCAGCAACCGATCTTACCGATGAAGCATTCGCTCATGAAGATACGGTGCTAACGCCAGGACCGATGGAAAGGTGGCTTTGCCATGTCTTCGCAGACCCCAGATCACATTCTCACTACACATGCGGGGTCACTGCCACGCACTACTGAACTCCTGGCGGCTAATGCAGCCAAGGAGAACAACCCGCAGGACGTTGCACACTTCACCGAGTTACTCTCAAGCGCAGTAGTGGACGTAGTCCAGCGACAGCGTGAGGCTGGAATCGATGTCCCCAACGACGGCGAGTACGGGCATACCATGTCTTCCTCAGTGGACTACGGAGCGTGGTGGAACTACTCCTTTGCGCGTTTGGGTGGGTTGGAAGCCACGAATGTTGACCGCTGGGCTGAAGCCGAAGTACGTCGTTCTTCCCCCGGTAATCTCGTGCTCACCTCATTCCCGGACCGGCGTGACCGCCAGCGTTTTAATGAGGCATACTCGGATCCTTCCTCAGGTATCCTCACCAACCGCAAATCCACGACCCAGCCCAAGGTTGTCGCGCCGTTGACCTACACCGGGCACGATCTAGTGGCCTCGGATATCAATAACTTGAAAGTCGCCCTTGAAGCCACCGAAACCGAACAAGGGTTCCTTGCGGCTTTGTCTCCTGCCTCTTGTGCGCGTCTGGTCAATGATTTTTATACCAATGATGAGGAATACCTCTACGCTGCAGCAGACGCAATGCGTGAGGAATACAAGGCGATTCTTGACGCCGGACTGACATTGCAGATTGATGACCCTTCATTGGCCGAATCATGGGACCAGATCAATCCTGAACCGAGCCTAGAAGACTATCTGAAGTTCATTCAGCTACGTGTAGAAGCAACCAACTACGCACTGCGTGACCTGCCTGCAGAAAGAATCCGACTGCACGTGTGCTGGGGTTCGTGGCACGGTCCGCATACCACTGATATTGCCTTCGCCGACATTCTGGATTCGGTCCTACAAATCAATGCGGGCATGATTTCCTTCGAAGCCGGCAACGTCCGCCACGAGCACGAATGGCGCATCTGGGAAAACCGATCCCTGCCAGAAGGCAAGATCCTGATCCCTGGGGTCGTATCCCATGCAACCAACGTGGTTGAGCACCCCGAATTGGTCGCGGATCGCATCGAACGCTTCGCCAACCTCGTGGGTCGAGAAAACGTCATTGCGTCCACTGACTGTGGTCTTGGAGGACGTGTCCACCCACAAATCGCTACAGCAAAATTAGAAGCGCTAGGTGAGGGCGCACGTATCGCTACCAACCGTCTCTACGCCAAATCTTCAACGGTGATCTAGCTTTTCTTGCCTGTAATCAAACCCATGGTGGGCACTTCGCATTTTTGCGAGGTGCCCACCACTTTTGTTTTCCAGCATGTTGAAACTAGCCGTAGATATGAATGCTGCCGCCGTAGCCATCGGGAAGTCCTCGACCGAGCACCCAGCTGGTGAGCACTTCATGAACCTGTGCCAGCGATAGAGATTGCGGACCGAAACGTGCAACGTCGTCATCCGGAGCGCTAGAAGTATTTTCAGCGTCCGGGCCGTAGGCGATTCGCATGTTATAAGCGCTACCGTCCACCACCGCTAATTCCAGCATGAAATTCCCGTCTTCCAACCGCGCACCTTGTGCGTATCGACTCGCTGGTTCCTCACCTTCGAATCCAAAAGTATCTCCATAACCGGTGACCATACGCAGGATTTCGGGGATCTGTCCCGTTGATTCGAGTTCCTCCCAACCATAATTGCCGGTCACTTTCCAATACATCTGCTCTTCAAGCTCAGGATCAATCAATAGGAGGTTGAGTTCCTCCGCGCTGTACCAGTCGCGCAGGTTATCGAGCTCTAGGCTGCCAGAGACTTCAATCGTATTAATCATGAACACAGCATAAGTAAGGCCTGGGACAGGATGGCTAACGGATCAGTTCCCCATGCTCTACTGCAGGTATTGGCAAACCATAGTGGCCACGCAATGTGCTGTGCTCGTAATCGGTGCGGAACAATCCGCGGTCCTGCAACAAAGGAACTACCTGTTCGGTGAAAGCCTCAATTCCTGAGGGAAGCACCGGCGCCATAATATTGAACCCATCCGCGGCACCGGCCTTAAACCAGTATTCGATTCGATCGGCCAGTTGTTCGGGTGTCCCGGTGAACGTCAGATGGCCTCGACCTGGTCCCAGCTCTCTAATGATCTGGCGTACCGTGAGGTTCTTGCCGTAGCCCAGATCCAAAATCAGGTCACGACGTGAAGTGGACTGCTCCTTCGAAACCACTTTTTCAAGACCGTCGGGAAGCACCCTATCGAGTTTCAAAGTTTCTGGGTCGACGTGCAACTGCTGTGCCAAAGTCTTCTTGGCGTACTCCGGCAAGATCAGCTCATCCAAGGAATCAGCTAGTTCAAGGGCTTCAGCTTCGGTGGAACCAAGAATAGGAACAATGCCCGGCAGAACTTTCACCGAATCTGCCGAACGCCCATAGGTCCCCGCACGAACCTTGAGGTCCTGATAGAAGTCACGGGCCGATTCAAACGACTGGTGAGCTGTGAAGATCGCCTCTGCCCAACGGGCAGCGAAATCCTTTCCTGCTTCAGATGCTCCAGCCTGTATAAGCACCGGATGTCCTTGGGCCGAACGATGAACGTTGAGTGCACCGGCCACTTGGAAATGCTCCCCCACATGTTCGGCAGCATGTACCTTAGCCGGATCGGCCCACTTCCCACTGTTCTTATCTGCAATGACCGCGTCCGGTTCCCACGAGTTCCATAGCTTCTTGGCGACCGTCAGAAATTCATCTGCTCGGGCATAACGTGCAGAACTATCGTGCTGTTTTGGTTGAGAGAAGTTCTGCGCTGCCGCATCCCCCGCGGTCGTCACCACGTTCCATCCCGCTCGGCCGTTGCTGATGATGTCCAAAGATGCAAAACGCCGTGCCAAATTGTACGGATCGTTGTAGCTGGTTGAAGCGGTAGCGATCAGACCAATGTTCGTGGTCAGTGGCGCGATGGCCGACAAGATGGTCAAAGGGTCCAGGATCGATGCCGGTCGTTGAGCCACCGAGCCTTGTAGAAGTGGGCCATCAGCGAAGAAGATGGCATCGAGCTTCGCTTTCTCAGCCAATTGAGCCAGGTGAATGTAGTGCCCGATGTCCGTTCCTGCATGCGGATCACTTTCGGGGCGACGCCACGAGGACTCATGATGGCCGGTGGTGAGCAGAAAAGCGTTGAGGGTTAGCTTGCGGGTCATGGTTCAATTCCTTTGAGAATAGTGCGTGGTTAGGCGCGCGCCCAGCGGGAGAAGTGACGTTCCAGTGCGACAAGGGCTGCATTGACGACAAACCCGAGAACGGCAACGGTAAGAATGGCCGCATACATTTTGGGGATCAAGAAACTGGCCTGGGAGTTGGTGATCAGGTAACCAAGACCGGCTTTAGCCCCGATCATTTCGGCGGCAATCAGTACCAGCACGGCGGATGTTCCAGCCATGCGAATACCGGTAAAGATAATCGGCACCGAGGCCGGAAGAACTACCTTCGAAAAGATCTCGAAGTTGTTTAGTCCGAGCGTTCGCCCTGCACGAATCAACAGCGGATCAACGCTTCGAGCACCGAGGATGGTGTTTAGCAGAACCGGGAAGAATGCGGCGTATAGAACAATGCTCACCTTGGACAGCTCGCCAATTCCCAGTAGCAGGGTGAAAACAGGCAACAGGGCCAACGCTGCGGTGTTGCGGAAGACCTCCAAGAGCGGGTTCAGGAAATCTCCCACTTTGGAAAACCAGGCCACCACCAGTCCAACGGGTACGCCGATCACCACGGCCAAGAGAAATCCGATGGCTGAGCGTCCCAAGCTCGCAGAGACGTGGGTCAGCAGATCCCCGCTGATGATCATTTTCCAGAGTTGTTGGAGAACTTCGTGTAGCGGTGGCAAGAAGACTTTGGAAGCTGGTTCCAAGACAAATTGTGGGACCAGTTCCCATACGAGCAGAAATCCAATGATGGCCCCGGAACTGTACAGAGTTTTCCGTAAAGTTTTTCCGAGTCGGCCAGTTGAGTACTTAGCCGGCGCCACCGAGCGTTCAAGACTGATCTGCTGTTCTTCAAGGGTTAGGGTGCTCATGCGTGCGCTCCTGAAGTGATCAAAGTTTTCTCGAACTGTGCCGGTGATTCCTGCGCAGCGCGGCTGTGTAGGAGATTCCAAATGTGGTGCCGGTATTCCCCAAACTGTTGAGTAGAACGTATGTCCTCCACCGATTGGCGATCTTGCAGATCAATGTTTACGATCTCTTTGATCTTTCCGGGCTTAGCTGACATCACGGCAACTTTCTGCCCTAAGTAGACGGCTTCTTCAATGCCGTGGGTGATGAAAACGATCGTGGTCTTGGTACGCTTCCAAATTTCCAACAACAGATCCTGTAGCTGCTCACGAGTCTGCGCGTCCAAAGCTGCGAAGGGCTCATCCATCAGCAACACCTTTGGCTCATGGGCCAGCGCTCGCGCAATGGCTACGCGCTGACGCATTCCACCAGAAAGTTCATGCGGGTATTTGTCTTCTACACCTTCCAGACCAACCAAGCGCAGATACTCACGGGCGCGCGCCCGACGTTCGACTTTGCCCAAACCCTTCCCGTGTCGAGTCTGGCTTTCCAGTCCGACCTGAACATTTGCCGCCGCAGTGAGCCAGGGAAACAGTGCATACTGTTGAAAGACCACTGAGCGCTCTAGACTCGGTCCTGCAATGGGTTGCCCGTCAACGAGCACTTCGCCCTGACTTGGAGTGCTCAGGCCCGCGAGAATATCCAATAGCGTCGATTTTCCGCAGCCGCTGGGACCAACCAGAGTGTAGAACTCTCCGTCTTCGATCCACAGATCCAAAGACTCAATGGCTGTGACCGCTGTTTCGTCGCTGGCGCCGGTTCGCTGGAATTTCTTGCTCAGGTTCTTGATCTCAATAGTCGACATGATCGGCTACTTCCCCTCTTTGGCTAGGTCATTGAACTGGTTGGTGTAGTACTCGCTAGGTGTTATTTCGCCGTCAACAATTCCGGTGTCTTGCAGCCATCCGGTCCAACGGCTGAAGTCCTCGTCGCGAATTGGCGCATTTTTACCTACTCCAAAGCCATTGAAGTACTGCAGGGCTGCAACGTCTTCGCCACGGTTTCGGGATTCAATAATGCCGGTCATTTTTTTGATGACTTCTTCGCGTGAGTGAGAAGCTGCCCAGTTCACGGCTTTTGCTGTGCCCGTTGCCAAGGCATGCGCTGCTTCTGGATACTCGTTAATGAAGTCATCACGCAGCACATATTCACCGCCATTGAAATTGTCGAAAACTTCGGTGTCTCTGAAGACTTCTTGCAGATCGCCTTGCTTCACCGCATGAACCTGCGAAGCCCCGGAAAGAGCTCCAACATCAACCTGATGTGTTCTAACGGCCTGTTCGGTCTCAGTAGGTGGCAGAACTACCAGCTGCACCTGGTCGATTTCGTCTTGGCTCAGTCCCTGCGCTTGCAGATAGGTGTGAATTACGGCCTCGGAATGGGCCCCCAGCGTATTCACGGCAACAGTTTTGCCAATCAAGTCTCGTGCGTTCTTGATACCACTATCTTTGGCCGAATAGAAGCCCACAAAGTAGTCATCGTTAGACCCGTAGTACGAGACGACCGCAGTCACCGAAGATCCTGCTTCTTGCAGTTTCACCACCGCACCGGAGAACGCTCCACCGATATCGGTCTCGCCGGTAGCAGTATTTTGGATCGATAACGGGCCGCTAGAGTTGTTGCCAACCCATTCCAGCTTGATGCCCTCGAGATATCCCAACGCTTGAGCTAGCTCGATCAGCGTTACCGTATTGGCTGCGCCTTCGTACCGAACGTTGACCGTCCCATCCGAGTTTTTCAGATCGGTGCCATGTGCAGATGCAGTGCAGGAGGCCAACAATAGTGCCGGCGCCAGTAAGAGCGTTGCAGCTGCCTTGCGTTTTCTGCGGGTAAGCGGGGTACTGAACATCTCGGGTATTTCCTGTTCCTCTACGGTGCGATTGCTTGTTAGCCATACAAGCACCTGAGGAAAGAGGTATGGAAGAGGCCCGAAACCTGATGAAATTAGATGAAACACGAGGTCAAAGTCGATATGACATGTCACAGAAAGTCCCTGCAAACTACACTGGACGTAGCCTGAGGCAATACATCGTCACACATTGCGCAGGATCTGGGTATCTTGGCTTTACACGTCGTGATCACTCGTAGCACTGGCCAAGGAGCGCGGCTGACAGCGCGACGTCAGAGTTAGAGCTGGCGAGGTTCGAGACTAGTTTTGGGCATAAAAAAATCCCCGCTGTCCAAAAAGGAAAGCGGGGATCTTCGCACCAGTGCGAGAGACTACTTACGCAGGCCCAAGCGCTCGATCAGCGAACGGTAACGCTCGATGTCGGTGTTCTTCAGGTAGCCGAGCATACGACGACGACGACCAACCAGAGCCATCAGGCCACGGCGGGT